>Ga0307517_10004313_pt1 | contig 21911 bp, 26 predicted proteins | sample 23_EM_MG_FD_194515 | JGI IMG/M metagenome (GOLD analysis project Ga0307517, IMG submission 194515) | Populus trichocarpa ectomycorrhiza microbial communities from riparian zone in the Pacific Northwest, United States - 23_EM | ecosystem: Host-associated > Plants > Roots > Unclassified | place... | reverse complement strand
CATCTCAGCCACCGGTTTTGCAGCAGTTCTTCATAGATAAAGAGAAAGATCGTGTTAGCTCTGACGATCCCATTCGAATACGGAGGAAAGATAGATGCGGCGGGTCGAAAGAAAAGGTTACAATAAGTTGAAAGGTCAGGTTACAGGGGACATTGGAATGAAGAACCGCAGGATCAACGGAATGACGCGTCGGCCTTGGCCGTGGATAGCAATGGCACGACGAGAGTGGATGTGAATGGGAAGGGGTGCGGGGAGAGGAATTACAGTAACCTCTTTCGCTGGTTGAGAGAACAGACAAGCGGAACTTCAGGTGACCCAATGACGGAATAAGCAAGGTGAAGTGGCCAGAAAACGAGTTGAATGTGGATGCATAGGCGGTCGACCAGACAGACCATTCCCGCCAGGCCCGCCCTATTTTCTCCATCTCCTTGCCTTGGTACCACAGGTGGTGGCGCAGATGCATGCAGGCCGTTCAACAAACTCCCACTGCCAAGTCATCAGGGGCTGGAGACGAGGGCTGAGATTGTTTTTCGAGGCTTGAGGATTATGAACGGCCGTTGTTGATGTGGAAAATGTAGGCATAGATTAACATTGGGAATGCGACATCACAGCCACCGGTTTTGTAGCAATTCTAGAGAGATCGGTTAGCTCTAACGATCCCAGCCGAATACGAAGGAAGAACACGCGAAATAGGGGGGTACCTTCAGGCAATTAGGGTCGAAGGTTGATTACGTAGAAAAAAATACTTACCATCATTCCCCAAAGCACGATCTCTCACTTGCCAATCCCCCAATGCGGTTGCCCAACGTGGCGCCTGAACGAACGCTTCGCCAATTTCAAATGCAGCGATAAGGGCTGATCATGTCATTTCTGGTCTTTGGCATGTCACAACAAGGCAGCATCGAAGAACGCGGATATACGAGAGCACGAACGCATTGGCAGAGAAGTAAATCCCGACTTTCGATCAAACAACACCCAAATCTCCAACCTAAAACACTGCTGTGCTCTTGGGCCTTCGAAGGAAAGGCGTAAAACCAGAAGCCACTCTGTTACATAGCTCAAGCGAAGGTGTAATCCCAGGTAAGCAGGAGGTAACGTGAACGGAACGAATGAGCACGTCGTTTCTTGTTGGTGAGGGCTGCAAGAACTATTCGTTGTGCTGTGCGACAAGGGCGGGCGGTAATTGTGCACGCGCCGAAAAATATAATTACACCTATTGGGAGATCATCAACGGTAGAGACGAATCGGACAAAAATGGGTCAACGATTCAATAACCCACATATAACTTAACTTTAACCCGCTCCAAACGCGTGACCAGAGCAAGACGAGAGTAGAGGTATAGTGATATCTTCAACTTGTTTGCTGGTGTTGTTCGAACGGTGAGGGCGCTTGGTAAGAGGCTACGTCGTGAGGGTAGGGAATCAAGAAGGTTTTCATGGGCATCGATGAAATATAGGTATACACGTACCCGTGGAATCCTCATCACGCCGTTGGGCTGGAGATTTGTAAACGTTCACTTTCTTCCCCAACTCATTAAAAAATCTGAGACCTCCGGGTCATACCAGGGTCTTCTAAGCGTTGTGGTTGCCGGTGGTCAGTCACCATTCGGGCAGGAGGGATAAAAATACCAAATAATAATTCGGAGGATCAATCGGGTTTTCTGGATAACAAAAGGAATGGATAAGCGGAGATCATGTGGAGAGATCAAAGTGCGATACACACTGTTCAGCGGTCAAAACACCCTCCGCTCCTTGATAAGAAAAGAGTCTTTCAAAAAACATAACAAGGAATGAACGAATAAAAGAACAAGGAAAGGATGTTAAGAAAGTGAGAAAGTGAGAAAGTGAAGGAAATACGACTCAAACAGAACACCGTCCAAAAGAACACTCAACGCGACTCCCTCCAACCATTGGCCTCACAGGACGTGACGCTGCACCCGCTCCGAGCTTTTCGTTTGAGATAGTAAACCCATATCAAATCATCCGGAACCCGACGTTTATGCAACGAGAATAGCTCACTGGCAGTCAAGAGCTTGCTCGTTGGTGGTGCATTCGAAGAGTGGACTGATCTCCGCACATGAACAGAATACATTGAAGCCACAAGTTGAAAAACGAGGATGCGAAGATCCACGGGGGTGTCCAAAAAAAAAAAAAAAAAAAAAGAGAAAAAGAGGAAGTAACGTGAAATGGGAACCATCGCCACGCACACAGCCAATAAAGGATAAGGTATATCCCTACAGCTCTACCCCACTCATCGTTTCCCGCAAAAAAAAACACGTGGAGGGTAGAGGTACTGAGATATTTATCCTGAAGCTCGGGTGTTTGTTGATGGATGGTTTTGTGCGAACTACAGTGGCGGTGGTCGAACGCACGCGGTTACTCGGGAAAGGAAACTTAAAGCCAGATAGAAACAAATCAAACGCGGAAGCGGAATGGGAGGAAACTGGTCGAAAGCGAAGCGGTGGTACGTTGTGATAGCGGCGAATGTAGAAGTAGTGTTCATGATGGGGGGGTAACTGGGCCGATGGTCATCCATCATCATTGATCATGGGACTCTGAGAATATCATAAAAACCGATCTCAGTGAGGTTCGTCGTTCGCAACGCGATGAGGTGGCGAGAGTGACGACGGTGTGTGGGTTGTGCATGGGGAGGGATGGGGTGGAACCAACCACGTCGCCGTCATCATCTTCACATTCAGAGAGGTGGGGCAGAGGGAACATGGGCCTGGGCGTCAGCTGCTCGACAAGAGTGAACGAGTACTTGCCCAACTGTCGAAAGTGGTTGGATATCGAAGAGAGTAGGAGGAGCTGCTCGTGCTCGGAGATCCTGGGAGTGACAGTAGGAGCGGGGAGCGGGGACTCGGTTGCGCATAGTTGTGTAGATGAGGATGGGCACAGGGGGGTCCGTGCATATCGTGTCTGAAGTACGATTCGAAAACAAAGGTTGTGTGAGATAATGGATGGGTTTGGCGATATACAGGGATGGAAGGCAGAGCCATAAGAGGAGACAAGAATCTGAATAGACTTACTGGCAACGTTCGTTTGGCATTGGGACCGACGAGTTCCATCAAAGGCTTGTCTCCTGTCAGGCCTTCAGGAACGATGATGATGTTCATCTCACAGCATCATTGAAGGGATGATGCATTGGCGAATTGGCCAGTCGTTGTTGTGTGCGCTGAGATGGGTTACGCATAGATCTGGGAGAGATTCGGCCAGTCGTTGTCCGCGAGGTCATTCTGGCCAAGGATGTAGCTGATGCGCGGAGGAGAAAAGCTTGTTTAGCAGCCAGACAAATAATGACAAACAGCTGGCTCATCCCCGACTCTCTTGGGACCCGCCAAACGATTTGTTGTGTGAGAAAACGCAGAAAACGGCCCCATACTCGATCATTTCCTGGAAATATCCACTCGAAATTTGAGATTAGTGTGTAAAACATTTCTGCCGATTTTTGTATACAATTTTCTTGCTCGCTCGTTGTGAATTTTTTTCTAAAAGGCGTGTTGTCTTCAAAACCTGGCTGTATGTGCGACCCGCGCGGACGATGTTGTGTTGATACAGTCTGGGCAATAATTTGGTAATACTGTACAGTGGAAACTCAGCCTCATTCATCTGCGAACTTCGAAGGCGGCTCTGGGTTTCTCTGGGTGCAGAAAACGAGCCACAGTGTTTTGTTTCCTAGAAATGGCCTGAAAAATGGGAATGATATGTCTAATAGTTTTGTCAAAATATTCTCAGTTACACCTCTGAGCGATGTCCGCCTTTGCAGCTCGATTTTGTCTTATCGATCTGCAGAGCTTGAGATGATTTCAAGTTCCTTCGTCACTTGTTCGTCACTTGTCCGAATTTCGGTTATTTTTTTCTTCCAAAATTATGTACGTATGGCGTTGCTCGAGTGCGAGAGGTGACGGCATAATGCTGTATTATATAGCAACCATTCCTTAATATACTTTCTAGATCTGCGCTAAATACAAGCATTATAATGAATAGTAAGCTTGGGTCGCGGTCAAGGTTTCTTCAAACCGATTCCAAGCATTGGAAGCTGCTACGATGATAAGGTGCTGGCCGTAAAAAGAGCTTGGAGGGAGAGGTTTCTTTGTAATCCACTGTGTTACCATGAGCGAAAGGTGTTGACGATGCAATGTCGGTGAGGCAGGTATTGGGTTCAGTCATTAGCGGCGGTCTTCGCCGAAGCCGAAACCTCTTCTAAACCTCCTCGACCTCCTCCCCCATCCTCCTATTACGTGATTCGAATGATTCCTTATAGAAAAAAATGTCCCAGGACATGCGTCATAAGTGTGTACATATAAATCGAGTGAGTAAGATTGGGAAAGCCGAGACCTGCTACCCAATGCTTCCTCTTCACCGTCCTCCCCCGCCAAACTAACTCACTGCATTAGCCACGGTGCAAAATCGAATCTAAATTTCAAAATTTGAAAGTCAATTCCAACCCATGGCAACAAGTTATTCTAAAAAACCCCCCAACTAACGAGAATTTCCAACCTGTTACTTGTTACTACCAGCAGAGGTACATATCAGCCCCACCTTTGCCATCCAACGTATATGCATCGGTGGTTGGGCCGCAGTACGTCTTGTGCGTGCACAGTTGCGATAACGAAGAGTAAAGCGTATAGGTAGCTGGCAGCGAATTTCATACTGTAATATGCATGGAACAGAGGAGAGAGAACAGGTCAATAACGCGGATGGGTATGCGAGGAGCAGGAAGAGGGGCGTGCATCGAAATCTAACATAAATATGGAGCAGGATGAATAAATCATATATCGGGGGTAATCTACGAGCCAGAAAAGAATCTCGTCAGCTATCGCCAAACCACCCGAACGAACCAATACTTCCAACCCGCAACGCAACGCTAGAATTTACAAACAATTCAGGCCCATTTTATGTAACCAAAGCCGTTCGTGTTATTAATAACTCGAACCCTGGACTTCATGTTCATTCGTGTTCACCCCTTCAGGTCCCAAGGCGCTCCAATCTCTTCACTGGACATACGAACACCTTTTGGAAATTTACAGAAATACGTTTCTTCAGGGGAAGGGTGTGTGTGGATCAGCGGTTGAGCATTAACAGTTGCAAGCGATCTGTGTCATTGAATCAGCACTGCGGCCCGACCAAAGGCGTCGATGTACTTGGGAAACCCTTTCGAACATGAAATCTTCTAAACCAGTTTTTTCGGTGTGCACTGTAGAACTGTCGAATGAGTGCTAAGGACATTACGGATATTGTAAATAAATTATTCATCTGGTTCACAAGTACGAAGAAAAGTCATTGAGTGTTATACGGAGGGGCAGTTTCGATGTATTGCAACGAGAGCGTAACATGAGGGCAAGCACGCCAGTCATAAGCAACCCCCCCGAGCTCAATCATTTCTGAGAACGACCAGGCATATGTACTTGCCAGAAAAACATATAAATAGAACAACCCGCAGATAACCGCAAGTGGAATTCATGGCAGGAGAGGACAACACCACTTGATTGATAAGAATTACAGGCCGCATGATTATGAATACCGACCGAATGTCTGGTTCCCATACTCGATAATTTTGGGGCTTGAGACGCAATGTCCCAATGGCCCAAAGCGGTATCTAAAGTTCTATATCCCAAGAAAGGGGCATGGAAGACACTAGAATTATATCTTGCGGATGTTCGCGCAGTTCGCAAGTAGATTTTAATTTTGTTCTAGCCGGTAGTCTACGGGGTGCGCCGAAGAAGTCGACGGTAGGTCGACTTCTCCGCGGGGCGAAGGACGATGGAGAGGGAGGATGAACCCCCTCCATCGAACCTCCTATACCGGATAGAAGGATATGTAGGTGTGCGTAAGCAAATGTGATATGTGGTGTAGAAAAAGGAACAGGAGTGGGTGAGTGGGAAAAGAAAAAATATGGGGGGCCCGAGACGAGGCGGAGACGATGACGAGGGCCGCGGAACAGGAGCTTCAGCGATAAGAAATCTAATAAGAATATAAGTAAGTGAGTGAACTTGTTGCGACCTGTTGTTCCCAAGAAGGCACGCCCACGTGATGGTCACATGGGTGTTTCCATGTATATCGTATCTCAGAACGTCATCCAATTACATTGATATCGATTAATTTGTGGCAAGCTTTTGCACTCGGTGCCTACGTAAATAACTAGAAGGAAAATTGGGAAGGGAGCATTTGGGAAAGTGTACTTAAACACATACTTAATCTAGCTCTCCCCTAAACCGAAATCAAATGGCCTTTTTGGAGAGAGTTCTCAAATTCAATTATGTACATAAAGCCTGAGATAAAAGTCACCCGAGTTAGCAGGGATTCTGGTGAAGTGAAGAGATCCAATTAGATTAGTGGCGAGTACGATAGTCAGAAGCGATGTCCGGAACTTTAAAGCTTGTCGTTCGACAGACTATGTCCAGATTGGTAAACCCTGTTGGTTGTGATCAGGAGATAGTTCCCGATGTCGTGGTTAAGATGTCGCGGGTTATGGTGGGCATGATGCTCAGAACTCACAAATGATAGTGGGCCTATAATTAGGTTGCGCAAGGATGGTGCGAATTCTGGTCCGCCCAAAGCAGTACCGATGAGTTCTAATGGCGTTGATGTTGCCGGTCAAAATTCCATTTGCTAGCATGTGTGGGGCCGATGATGGGTATCTCACTCAGTATCCCCAGGATATGGTCCCCTCAATACCAAAGCTAGGGACTATTTAGTAGTCTCTACCGAGGTTCACTGATTCGACGAGAATGGGATCTGCTGTTTTCGGAATCTGGGGGCCTTAACCTGGGATTCGCCGGACTCAGAAGAGCTGCATGTAGGCAGCGATACCGTGATGAGGGCTTTGCAATCATTACTACATCGTCTAGGCCAATGGAGTGGAAGGTTCCTGCTGTGTAACGCCGGACATCTTCGATGTCGCCTTCTGCGCTAGTATATTCGGTAATATATAAGAGCAACAGCTGGAATGATGTGGCTGTGCTTCCATCTCGGGCCGAAAGCAACCGTTGTTCGTACGGTTTCCCTCCTGTTCCCCCCTTAATAACTCCAGAAGTTAACGCGCAGCTCCATCGATCTCCGGATGCTTGATTTTGCATATGCCGCTTCAAATAGTTTCCACGGAAAATATTGCCTTTGACGCGACTCTGAACGGCCTAAGGAAAGACCTGCAAACTTTCTACATTGATGCAGAGCATCAACGGGAATTTTATCTCCTCTGCGTATATATGTCTTAGTCATTCCCACCAGGACCTTTAATTTTTTCGTCAACCGTTCCTAATCTATTCCATTGAGAATACCAACTCCGACCGCTCTCTTCTACACCGCTACCTCCATTAAAACTTCGCAGATCATCCCAGTTAATCATTCATCCGGCCTTTACGCACTCTAGAAAAGGATAAGCATACGAGTCTACGACGTGTAAATATAAAAACGACGAATAATGCTAATGTGCACAGAATTCGCTCAAAGAATCATCCCAACAATGTTTTCCAACCAATCATTGTATTCTATGCTACTTCCTCAACCCCAAACAGAAAGACAATGCTGAATACAATGATTTCAGAACGGATCTACCGATATGAACTAACTGACTTCGCATGTCAATGATTAATCGAGTTAGGTGATTTCATATGAAGAACCCATGTCACCCTAGTGCTAACGATCTGAGTGGTTCTAACGACCAACGAATCTCACTGTGCATCATCCCTCGATGGAAGGTTCGATCTCCCAGGCTATAAAATGAAAGCTGCGTCTCTAATCCTCCAAAGACCTTCCATAGTCCCAACAATCATGCTGCAGACAACATTTTTCCTCATTTCCCTCGTCGTTGGGGCTTTCGCGGTCTCGCCAGCTATCACTGATGGTGTCCAAAAGATCTCGACCCAAGTGACCAAGCTTGACAACGACGTCACTGCATTTGCATCCACCAACACTTTTAAGGATGCTTTCGTACGTCTCTCATGTCCAACTCCCCTTCACAAACACTTCCTTACACCCTCTGTGACGTAGGCTATCCATAGGGACGTTCTTACCCTGGTCTCGGCCGTTGACAAAGCAACGGAGTTCATGAACGTAGGTTGAATATTCAAGTTAACAGCTAGCTGGTTAATATCCCTCATATTCCAGGGTGCTCCCAAACCGATTTCGGCGGATGATGCACATACGATTTTGGCTGGTGTAGAAGCTCTCGATCCCTCCATTTCGCATGCAATGGACCAACTTACTTCGAAGAATACCTTGTTCAAGGATCAGCCAATATACTCACTATTCCCCGGCATTCCTGTCCTCGTTAGGCAAGATTTGTACAGTGTCCAAGGTAGCGCATCCAAGCTCTTGGAAACGATAGTTGCATTCGTACCGGTTAGTCTCTCTTCTATATTATCTTCATCTTTGCTTACAGATTCCTGTCAGGCGGATATGGTTCCTCAAGCCAAGTCTATCCAAGGTTCCATCAACGATGCGGTCGCCAAAGCTATTATTGCTTACTCTTAGGTCTCGGCGGTTTATGCATATGGGTGTAGTTACATGCGTAGAATATTGGACAACTTGTTCAATTAGCTTGCTCGCTTCTTCGTTTAGTTGGGTCTCAGTAGAATATTTCAATTTTCCCTGTTCTCTCAGAATTTCCAAGCTCATTGAATGTTCGCTTCTAATATTGGGTCCTGTGCCCATAAAGTAAGTTCCATATATGGTTGTTGCTCGCGTCCGCAACCGCATTCCGACACAAGATCCAAGTAACACCACAACGTGGTGCGTCGGTGAAGCGTTGGTGAGTATATTCCAGTGAGTATTGCAATTATTTGAGGTTGAGAAAAAATAGAATAAACTAAGATAAAATGCCTACGTCTTTCTCACTTTACATGCTGATCACGACTACATGCTAATTGAGAAAATAATAATAAAATAAGGTCATTTCAATTTCGAGAGCGATTCTTTTCATTGTCCTGCCATGACCCACAGAAGCCCGAGGGTGTCATTCACGTCCTGAGAGAGCCCTCCTTGTCAGCGCCCTGCCGTGACCCACAGAAGCCCGAAGGTGTCACTCAGGAAATTCTTGTCTGATGGTGCGACATATTGATTCTGATTTTCGTGGACGCAAAGAGCCTAATAAAGGGACACCGACGAAGAAGCTCGTGTGGGGAAAGAAAAATGAAAGCTGAACGAAGGGTGTAATGGAAGTGGCGCCTAGGTGGATTAAAATTTGAACTGGATAAACAATTATTATATTTTACGTTCATGCCTATTGTTTCTCCGCAAGCTTTGACAGCTGATGGTGCCTCACTCGAGCTCCGGCGGCCCTCGTCTGTGAGTTCCGGTGGCGCCTGTACGCTCCCTTTCGGTGCCATAAATCATATACGGAGCTCTTGCGCTGTCCCTTTCAAAGTTGATACTTTTTTTTTGGTCCTTGAGGGAGGGGAATTGCACAAGAGGGAGTGGCAGTGGAACCGGCATCAGGAACCATGTCCCACGCAAGCAGGACCAAACAGTGGGTCAAGGAATTCGAACCGCAAAATAATATACAACTTGGCACTGTAAGAAACCACATATTTCTTTACATCTTCAGATCGTCGGAGTAAAGGATTCTCCCGGCTCATATAATTATAACATTTAATTTTCGATGGAAGCGAAAGCAGTGAAGACAGCTGGTATTTTGCATTGATTTTGCAAGGACCAATCCAGGCTAGAAGTTAGAACCGAGTGTTGAGGGGGAAGTTCGCATCTAAATGTTCCGTGTGAGCCGCCTTATCAGCGTTGCAAGTGAATTCAAATCGATAGCGCAGTTCTGTTCGCGTCCACAGACAGAGACTCAAGCGGAGTCGAAGGCCATAACCAATGATACGAACGAAGCTGCTTGATAGTAAATCGACACCAGGAGCAAAACAACTCCTTTACGTTGAACGCGAGCCGAACTACTCTAACAAATTGAATTTGTCGACATCAGATTACCTACATACTTGGGTCGGAATCGGGAACTTTTAAGGAGTAGTCCTTTATCTTCCTCAGGATAGAATTCTAGAAAGATTTTCACTGCCGAGTTCTGACAGAATTTCCTTCCTGTCATGGAGGTAGAGGTAAATGCCTATGTAATAACATACTTTTTTTCTTCCTTCATTCCGAAAGCAACCATGTCATCTGAAATTATCCCCCCGCCTCTCGCTCACCATGCCCACTGGCCCCCTCCTGGGGCTGCCATTCAGAAAATGTCCGAAATCGATCTTCCACGCTCAAGTATCACGGAATGGTGGTATTTCAATGTCCACTTGTCGCTTGTCGATGGCCGAAAGGCGTCAGCGTTTATAGCGTTTTTCCGATCCAACGGGACCCTTGAACAAACCTCCACGGCAAATCATCGTACAGACAGCAGCGTCGAGGGCCACCTTTGCCATTCCCACTTTCTGAATTTCGCCATTTCGATTCCACCTGACGATTCCTCCCGGAACACTTCTTCTGCATCTTCCGAACTTCCATCAGATGGACGTTATCATTTCACAAGCGCTATGGACACCGAAGGTGCTGCCACCTTGCTTCGCGAGCTCGAAGCCGAGGTTCAAATGGATCCCCTCATGCAACGTTCTCTCCTTGAAGTCATGCGGAACAATAAACTCCCAGAGCCTGACTCCTTTATTCCTGGCGACGTGTTTGTTTCTGAAGAAGGGAATCTCAACCTCAAATACGGAGATCTCGCGAGCATCGTCTGTCGCAGGAACTCCCAAGGTGAAGACGTGTACCATATAGTTGCACAAGCGGCGGACGGGACCTATGGATTCGAGTTTAACGTTACTCCACGGAAGCCACCTGTCGATTACGGATTCAAGACAGATCTCCTCACCGGTATCCCAGATGATCGAATGTGGTACTATTTCGTCCCTCGCTGTGACGTAACAGGTTCGCTGCGTATCGACAGCTCGCAAGTCAAGGTGAACCCAAACGGTTCTATGGGCTTCTATGAGCGGAAATTTGGTGGAGGCATTCGAAAATTGTATCAAATGGGCACCCAGAAGATTCAAAGGTCGTGGAAATGGATCTCAGTCCAGTTGTCAAATGGCTGGGATCTCACAATCCACACCCTATGGGACGTCGACGTTTGCAGTGGCGACGCTACAGTCCGTGACAGCAGGGCCATCGCGATCCCACCAGAGGGTATTCATTTTGATTGCGATGAGCATAGCTTCGAATCCGTTGAAATCTGGACATCTATGACCACTCTGAACGACTACGGCACGAAGTGGAAGTTGGTGGTACCACAACTGAACCTCGACGTTTCCGTGGAGGCGGCGGTCGTGAAACAGGAAGTTCGAACGATCGCTGCAGGAAGAGGATATTGGGAGGGACGGGTGGACATAACTGGAACGATGGATGGAAAATCAATCAACGGCCTGGGATTCGTAGAGGTATGTAGGATCACTTCGTGAGAATTTCCAATTTCACCCACTCAAAATCGTTAATCTTGATTCTTAGGTTAACCCACCGCAATTTACTACGAAATTTGAGAAGTATGTCAAGCACCTTGGCCGGGTGACCGAGATGGAGCTCTCGAAAATATACCCAAGCCATCTTATTGACGCCCAACATGCTTTGAGCACCCTCGTTTTCCATTCGGATTCCAACACGGCTGCCATGCCCACGGATTCCGACTATCTTTCCCCACTTCGCTTTACACAGGATATCCGCCTCGACACCCTACACCACCACTTTTTTGCACCCGTCCTCCATTTAACCAACCGCGGCGGAAAGTGTTGGCGATCTTTCCTCGGTCTAGCGTGTATCGCAGCCTTCGGTGTCGATCCCGAGCCCTTCAAACCCTTCCTCGCTGCCACGGAAATAATTCATGCGGGTGAGCTTATCATCGACGACATCGAGGATGAGAGTCCCATGCGTCGGGGACTCGCCACCGTACATACCCTTTGGGGAGTCCCCACTGCTATTAACGCGGGAACAGCATCATATTTCGCTTTCGATACCGCCATGCGCTCAATGTCCAAGAGCCTGACGCCTCAGACAACGATCCTCCTGTATCAAGCATTCTTCGAAACGATGCGAGCCGGGCATGTTGGACAATGTTTGGATATCGCGGGCCAGCAGCAATCCGATCTGGATGATATCCTGGCAGGCCGTGTCCGCCCTTCCACTCTCGAGAAGCGTATTATTTCTGCTCATCGCCTCAAGACGGCCATGGTCGCGGCAAACATAGCCAAGATGTCAGCTGTTATCGCTGAGGCGTCGCCTGCACAGACCCGTGCTCTGTCCATACATTTCGAGCGTGTCGGAATCGCGTTCCAAATTATCGACGATGTCCGTGATATCCGCGGATCGTCATACGGTGGAGCAGACATAATGGACGATCGAAATGCCACCGACAATAAGCCAGTGCTCAAGCGCCGTGGCGACGATATTCGTTGCGGGAAATTTAACATCCCTATCGCCAAGGCGGGAGCAATGATGCCCTTAAACGAGGCTCAGTGGTTATGGGAAACTGTCATGCGCAAGACAGGGGATGACGATGTTACGACGCAGCAGGTAATCGACAAGCTAGAGGCCTATGGGATTGTCGATGCTTGCGTGGAAGAAGCGCGTAATATGGTGAATGACTCGTGGGCCGAATTGGAGGGTCACCTGAGGGACAGTCCAGCTAAAGTCCTTCTTCGTGCTCTGGGATGGTATTTAGTTAAAGTATAGATAGGAGGAAAATTAGCCGGTTGGGTCTCCCATGACAATTACATAGCACACCAAATAACGAATCTTTTCAGCCTGCATGTGTCCCTATATCTGTCCTTCGCTCACATCACGCGATGGACAAACCTTCATCAGTCCGCCCTCAACTTCCCCCTTCGGTGAAAGACCCTTGCTAGATGCGATACAAGTTCAAATGGATACCAAGAAGTCTTGTTTCAATAATTAGTACCGGCACACGCAGTCCGTACAGGATAACAACAGAACAGACACATCAAGTTTGTCCGCTCACACTCACCCACCAAAAAAACTTCACCCACAAAAGCCGTTTTCTCGAACCTCCACCTCTCGCCCTGGGTCTTCTCGTCCATAAACCAAACCGTTCGATATCCAGGCCAGGGCGGGACGTTAAGTTTTTTTTTTTTTTCAGCATTCCTTCCACAGACCAGACGGGAAGCAGCGATTGGCAAATCAACCGAAAGTTCAACGATATTCCGCCTTGCTCCAGATCTTGCGGTAGTTTTGGTACTGTCAAATCAACGTGTTTCGGGGAAGGGAGAAGGATTTTCGACGTTTTATCCATGTAAGTAGTCGAAGGCGAAAACGAAGGCGAAAACCAGTGAGTTGTTCACCCGACACTGTCGTGGATGGGGATGGACCGATAGCCGTTCCTGAATTCCCTCTTCTCCGGGCCGTCGCGTCATCGAGGGATTTACCTGGAACTTCCACTCGCCAGGTCGCTCGCCATAAATCTGAACCAGGAGAAAGAAACGAATAGGAATGTCATAAGCCGATGCACACAAAGTTTTAAAGAAGGGATGGGTAGATACTATTTAATGCGGATCAAAGACGGCTTGAGTGCCCACGTCTGTGACAATGCGGGAGCCTTCGGGAGTTCCAGAAAAGCCTTGTAGGCGAAGGATACGAGGACTGTGCATTGTTTTGTGCGGCTTGGGTGGTAAAGGTGCTTGGGTCGAATAACAGAAATGCGAGAGAAGAAAGTGGGACGACAAAAAGAACATATCAACACCACGTGATACTTATGTCTCTTCGGAGAATCACAGTATTGGAGCCGAAGGGAAAGAAAACCCCTGTTTTAGACATTTTTCACTTCTACATAAAGCTAGCTTAACCCGATAACCCACCCTACATAATGCGAAATGAAAAGGGGCCAAATGGGAAGGGTACCTTCATGCAATCGGGGTGAATAGCCAGAATACCTACCCGTGTCCATCGTTCCTCTTAGCCCACACCACCCCGGCAATCTACTCACCTCTCAAATCGAGCGTGGTGTCCAACACGGTAAGTAGCCTCCACGACTCCGGTTTTATTTCAAATTCAAGATACGACCACAAGGCCTGGTCATACTTGTCCTTCAATTCTTCGTGTCGAGCTATGTTTTCTGCCGTTGTGCTCAAGACAATGGCGGATTCTAAATAAACGAAAGACGTATCTCCATTTTTTTCTCCTTTTCTCTTTTGGATATCAAACGCTAAACAGCCAAAATGTTGAGCAAGGACCCAACGTGTGCATCGAATACTCAATCCCTCATAATTTTCTGCCAACCCAAAGCAATGGAACACCTAGAAATATATAAATGGATCCAACCACGTATAACTGCAAGTAGAATGGCGGCAGTAGTGGGCATCGGGACTTGTTCTATAAGGATTCAGAAAGGTGGTCACCGGACGGGTAAATACCTACTTGAAATTCCTAATGGCGGGCGATAAGAGTCAAGGATTATCGAATTGAGGTATTCCAGAACGTTATCCCACTGCATTGATATCGATTAATTTGTCAACCTTTTTGCACTGGGTACTTACAAACCTAACCGGAAAGAAAAGTGAAAAACGTACATCCACACCCCACCTCAAAAAAACCCACAATACCGGCATCCCGGAACCGCCGCTGTGTATATGCACATATAACCCCTCAAATAGACGCATGACCTCTCGGTTCATAGGGTAAAAACAACGCAAGCAACCCGCCACAGATGGTCATAGCACCCGCAATGTACACAGGAACCGCCGTTGTCAGATTCGCATACAACGCGATGATAGCTCTCTAAAAGTCGTTCCCATCGTCATCAAGCTTGAAAATTTAAACCACCCAAACGGAGCAGAACTGACCATAATACTCGCGATGCGGTTACAAGTATACTGCAACCCAGCGCCGGTACCACGATGCTGTCCGTGAAACGTCTCCGGTCCTATCGCATTCATCGAGGCGTATCCGATCTGGGAGAAAGATGCTTGTTAGCCGACCCACATGCGGACATCATTTCACTGTACTCACAGGGGCATTGAACATGGACACGATATTCCACCCCAACAGGTGATTCGACGTTTTAGCAGTTGTACTACCAAGGAGGGCAATGCCGCTAAGGACTACATGAGGAGGAGGTGGTTAAAGACTATACGCGTGAACACGAGCGACAACGCAAAATATTCACCCGTAAAATAACCACCACACGTTTCCTACCCAGGAAGGGTAATTCTACCAGGTATCCTCCAAGTAATGATGCAGGAACACCGATCGCCGTCTGGATGAGTTGCTAAGTAGAAGGATTAGTGAACCACATATATAGTCTATAAAATGGAACCATGCTCACATTGCGATACGTAATGTCCAGTGAGGAATCGCCAAATTGGGCTCCACGAGTCGCAATTCTTCGGTAAGTTGGGTAAGGAGACTACGTTTGAGCGATAATGAGTAACGAGTACGGACTCACATAAATGGCAAAAACATGTAATACAGTGACAACGCGATCCCAAGCAACACTGCAACGAGATTGCATCGCAAAGGGTCTCGTAAAAGGAGGTGGAATGGAACGTACAAGTCATCATGAACACAAGAGCGGTCGACAAGGCCATTCTAGGTGTCGCAAAAAAACCCTTGACATGATGCAGAGCAACTGAGATATACCTCGAATCCTTTGGTTCCTGAAACATACTCTCCTCGCTCGACTTCTTATATTTCTGGTCCACAACCCGAAGTTGTTCAACAGTCAAGTTCGGTGTCTTCCCATTGATTCTCGCAAGCTCCTGCACAACCCTAACGGCCTCCTCATCCAGGCCTTTACCAATGAGGTACCTAGGGCTCTCCAAAAGCGGCATCGCGAAACACACCGCCCAAAGGAATAAAGCCAGTCCACCAGTCGTAAAGCAGTAATAGCGCCATCCCATATTTTGGGATCTCGTACAAACGGCTGTTGTGCCACAGGACTACTTGGGAATAAGACCCCAAGCAACCTAGGAATAAGTAAGCGACGAGAAGGAGGATCTGGCACAACAACAAACCCCATTAGCAATGATAAGTCCTACAGACCAAATGGCGTTCGCGGAGGTGAGCAGATATTGGTGCAAGCCTGGAAGGAAGTCTGCACACGGATTCGTTAGTGACAGGAAAGGCATTCGGAAAGGTGGAGCCTAACCTAGGAGAACAACCGAGTCCACAGGAACATTTCCTGTGCAATGGATGTTTGTTAAATTGGGGATTTCTCAAAAAATGAAAACCGCACCGACCTCCAACTCCCATCCCGACCAACGCAGTCAGAACTGCCAATGCAACGAAACTGGTCGCGCCGCCCGCGGCAACCCCGAATGCCCCCCCGATCAACAAGGTAATATTAAATGCGTATCTAAAATGACCACCGTAAGTTGTCACACAATTTTAATGGGGATAATATGTAATACATACCTTCGTCCCCAAATATCACTTGAGAATCCCCAGAACAGTGCGCCGGCAAAGAAACCAAGGGCCATTGCAAGGGAAAGAAGTGGAGGGTTGAATTGGTATTCGGCCAGTACAGGATAAAGGATGTTTCCAGCGAGGGCCTTACATGGGGATCAGAGTCTTCCTGCACCTCATAAGTAGAAAAAAGGACATACAAACGCTCCACTATCACTGAATAGCACAAAGCAAAGTGCTCAGAATTTTTTAATCAGAGGCTTAAGGAACAACGTACCCAACCCAACCAAAACCCGCCACCGCAAAGAGATACCACTGATTGAAAAGTTCGAAAGTTGTCAAACAAAATTGAATAATTTATTGGGAACCGACCTGGTACTTCCCCATACCGATTTCCTGGATTGCTTGGTTGGGAATATGGGCTTTAGCTTGGTAGACTGGATCTACGGCCTCATCGGAGAACAGATCGATATGGGTTGGATCGCTGCACGAGCTGCCAAGGCTAGGGGTTCCCTTTCTCCATTTCCGCGTTGGATACGGCAGAATGAACATTAAAAACAATATATAGTTCCAACAACGGCCCGAGCCTCGATTATAATAGACATCGTCTCACACTTCGGAGGCTGTTCGCCAAAGGGATTGCCTGAAATCGGGGGATTTTATTATCCACCTTCTGAGGCCGTAACTTGAAGGACTTTTTCTGAAATTTGAACTACTGTAATCCTGCTTGTGAGTCAGTGACAAAACCCAAACAAAAGGAACATTTTACGATATTAGAACGGTTATCAGTATTGTATTGCTGGACCCAGCAGACAGTCGTATTTAAACCTGAAGAATTCACCAGTTTTGAGTGAAACTCTGCAATTCGCTTCGGCAGCAATCAGTAACCGAACCGGAATTTATGTAATGCCGAACTCACCAAGATCGGCGTCGTAACAGTCCCGAGTCGTTTGCCGTTAACTTTGCGATGTCGCGGGAATTTTCAGCGGGCCTGTTACGTCCTTTAATGCTGGGGGCTCATGGAGAGGCCCTATAATAGTACGTTTCTGATTCTGCGCTTCACAAGGTGGTCCCCTTCCACTGGTGTAATCCGTTCCTTGTGCACACATAGGGTTCGGTTGTTTTCAATGTCTGAATGGGCCATGAGGCAGAAATGGCTAACGTCTTGCTGGATCTCTCGCAAAACTGACGTCACGAAAAAAAGTCCCATTTAGATTTCAGAGCTGCGGTCGGCGCCATCGTGGGTGACGGTGAGTCATGCGTTATGACCCACTGGGATGCTTCAGATGACAATAAACCCTGGAACTATCATCGTATCTGTGCGAACCCAATCCATGAGACGATTTGATTAGAGTCCCCATATCAAAAATATACGATACGGGCGGACCCAATTGCAAAGATTCCGTGTCGATTTCAATATTCCCGACCCGCACTTGTACGAATACAACGGAGGGCCGAACCAAATTCGCAGAAAACATCATTACAAATTTGGCCAACGAGAAATTGAATACAAGCCATGGTGAATTATTCGAATACATCCAAAATATTTTATTATACTGTGGGCAACGTCGAAGCACTGCCGGGCGATCTGTCTTCGAGATTCACTTCAGATTCCACGGGCTTCAACAAGGGGTCATCGCCAAGTACATCATTAATCGTCCACCGCGTAGTACGCGGCTCAGATTTCTTGAATTGTATACCGTCGCCTCCTCCAGGGATATCCCATTGGTCAGTTTCGGGATTGAACATTTGGTGATCCCATTCCCTGAGATGGAGCAGGAAGCGGGCGGTCATTAACCCAGACAGACTGGAAAATATGGATGGGTGAAAGATCAGGGTGGAATTATTCGGAAAATGAGGCTGCAAGGGCTTACGGTAGCGCGTAGGCGTTCATTAATCGAGGGAAGAAAACCCCAGGCTTGAAGATGTCCCGCATATATTCAGGAAACAAGAAAACGTGCCGGCAGAGGGAATAAGACACTCACTATGGCTCCCTGTGGACGTTCATAATATATAATATTCAATTAGTGAGTTGATACTTACGAGGTAAGCACGAATCTTACCACTTGACAAACTAGGGACAGCACCGTCAACGTGGTGATGAACCTGAGTTCAAAATGTTAACGACGATCCCAGCGAAGCACACCGGTCGAAATCCCACCCAAAATATATTAGACCTGCCGCGGAGTAATTTGGGATAAGCACACGTTAGAAAATCCAGGAGCTGGTAAAGCGCACCTTCTCGAAGAATTAGGAATGTCAAACTGTTCCGCTGTGCCTTCCATGGCCCGGCGCGATTCAGAGCCTGTATGCTGCGCACCGAAGTGAGTACGGCTGAGGCAACCTCGTAGATGACCATGAAAACTGCGACGCGAGAGAGGACTGTGGGGGACGATGTTAGCGTCTGTCAAGAGGTATTAGGTAGGTATTCTGCACATCTATCCATCGCGACCGGAGGCATGGGCAAGTCAACTACAAATAGGCAGGTGAGCGGGAGAGGTACTCACGGTTCCTTTTTTGTAGAGCTGGTACAAGAAACGTATGGCACGTGGAGCTGATTTTAATGGAAATGCCCTTAAACCATGCGAACACATGATGAAAGGAAGAGATGATCCTCACTATTGAGAGGCCGATGACAACCAATTCAAGAGAGCCAAATATAACAAGAGTAATCTTGCTTCGATCAAACACAGCGTATGTTCTTGAACCCCATACGGCTGTAAGTCCAGAGGGCAGAGTGGGCAAGACGAAGAAGCAATTGTTGATCGAGTCCATCAGAATAGAGTGTGGAGGGAACAAGATCTACTCACTGATAACGCCTATTCGACCCAAAACACTTAGGATGGCGCAAATTCGATACCCTGCATCGCAGCTGTAGATGCATAAATGCAGATGTCAAGCCCACATTGCGAGGAAAGAGGTGTTAAGTACTAGGTACAAGTTGTGTTAATTCAGCAACCACTCTCAACAACTTCAAAAACGTACCCTCATTGTCGGGAGTTTGTTCGCTATTGCCAAGGTGTACAATATATTGGCCACCATACCATACCGACACAGGACATACAGCAGCGTCGAAAGCGTGAATCGTTTCGTCCAGAAGTATTGCACTTCGCGGGTCCATGTGAGAGCATAGTCATACCATAGCAGCGCTACAGGAAGTGATAAGGACGATAAGGATGATTTCAAATCGGAGATATTAGGCAGCCCACCAATCGTTGAATATTGGATGCAAAAGCGCAAAAACCTGAGCAGATTTGAGTTGTTAGAAAAAAGGCATAAAGCTTTTTGAAAGCTCAAGGAGCGTACTAACAAACTGGCACTGAGCGGCATATCCTTAACCGTCCGCTAGGTATGGGCGGTTAAATGATCGACGAGGATATTAAGATGTGGAATGAGAGCAGTCGAGTTGAAAGTGGCGATCAGCGAAAAGGTGAAGATACAACCCAATGTGAAGTATTTATCGAAGATCGTCAGAGACAAACGTCGCGTTTCATAATCAAATAGTTTGGGGTTCATAAACGAGTCTAAGCTAAATCAGGCATGTCATCCGTTAGTGCCCGTGCTGGCCAAATTGTCGTTCCCGGCTTGTTGACGGCTCAGGTTGCTCACCCCTTCCACCACACCTCGCATCCTAGCCATGGTCCATCAAGACGATGAGAAAGACAAGGGGCCCGATACGAAGAGGTTCCGGAAAGTCGTCAGTTGGTCGTGAAGATGTGCACTATCGAGGATCTGATCACCTGCATCGGACTATTTTTATGCACGCTCCACTTATCATTAATCATCGATGGATCAAATGGAAGAACCATGTCCGCTTAGCTTGGAGGGTTGACATAATTTTTGATCGTGAGTACAATAGAGTCCAATCTCCAGATCGTCGAGGCATCCGAAAGCCAACGGCTGTTCAACGAACACTCCAACAGACGCTCATCATGGGATTGGTTAGAGGAAGAATTCCCATTATGAATGTAACAAAGCACACCTCTCATCAACCAATTAACGAGATAACCCCGCCTCACCTCTTCTCTACTTCTCCCAAAAAAAAGAGCACATCTCCACATACACATACCTTTCCGCAACAACACCGCCTATGAAATCCCTCCAGAATCCTTTGGATGACTGAGCCCGATCAGATGTGTCGTGGACGAGCATGGACCCAAAGCGGACCTGCAGCTTAGCGAACTCGCTGTGCACAGATTGACCGGGGGCGAGTAAATGGCAGAGGACGCTTAGCTTCTTATCGAGCAATGTTATCACATCTAGGCACCTTCGGGACTCGGACCACGATATAGGTGCGCGCTGGTGAACCTCCATCCCGAGGTAGCTGCGAGCGAACTTCAACGCTGCCTGGAGTTGATCTACCAGGAATCCGCTGTCGTCATCCTTGGTGAATCTTTTGGAATGTGAAGTCGAGTTTTGTATTTCCTCTCCGATGAGAAGCTGAGCGACTAGAAAGTCGTTCAAGGAACATCCTATAGATCGAGCAGAGAAAATAGATACGAATGTGTCCGACCCGTGTTCGATGGCCTTAGGTATCTCTGGGTCGGCAAAGCATCCGATAACCTCCGCCAGTCCTGGGGAGTAGCCGCTATCACCATAAAAACTCCGGGCTGTGGTGGCTGCACTCTCGTCAGCAAGCGCCAACGCGCTCCTGTACACCTCCTCAACGGAATGTGTCAAAATGATGTTGAATCCCAAATCGAAGCGATTGAACATAGCTGATCGGGCCTTTTCAGAAGTAATGTAGAACCTCCTCACTGTTGGGAAGTTGGAAAGTTGGTAGGAGATGACGGGGCCAAAGTTGGCGACCTCGCGTGAGGTGACTTCGCAGTATGGACCTGCACCGGTCGGAGTGCTTCTCTTCCCTCCTCCTGATTCGGCCTTTTCTCTACCCCATTCCTCCTGCCACAACACCTGGAAGAGATGCATCAACGTCATGAGCGACTTCCGATCCATCTACGCAAGAGGTTTCTTACTTCCATCAGGCATAAAGTCGTAAGAGAGGGTGAGCCCATGGATACCGATTTGGAGGTGAGCAATGTTTATATCGTTCAGGAGAGAGCCAAGTACATTCGCTTCGACGCGTGTTCCCCTGGAGTCAAGGAACCACGGGTTCTGAGACGCCGTGCAGACTTTGTCGCCCTCTGGAGTATGAAGGACCACTTTCGAAAATTCAGAGTGAGAACGCGGTGAAAGTGATATCTTTTCAGTTACGGTTAAGTTGTCGGTACAGCGTAGGTGTCTCCTCCACCTGCACTGTCGGAAGGTGGGATGCCAACATGGGTAATGGGAGTAGAGAAAGGTGCTTTAAAACGCAGTTCACTCCAGATGAACCGGCGTCGACTTCGCTTGTGCCATCCTCCTAACGTTCGTTCAGAGCAATAGGAACGTTCAAAGCTGGGCGCATCTCGCATCTCGCATCTCGCATTTTGCATGTGATCAGCTTATATAACATAGATTTGAGAGTCCGCTGTGACCTTCTTGTGACGGACGCGCTCGACACGTCAGCTTTTCAACAAGTGGGGCCATAGGTACTCTTCCCGCCACCGCTACTTCGATCGCGACCGC
>Ga0307517_10004312_pt1 | contig 21912 bp, 23 predicted proteins | sample 23_EM_MG_FD_194515 | JGI IMG/M metagenome (GOLD analysis project Ga0307517, IMG submission 194515) | Populus trichocarpa ectomycorrhiza microbial communities from riparian zone in the Pacific Northwest, United States - 23_EM | ecosystem: Host-associated > Plants > Roots > Unclassified | place... | reverse complement strand
GACCCTGAAGCTCGCCCTGCCAAAAGTATCGGCTATTTGGCTTTGTTGAAATTTGCTCGCTACGCTCGCAACAACAAGCTCGTCAAACAAGCCTGAGACCTCATGGAACAGATACCACAACCAAAAAGCGTAGTGATCGGTCTTTCCCCAGCGAATTCAAAAAACAAGAATCAGGCCGGTGGAGGTTGTTTGATGACTGGATGAACGACCCCAACAGTCCGGACCAGAGCTATATATGATTCTTGTGTACTAAACGCTACGTGGAGACTCAAACGCTGATGAACAAAACTTGTCCAAAAGCCACCCCATCATCAAGTTTTGGACACTTCTGTGGCAAGCAGCGCCCTGTGCTTACATAGATGCTTTCCTTCCAGATCCAAATGCTAAGGGAGAGATGCATATATTCTGCGGTTTGTCAACGGTAAAGATAACTACGGCATCCAGTCAGTACTTCTTGACCACATTGCGCATGTATTGCAGTGCTAACAACCATTTTGCCTAGACTCGGCCGGCAACGAAGATAAGATCCTCAAAGGTCCAACGAAGATCGTTGATCAATGGCAATCTCTAAAGGCTGCCGGTTTCACAAGAGTAACTGCTATTCTCCCAAATCCAGACAACCCGAACAAGGCATGGTTCTTCAAGGGCAAGGAATTCATTGGCGTTTCCTGGGAGCCAGGTGAGTTCCTCTATCATTGCTTCCAGTGGTCCTAATGGTACCCCTTGCAGGGTTCGAGAACGATGTCCTGCTTGAGGGCCCAACCCTGATCACCAATGGCTGGAAGTCTTTGAAGACGGCAGGATTCGAAGGCGTGGATGCATTTGTACCAAATGCTCAGTTTCCGGACCAGCCATGGGTGTTCTCTGGGGATAAGTGCGCACGTATCAGTATTTCTGGTACGTTATGATCCTGCGTTCTTTGGTTGATAATGATTGAAATTCCTGTGTGTGAACACTCTGCAGCCGATACCATCTTATCTGGGCCTTTCCTCATTCCTGAAAACTGGACCGAAAATCCTCTGGATTGATTGTCGTTTTAGTTACCTCTTCTGGCAGCCCGTTTCCTGTCTATAAGTCTGTACAATAATGAAATACTTCAATTATTCGCCAGTTCAAGGGGTCGACCCGAACCCCCTAAACTCTCCCCTACTGCTAATATTTCCCGGATCGAGACTGGACTTGGCGACCCATAGGGGGTATCACATGCTGAATAAAGGAGTCAATTTGGTATCTGGCATAACTTGGTGTTCGGACAGTGATTGCAAATTGGAAGGACAGTACTGGAATCGCACACTTGGATACAGACTGGCAGGCAATCTCAACTTGAAGGGGATCAGACAATCAAAGTTGGTTAGTTGATTCAGCCACAGGCCTTTTCACTCTACATCCTGATGTCAATGAATAATGCGATGGCTCAGACTACTACCACAAGCTACCACGATATAGATGAATAATGGTCACCCAATCTATTCCACGATCCGTCCACAGACAACAGTCCGGTGACTTTGTGAGGGACCATTTTCGGGGTGCGGTGAAGGGTGTGGATATGAATCTGGTATTACCTGAGGAGAGTATTGCAATCGCTTCTTTTATCGCTTCTTTTAAAATTTGCGGAAGGAGCAGTGTGATTTATCTAAGCTTCAGAGACGGGGTAGAGTCCAGTCATGTTGCGCAAATATTGCTTAGTCCTCCATTGCGTCTTGAAATACAAAGCCTTCAGAGTTGTAACCGGATAGTTGTTCGTCGAATAAACCACCAGGTTTAAATCTCTCCGCAGTGTAATACATAACACCTTTGATGGGGTACGGGATTCCATGTCCTGCCATCCCATGTTGTATGTGTAACACATCGATCAGAAAATCATGGCCGCGAGATCGAAACGTTGCGTGATGTTACAAAAACGCATACGGGTTTCACAGCGGTTGATCCCGGAATAACAGTCTTTCTTTAGAGTAATCAGACGAAGCGTTATTAAGTAGAAACGGACTTCGCGTCTCTGGAAGCATTCTGATTATTTAAAAACAGACAGTTGGATGATGTGAATTGTAAATCTGATGGACATTCGTTGAAAAATTCGAATTGAGCTCGGGCGACCTCAGATGCCTCTCATCAGTACTAGTTCTTGCTCAGTCAGGCAAACTATGACGACTTCTTTTCCACTCTCGACGTTGATGCAACCGACACCCAGGACTGCGCCACCACCCCCGTTGTCGACTTGTAATATGGATTGTTTCGCCCATTTCTCCTTTTTCGTGGAAGGTCGATAGATATAGAGATTTGAACCACGATCGCGGAGGCTGCCACCCTCGAAAGCCAGGGCACCCCTTGAAGAGAGATGATACGTAAATCGTGTGTCCTGTTTGGAAGCAAGTACGAAAGCCAATGCAGAATAGGTGGAAATATGTTCCCACACAGGAGCAGAAGGGTCGGTGGTTTTGAACGAAAATGTCGTCCCGTCGAGATCGTGTTTCAACAGGAGTTCAACATCTCCAGATGTTGACACTGTCCCAGGGAAAGGAGTCGAGAGCAGGGTTATCGGCGGATCCTCCCAGTACTCTTGCCTCTCGTCTCTTGTATTTGGATTCAGATTCTTTAACAGCCAGTCAGGTGTTTGACCACCCACACCAACCCACGTCAACCAGGCGGTTCTGCCAACTTGCGCATCCGCTTCTTCGTCAATTTCACCTTCCATCAAACTTGGCACACCTTTGCCTAGTCCAAGACCCGAAGCGTCCTCCCCACTTGCGATGGAAGCTGTCCATTTCTCCAGCGACTCGCGAATTTTGACCATCTCGGACGGGTCAACACATTCGGGTACCTCCACATCGTTGACCCCTTCACCCGTGGAGTTGGCCGCCGTCGCAAACACCTGCATCCACCTTGTACCTTCGTTCTTTTTTTCCATATGCAGAGTCAACAGGCCATAAGCATGCTCTGCTTCGCGATCCCAGGTCCAGAAGCAGGCTGATGGGTCGACGTGGTCCCATAACGCTTTAGTCATGTAGTGAGGGACCGGTATAGATGTTTCACCACCTATCAGATGGCGTGTTGACACACTGAGGGTGAGGGTTTGTGTTGTGAAAAAGACTTTGAAGCTTGATTTAGGAGTAGAGGATGGCAGTGGAAAAGCGACTGTGAGCGTGTCCGAAGTTTGCGTCCAGGAGTAAGGATGAGGCTTTTGAGTTGATTCGCGTTCGTCAGAATCAAGGGTCTCGCCCTCACGAGGGATTGGCGCCATCTCCTCCAATACAGGTTCATAGTGTTTTGCAAATCTAGTATTCGGATCAGGATAGGAAGAACCGCCGATGAGGAGGTAAGAGTTGACTGCCTCGACAAATGTGGTGTATATGGGTACATCCTTACCACGGCGGTGCCATATAACTTGCAAATTCTGTTGAGTGGAACTGGTTTTCAAAGACAAAAGGTTGATTTGCACGGCCCAGATGTCAAATTCTATCTGATTGTGGCCAGCCATTAGGTTTTTACCTGATTTCTCGGGGTAATGCCTAGAGGAAAGCAACAGAACAGCGATGATGGGGGTGTGCCTGTGGCAGTAGTGGATTCTGAATGGTGAATCGACTGCCCCTCCTGTGCGTAGAGTGAAAATTCCGACAGGCTGGACAGGACTTGCATCGTCCTTGATAGGCAAGACGTAGAGTAGGCCACTACCGTCAGCCACGGCAACAGCTCCCGAACCAAGAAACGCAGATGAAGGATATTCTTTCTGGGTTGTGCAATCCCCGGCGTCTGAAGAGAAGTCCATAGGAGTGGGCATTTCGTAGAGTATCCTGAACGAAGGAATCGTGTCTTCCCCAACCTACTTTGATTAATATTCATTTTGTAAGCAATCGACAACCTGAACCCACCCCAGACCTTGTCGATGTTAGGACGTCGATCAGGCATACTGTGTGTTGGTCGTCAACATAAACTGCCAAGCCTGACGAACTCTCCACAGCAAGGTGATTGTGGGCTATACGACTTCTCATCTCTTCAAAGGTAAGCGGGGAGCGAGTAGAGGCGGTCGCCTGGGTAGGCCGCCTCAATAACTTGTACCTCTTTACTGCATTTTCCTGCAAGATCGAGTCAAGCTTATACCCCTCGAATTTGGGATTCAGGAGTGCGCGGTTGAGATTGAAGTCCATCTGATTGACAACGGATCAAACGAACGAGGCTGTTCGGGCGTTTCAATTGTTTGCTGGTGTTGACATCGCCGATCAGTTTATAATGTGAGTTTGTGGCAACTCTCCCTTGCCCGGCGCCCCAGATATACTGGATCCCACCATAAACACCTTCAACGCCTGGTGCGCTTGTCGGTCGTAGTGTTATAAACTGCCTGGAGCAGGAACAATGAAAAGCCTCATCTTTCTGTAGGTCCTGAGTTATAATTAATAACCTTCAGAAGCTGACCTGGTTGATTGATACAGCGTTTTGTACCTTTCTTCTCTCTTTGCTGATGTCCATTCGCTTGGCCTCACTATTACTACGCTTGTTGGGAAAACGGCTGTTGTGCAGTGGACTCGAGAAGAACTCGACCCTGACCCACTTGTCTTCGATCTACGTTTTGTGGTCCCTCCTTACTATGATGTCGGTTTAGCCAAAGAAACCACTTATACGAGCTCATCCGAATCCTCGGGGAACATCACTGTGCAATTTCCAGGAGATGGGTGAGTGTATAATCATTCAGTTTGTGGCCAATGCAAATGTATTTCATGTAGGAGATACATGCTTGTTGCAGTCTCAGGGTAAGTCTGCATGTTTTTAGTAACTATTTATCCAATGTTGATATTCTCTGAAATGGAGTAGCCAAAATAATGCCCAGATTGGTCGAACGGCTACAATAGAGGTGACAACTACTAGCAGTTTTTTTGCCTTCCACTCACAACGTTTTGTTATGATTTCAAGGTCCCTGGAGGTGCAGGTGCTCTTCCCACCACAACCCTAACTCCAGCACCGTCTCAAACTCCAACCCCTCTGTAAGCGCATTTCAATCATAGATATTGTTTATCTTGAAAATTCGTGACTAGGTCACTAACTCCATCACCTTCAAAATCCCTTACGTCGAAGTGAATATTCCACCTGACCCTGTGCTCCAGGTCATCTTACATATTTTCGTAGGGCTTCCCCATGTCCGAAGAAACTTAATGTGCCAGCTATTGTCTTTGCTGTGCTCGGTGGTGTTTCGTTGACCGCTGTCCTTATCTTTGCAGTCTTCTACTTCCGTAGGAGGCGTCTAACGGATAAACGGATTAGTTTCCATAGAGAGAGGATGGTGCAACAAAGACCCTCCGACGAAAATCCCTCCGTTGGGAGAGTCGTGGGACCGGGAGGTACTGTTATTCCATACAGTTTCACTGGTCCACGTGCAAGTCATAGCTCGACATCGGGTCATGATACGCATCAACACGATATCGAACAAGGTCTCGCCGTTCTTCCTCCCATAATGACATCCCTCCCTCGGAATCTATCTGGAGTGGGACCAAGTGCCCCTACGTCTGGTCATATTGTACCCCCACCCCGTGGACCCCGCGATAGAGCCAAATCTGTCAAGCGTGTTGAATCATCTAGAGTCGCCCGCGTCAACAACGAGCCTACTCCTCGGCAGCGACAGTTGGCGGACAAACTGGTCGAGGTTGAGAAACAGATTTTGGGGCTCACATCCCAAGCAAAACCTCTTCCGTCATCGATAGTTGTTTTGGAGGATTTGAAGCTGCAGAAAGCCTGGCTGGTTAAACAACGAGATTCTATGTGGGCATTGGAAGAGATCGATACGCCGCCTCCTGGTTATTCCCGTTACATGACGTAGTCCTTTTGACATGAACCATACATGTATTCGCTAAGAGATTTGAGTATTCCAAATTTCCAATCAGTTGAGGTTATCGTATTTCCCGGAGGACGGGCCGCTACTTGGTATTACAGTTCTTGCCAAACAAACTTTCAACGACATCGTTATGTCAAGCAGGAATCCGTCAACCTTGCTAGCCGAATCTTTAGCAGATTTCTCAAAATCTGCATGTCAAGTTGTGAGCGCCAACTTGCGCATGTTTCAATCTCTTAAACTTTCACATCGGTTAGTTTACAGGTATTGAGAACCAGGCGCGTCATGAAGTCGCGCAGGCGGTGGCAGAGACATGCGAGGCTAGAGCGGAAAGGGACAAGGCTATGAAGGACCTTCGTGTAATGCAACTAGAGTCGCAGTCCTGGAAAGAGGATGCGGCGTCGAGTAGAGCTGCTGTGCGTTTGCTTACTTGCAACTCGAAATTTCCCAAGCTGATTCAAGCTGCGTCCAATCACCAGCTCACCCAGGCGGAACTGACAGTGTGTTATACCCAACTTTCAGGCTTTCGAAATGCTGATCGTTCGTTCCAATTAACCAGATAACTCAGCAAGCCGAGAACCTTGTTGCCCAACTCGAGACGATCACACAACTTCGCCGTGAGCTCAATCAATGGAAAGATCAAGCTCGGAACTGGCAAGAGCACTTTTTGCGCGTAGAGGAGGAACGCTGCGCGCAGTCTTCTAGGATCGACGAATTCATTATGCAAAAGCTTGAAAAGTTTCAGGTGCGTTTCATATAGCATATATCCTTTCTTCACGATCCTATGTCACACTTTGAGTAGTATCCCCCCCGACCGGGGCCGTCTGCAAGCGCGTTCATTACTCCGAAGACTTCAAAGCAAGTCCAAATTAACTCTGCTCCATCTTCCGTCGCGATGAAACTGCCTGCTTCACCTCTGCCCCCGGCATATAGACCCAACGCTGAGTCGGCTACGCCTGAAGAGCCCAAAAATGGAACCTCTGTACAGGTAGCAAATGCAATCTCCCCAAACATAAGTCAACCACGCACTGCACCAGAATCTGCTTCAAGGCGACCCAAACCCAAGTCACAAACATCACAACATATCGGACTTAGAGAAGGGCCAGTTCTACCAGGGACCATTGAAAAGCTTCCTAATGGAAAGAAAGCTCGGAAAAGTAATGGCGACAATCATCCTCCAGAGCCTACCTCAGCGCAGCCTCACTCGCAACAACAAACCTTATCTGCTCCATCCAACATTCGGTCTAGTAAAGTCATTCGACGTGTGGAGGCCTTGATAACCGTCAAGCACGAGGAAGACGGTGTCGAAGAGTTGGGTGGACCGGCTGAGCCATCGCCTCCGCCAGACACAACAGTAGTGAAGCGCAGGAACGATGATTCGCAGGAAAATACGGAACACAGCAGGAGGAGGTTGGTCAACAGAAGGGGGGCTGCGTTGGTGTCAGATAATGAGGAAAATGAAGTAGGGAGTGAGGAGGAGAGTAGAGGATTCGACGGAAGCACGTATAAATTCCGCAAGACATCGAGAATCAATTATCGCGAAGAAGATGACGATGAAGAGGATGAGCTAATGATGGGTGCAGAGGTAATTTATTGTTTCACTTCTTCCGACTACCATCTGAGCCAGATTGCGCTTTGAAGACAAATCATGATGAATTATACGATGTCCATCCCATCGACCAATCGAGGCAGCAAGCAGCAGTGGCACATCCCCAAAAAAAGAAACGGAAGCGATGAGACCATTTATTCAAGTGGACTTCTATCGATATCTGTACTTTGGATCTTCTTTCTTTTGTAATTGTATCTTTGTTCTCTTATACAATGCATGTTGCAGCTCTGAAGGTTCAGCCTATGTCATCTTAAATTATCGGCATGCATGATACAGACTTGAGGTGTATAGAATCTGGTGCCATTTACATCAATTTCCCGCTAAACCCTGAACCAGTGCCAACTGCTGACTTCTTCAACACCCGGCCAGTGGCAAAGAGTACGCTGTCAAAGAGCGCAGCCACAGTAAGCACTCCGCCAACAATGGCGCATGTGCTTGTTAGGAAATGCGCAAAAGACTGCCTCGTCTCGTTGTGCACAATAAGAATAGGCGAGATTTCAAAGTTGAAGAATGCACCAGGAAGGCCAGAGACACCATGTTGAACATGGATGCCTCCAGCGGTATTGCCATTTACGCCCTCAGTTAGGTCGCGCTCGAAGTGGGTCATGCTGTATTGGTTTGTAGTGATCTTTCAATGCAAATGAAGGTAAGTGGTTAGTATCTACAGATAAGGTTATGGAGGAAAGACTAGCCTACCTTTTCCCCATTCAAGGTATGGAATTGGGTAGAAACAACCTTGAGGAAATACTGGAACATGTACTGCGCTTTGCTTGTCTACCATTCGATCAAAAGTCAAGTGGAGATCGTGATTAACAATCGAGAGGCACATACCCTACCACTAACATCGTCCAGAGGGTTCTCGGCAGTACCCATACGCTTCTTCAAGGATCTGCTTTTTTGCAACTTGAGGTAATGGTGCTCATCATCCGCTGGGAGTTCTTAAGAACGGCTACCACCTTACATTAAACAAGGCAACTTACTTTCAAATTGCCATTGGTGTATCGTATGCGAAAAGTCGTGACGGTTGGCGTCCTCTTTGAGGTAAGGTACGAGTTCGTAAAGATTGCGAGTATTTGCCTGAAAAGCGCGACCAGGGGAGAAGTGGATATTTCCGATGACCTTGTTCACTCGGATGCGGCCAGAAACATTGCAGCCTTCGTCTGCTTGCTCATGGATCTTATCTTTCCAATGCTCATTTCGGCACTATATGGCATTTCATAAGACAATTACCAGGAAACAGAGATGGGGACCCACGAACCTGCTCGATGAGATCTGGATCTGAGAAACTCCATCCGCGGTCTACATACGACTGACGGACTTCGTCGCATGTATTGCAGCAGCCACTAGAAGGCTCCGTACCGCCATAACAAGAACCACAGTAGCCCTCTTTCTTCGAATCATGTAATTTCTCGATATCGTTCCCAAGGTCGCTAATGTACGTGTTTGGAATTTGTTTGCCATGCTGGTCAAGCCGGAACTTAAACACGTTGTGCGAGATATCCCTCTGGAGCTCCCCACTAATGTCCATAACGTCGACGCTGAGAACTAGGGTGGCATATTAAGTGGGGCCAGTGACTGTTTGTGCAGATGAAAACGCACGAAAGCAAGGCACTCTCGGGAATGTGACATTCATAAGAACATTGAGCTTCTCTCCTCTGCTCTTGTCGACGAGTATCGAGGTGTCGATGGTCACTTTGCGATAATCCATCCACTCCATCATGGTGACCGAGAGAATTATAGCAGCCGAAATGAGAGTAACTGCAATGTCATTCATTCCCTCTGTTTCTCAGGCCTTGACGTTATTCCACTTACCAAGGGCACCAGTTCGTGTTTTTATTTTAACATCCTCACTCGTCTGCAAACCAAGTTGTGAATATTGAATCACAGAAGTTAAATGCGCTTCCGTACAGACCTTTCCAAAGGCATCAATACCCTTCAGCGCCGAGAAGAGACCTTTTGCCATTTCCTAGAGTAAAGCCTGCCTGGCCAGACCGAATGGACGTCAAAAGAAAGATATAAGTAGACTTGAGTTCGCTCCCAGATTGACGACGTGTTCTGTCGATCATCACGTGACACATCATACCCCGACCTTTTGCCGCTTTTACTATTACTTAAGTACAGTCGTATAAGGTCGGTTATATGGTGGACTAACTGGTCCTCGGTTTGGCTCGCTTTCAGTAGCCCTGGACTTCCTGGAGTATGCATCATATATCTCTCTCGTCCTTCCACTTCTCTGTATCTGCAGCAATTTATGGCATTCTGAAGGGCAATGCACATCGTCCTTCGCTCGTGAGAGGCTGAGAGGTCACCAGTCAAAATGCTAGTTTCAACGAGGCGAATGGTCTTGCCAGTTGCACTAATCAGACCTCTGAACTTTTTATCCAATGAAGGGCCACTCACTCACGACCCATTGACGGATTTGTTTCGGGTGGCATGTTGGCACATCATGTCCAAGAACCCAGAATATCAGAATCGATTTGTCACCGCGATAAATCCAATAAATCTGGGACTTTTGCGACTAGCACTGGTTCTGACTTCAAAGCACGTTCCCAGAATTTTTTTGGGGTTATGCACTAATCTGTTATTTAAACTCGTAGCGATCGCAGAGGCTGTAGCAATCTCAACTAGGATTGACTAGAAGAACTTTGTATTATTATTCATAAAACCACTACGCAACAGGATTTGGCAGGATACGAGAAAATGGCATTTCCGGAGTAGGCTGCAACCAATTTTTTTCATCATATGTAGCGTGAGGAGGTGACTCGATCATATGGAAGGTATATGCAAATCGAGTCTGCAGACTAGTGTTGCGTTCGGATTTGTGCAGTACAGACCCATGGATAAGAACAAGGTCACCTAAAAAAGGAGACATTTTCAGAAGGTAGTCGATTAACTTTTATAATGTGCATGCTTACCTGGTTCACAAGTTTGGAGAGTGTACTCACCTTTCTTCCCAGATGCAAGGTCCTTTTCTACATCAGATGGCAATATCTGCATCTGCTCAAAACCAGTTCCATCTCCTAGACGCACAAACCGCCTCCTGATTGGTGTATATAGATGCGAACCAGGCAAGAAGGAGAGTGCACCGTTGGTAGCAGTGCACTTCTCCAAAGCTATCCAAAATCCGAGGGCCGACGGTGGATTTGTGTACTGAAAAGGCGTCAGTGAAGGAAAGGGGAATAATACTAGGAAAGGAAATTCATTTACCAAAAAGGTTCTACGATGGCAATATGCAGTCAATTCAGGGTATTCGTGATCCAGAAAAAGGCATACGAATCGATGTGTTCCACCACTGAACGAAGGACAATGTGAAGACATTATTGTCTGGATAACAGAAGACAGGACGAACCTTCTCCTCCAATCTGAGGTTGCTTAAATATCAACATTGACTGCAGGGCTGATAAGGATACCGTGGCCCGTAAATAAAGAGACTCCAGGAAAACTGATTGTATATCTCACCTACTGGATCCCGATGAAACTTCAAATCTCGTACCAGGGCCCTTATCCGTTCATTTTCCAAGGTGACCTTACGGAAAACAGGATCCAGTTCATGCAATGCTGTTTATTGATGGCAGATCAGCTCTGGGTATCATCAAGACGGGGTAAAATCTCTGAACCGTGGCCAATCTTGTTCACTGCCTTTTGCTTTTCTCTTAGAAGTCTTCCCTGCGAATCGACTGCTTCCTCCTCAAGAAAGTATCGTCTGAGAAAACAGGCAAGGATCAGTCACAAGCAAATGGTCAGTGGTCAATGTATACACATCTTGTCCCCGGATGTCAGAAAGTAGTCGTCCCCAATTTGTTTTTCGCCAGTCGTGAATTTCGTCTATGTGTAAGAGTTACGGTGAGGACACTGATTCAACGGAGACGCGCACTCGTGGGTGATCATCAATATCGAATTCATCCAGGAGTCGCTTAGCTCGGACAAGTAAAGCTTCCGTTTCTTCCGTAGACAGGAAGTTTGGAATGACCAGGTAACTGTTGTATCAGTAAGAGCTCCTGAATCTCCAAACAGCGGATCTGTATGCCCACCCGTCTTTGTGAAACTAAAGATCGCATCCAATCAATTTGAACATCTAGATATGAGAACAATCACCTTCTCTATCTGCGCCTGAGTAAGAAAATCCAGCATATCGTGATATGGTCGTAGTTGTGGAAACTCAAGGTAACGCTTATTCATCATAGAAACTCCGATCACTCAACCGTCATAAGATAATCAGAGCATGTACACCTCTGACTTGTAATTACCGTCATAATCATCCGTCATACTCATGTTGCCATACGGTCAACACCTTGTTTTACCTTTCCTATGAGATTCAGAACTCCATCTCGAAGTCCATCAGCCTGAACGTTCACCCCTTCGTTGCTGGTTCGGTAGACACCTGTACCTGCGGCTCCGCCAAGGCTCACATTTACACCACCCAGGTTCAGGTTAAGGATTGGAGCATTCGAAGCTGATTCCGGCGGAGGGTCATAAACCGATGTAGGGAAGTTGACAGCAGCGGTCTGCAACATCTCAATGTACCTTAAGCAGGTATTAGAAATGGACTGAAGTGAAAAAAAAAGTAGGCATACGATGAAGAGTTGTGTATGCAGGTGCCGCCCAGCAGAATCCTTGCTCCACCCGTAGTGGTGACACTTCCGTTTGAAGCTGCTGCAGGATCTTGGTTGAATAGTGCGATTGCTCTGGCTTCTTCATAGGTCACTCCGCCAATCATGAAAATAATGATATCCTGTGGTCTTCGGGACATAAATAAGGGTATGAATGGATCCTTCCACAAGGACAAACCTTTGTAGCATAGCGTTGGAAGGTGTGCCATCAAGGAAAGGATAACTCGTTTCCTTCAACTTTCCTTTAAAAAGGAATTCCAATGTTTGTGATAAATGCGGGGTGTGCTGCATGTAGGCATTTTCTACACCCTAGAAAAGTTAATACGTTTGGTAGTTTGGAAATGGGTTGTAGGTATACTTTGAGTCCTTTCAAGGCAGAACGACCTTTGGCAAGGAGAGATTCGGTAGAAAAGAGGTCATCCTGACGATGGTCGGCCCCAGCGACATTCAACAGGACGTAGACTAACTATCGAATTCTCAATGGCGGGGAATGGATTTAAAATAGGCAACGTACTCTGGCATCTTCGCGAGGAACACCATTCGCCAGCATCAGATTAATTAATGTGGCAATGTTTGCCGTCTGCGATTGTTGATATCGCAATGCGTAAAGCATGACAATACGCAGCTTGTTCCACGGTGGTACAGAGGCATCTGTCACCATGGCCTGGACACTCTAACTGACAGGTCAGTGCATTACAAAAAAAGGAACCTGGGAACGTGCTTTGAAGTCAGCACCAGCGCTAGTTGCAAGACCTTGCTCCACTTCGCCGACCTCCAATAATTTGTCTCTTCCGACCAATCTGCTCAATTCACCAACAAGTGCAACGTGCTTGCTCACATTTCCCCCAAGCTTTCGGAATTCCGGATAATCTTCAACAAAACGCTTCATATCAGATATGGAGTTTATCGCGGATGGTGACTGGGAGGCAGAGCGATTCTGATACTCTTGGACGTAGTCCTTCAAAGAAGTACCCAAGTCACCAAATGTTGCCAAATGTTGGTTTTGGAAGAATGCATCAGTGCTAGTCGTAAGTGTTACTTCCTAGATGAGGGCACCATAACAGACAGGACCTTGAGATGGATGAAGGTGCTTACAGAAAGTTCTGGTCGAATGTCTGGCACTTTGCTCAAGTCAACCCTACCATTTTGTATGCACAGCAACTCATGTACCATAGCTTGATAGGTCCATTGTGATAAAAGGGGTGTGACAGGGTCATTGCGGCGGTCAAGGATGAGTAACAAAGGTGGAACTTGAGTGAGACGAAAATCGAAGAGGGTCGATTCGGATTGGATTCTGTGCTGCAGAAGATGATGTATTAAATCGTTTTCATTCTGAAGAGCTTTGCGCTTACTTGGATTTCTATACCCAACTTCTTTGCCATTGGGCTCATCTTCTCATATCTGATCACTGGTTTCTTGCGTAAACTCAGGAGAACAGCTGTCACACCTTGCATGGACAATTCAAGCGCCCTTGGGTCCCAGGTACTGACAGTAGAACCATACAGCGGCTTGGATGTTGAAGGCGTATGGTTCAGGGAGAAGAGGTATGAAGTAATTGGTGCATAATCCGCAAAAAATTCCTACACCAGAAGAAATTTAGGAGGTACAAAATTAAACAATGAACGCACTTGAACTTCCCGAACGACTTCGTATTCGTCAACTTGAGCCAATCGCTCGATAGAAGTCTTGCTCAACACGTTGCTAAAATCTAAGGTTCCAGTCAGTGTTCGTACTCAATTTACAAGATGTATACCGCAGGAGATTCACCCACTGACACAAATAATATTCCCCATATTTGGGTTCCTTAAGCTCGTCCTCCAGTGCTCCGAGACTGTCTTCACTACACTGCAAAAAACAAACGCATTTCATGTGCGGCATTCTGTCGCGTTTCTTGTTGTCTATCCTATCTGTGAGGTAGACCTGATGTGACAGAAGGGTTGATTGTGTCGCAGACAGAGACACTATAGGCGTCTTTGAAGAAAGCTACTTAGACAGCCTCAACAAACTTGGACCACGACGTACTGTATAAAAGTCCAGGAGAAGAACCTTCATGGCCGAAGGTGTCGCCACCATCTTGCTAACATATGTCCCGATAGCTTTTACCACATCCATGTGCGCTAATGACGTATTATGAAGGAAGTGGTAGAAATTAATTCAGAACATCAAATTTGCGTCACATGACCATCATATAAGTAATTGAAATCCACGATTTGGGTTCTGTAAGAAACAATCGTCATTCTAACCGTAGTTACATAGTCGGATCGTTACTATTACTTGGTGTCAAGGATGATCTGAATAATGAGAGCAGACGCAGTCTATCCTTGTTGCAGTCGAAGAAGACCGTGACCATGCCAGACAATGGAGCCACTGGTGTTTCTCGCGAAATACATTCCATTATCAGGCTAAGCCGAAGTCAATTTTCTGCGGGATTAAACGAGATTAAACTTACATCAAGTTACATGCTGCCCTATGCATATGTCGGTCAGCGGTCGCATGACGTCACTGGCCAGGAGAATTCTAGCTTATTAAAGCTGAGCTGTGCGAACAGCAGAGTCCGTCATGCTTTGATGCAGACCCCACAAAAACCATCGTACCAACCTCTGGGACGCCTGAGCAGCCTGCATTGACCATCACTAAAATCAAATGATCCATTGATCTCAAACGTGAAATGTATACATTGATCTGTAACGTGATTATATTTCAAAGAAATACTTATTATTATATTCCCCGCCAGTTTCAAGTTGGGGACCAACTGTCAGGCCATGTGGTCAGCTACAGGGGCTCTTCAATCGATCATCAGGATGTCGTCCTCGTTCCTGCTCTCCCATCACATCATGGACCTTTACTCCTGCGCTGGGGTGATCATGCCACCAAGCTACCTAGATCTACTTCCGTTACCGTTCGATGGAGGTTCTTATGGTAGTGGTATTTGGTTCCGGCCTCGCTTCCATCCATTGATCCCGTCGGTTTGATTGGTAACAACCTGCATTCGACATGGGGGACTGGGGTTTGAATTCATTACCGACATATAAGCCTGTAACTGAGGTTAATTAATCAAATACCCCATGCCATGGAAGAAGTCCTTCTAAATTCAAACGGTATATGAGCACTTCAAGGACATCCCTGAATCCTGTTTCGGTGGCCATCCACCTTTCTATAATAGGGTCCCCGGTCATGGTATTGCTCAAGGATCATCTTTCAGTAATAAGGGATGTTAAAAAAGAAAAATTGGTTAAAATAATCACATTTTCAAGATACACAGACAAAAGCGCTACGAGCCAGTAAGGCCTTGGGCTTGAGCTTGAACGTTTGAACCCTTCTCCAGAGTTGCTCCTAATGGGCGCAATATGCATTCATCATCACGTCAAAAACAATTGATGCCATCATTACATTCACACGGCAATCCCCGTTTTATTTTGGACCCACGTCGGGTTTGCTTGACCAAGTGTAACAGCCAGAGTATAGAGAAGCACCCTTTTGATTATGGAGGGCCGAGCACTCCCATCAGTCTGACATGAATTCGGGCTATTCAAGGCTTGATCGGTACGCTTTATTCAGTTCCTGGAATGATTCAATTTAGCGCTGCAAGTTTGTAGACGCTTGCAGGGGGTCTTAAAAAGATCAAATGATATCGGAATGTTCGCGTAATATATATTTTTTCAAAATGCGATTAATCTGTTTCCTTGTGGAGTAGAAAATTCACAACTGTTTCAAACTGATTACTACGTATCCAAGTGTCGCGGAAACTATCTCTATTCGGACTGCGGGCCACATGTCTTTAATTACCCAACCCCCCCCTTTTCTCCTCCGAGTCAAGGCTTCACCCGACCCGATTCTTTTCCATTTGAGGGGTTGAGAGTTATTTATACGAAAAACCATCATGGACGATGCCGAATCGGGTGGACGCGTTAAAACGAGTGAGAAGATTTAGAAACGTGAAATGTCAATCGCTTTAACTCAGGATCAAAGGACCGGTTCTGCGACGTAGTAATATTTTACACAGCCGTTATTTCATTGCAGAATGTACGTATTCATAACTCAAAATTCCGAGGGCTTGAGAAAAAGAACTAAGTGTGTTTGATGGAGGACATGAAGGAAACGCCATGTTTTTGTATAGGAGAAACCTACTAGGAACTCATAAGGGGATGACCTTGATAAGAATTGCATCACGCCCGCTCGCAGATTTTCTTTTTTCATGCATTCAGGTACTAAGAAATCTCACGATGCAAAAAGTTGCTTCGAAGAAAAAGGGATCATGTGGAAAGCCCGGGAGGGGAAAAAATAAAAAAACCTACATATTGGGGACACTTTGTCTGTTAGTAGCAAATGCTTTCATTATCGCCATCTATCCATCCCTCCCACCTACCGCCTCATCTTGCCGAACAACACCGAATGCAGGGTCCTAGGCACCAGTGTGAACATAAGGAGATTGACCATGGTACGCGAAATCCGATATGCAAAGTATTTGAAAATCGCAATCCCTTGCCGAACAAGTCCGTGCCCTAAATTTTACCACAGCTGGCAGGGCCATACGTATTACGTAGACAGTGACATCGTCAATAAATATGGTTGTTGCCAAGTACCTTGTACATGCCGGTCTTATCGGCGACTAGATCGCGGCGATGATCATGATAGCACAAACCTATCGATTCCGCTCGTCGACAAATCGAGCAACACCGCTCTCCCCGAACCATCCATTAAAAGAAGGAAGCGCGAAAAAAATATATCTGGAAACGGCATTCTAGTTGTACCGATCATCTTCTGACACGACTTTGTATTGTCCACCACAGTCCCAACACCGGGTATCACCAATTTGAATTCACATTACAACGGAGAGTAGGAAACCGACAAATGGACATGCAGATACCGTTTCATATTCCTTTTAAAATTTTGGTGTGGGAAGGGGGGGGGATTGTACTAATATCCTCAAAGTAGCTCAAACAACAACACAAGACCCAAGCGCTATACACGCCTTTTAGTGGATCCGCACTGGATCAGGAAGTACTTGCTCTCGCCAACGGTACACCTGCGGTACATGACACACAAATTGATTCGGGAATCATCAGCTAGGGGGGCAATTCATTCATTCATCCAATTAGGGGTGGTCATAAGCCCGTCTCATGACACGAACCTTTACGCTTAACATTACATGAAGAATTCGTCATTACCAGACCACCTGCCAGTGTTACATACAGGCCGCTTCTTTCGAAAATGTTACATATGACTTATATCCCACAATTGGCATTTTGCAGACACCCGTAGCTTCCACGCTACACACGTAATGAGTACTCTGGAGTTTCATAGTAATATATATGAGCTCTCATAATGACGGGTAAATAATCTAAATCACGTACCCACCAACTCTCACATAGCCTACATCCGTTTTTACATCATCCTTTCAGTTACCTTTCAGTGAAGTAACAAGGCGCCTTCCACACTCGTACAGACACGGAGATCTAATCGGTAATCTCTAGCCGGCCAATCTATGAAGTCAACACTTCATCCGCACCTGCAACTTTGACGGTCAAATGACATCATAGTACTACAACCACCCACTACCCCACCTTCTGCGTATACAGCAACCCAGCAATCCAGTGACTCCAATTTCATCGCCACTTGCCGTCATGATAACAAAAAACTTGTCGATTCATTCCCGTCTCACTGAATAGGTTTACGATACCTATTTAGTCCATGTTTTTCACCACGGACTGCCTTGGGACTGTCGTTCCCAGTCCCTTCATATTCCAAAGGAAAAGAAGCCTGTCTGTCATTTCCATGTCGACAAGCCAACCTCTCGTCAGTATGCCCTAACACTTTGTATCGGGAAACGAAGGCCCCCACCGAAAGAAAAAAAGCTACGTAAACGTGAAAATTTTCAAGTCATACGCCAACCGCACACTCCCAAGGCATAGACTAAGTAAGTATCCCGAGGGCCTTGGAACTTCCCCGTCATCCGACCGAATTATCAACTGACTAGTTACTAGTCAAGTCTTGCAGACATGAAGCCTGGATACCACAAGAGCATAAAATTGATCGAGTTGTAGTCTTACTCAAATAACGCGAAGGCGCCCTATTGCCCAAATACCCATTGCCCAATTCCCACTACATGAGCCGACCGCTATCCGAAATTTCATATCAATACTGTAACCTTTTTCCAGTTCCTCCCTCTCCAGGCTTGCAACGCCGTCTCTCCGAATCCCGATTCCGCGTAGAGTAGTACATAAAGCATTTAAATGCACACAAGTCCGCGTAAGTATCGGATCTTTTTTTTTTTTTAATCACAAATCATCTGGGTAAAATAAAATTTAGTTCCTGCACGCACGGCAGCCTCGGTGACCCGCGTGGGGTACCCCCAGCACCATCAACTGCGTCGGCCGTAGTCCCCTCACCTACCCCACGTACTAGGCTGACCCACATTGCGCACAATAGAGGTGGTATTAATAAATTTCCGATTATTATACACGAGGTGTGAATGATCTTATATAGTAAATCTTACCCAAAGTACCATGTCTGCTACGCAGTAACTGTCGCAGATGGAAGTATTCAGACAATTATATGCCCCCCTCCCCCCCCTTGGTAATAATTATAGAGTAACTTCGGTTCTGGTTCGTCTTCGTCGCGCCCCCCCCTTGTAAATAAGTCATTTTAACATCACATTCCATTCATTTTTCAAAATGAACGTGATGAATGGAATGAAAAAAAGTTGACTTTGGCAGGCACTGAGAAAAATGGCCTATTTTACTGTACTAACATTACAGTAGAAGTAGCTTTCAGTTAATAAATATGTCAACTAACGATATTTCTAGCTTGGATGACGTGTAGTACATTCCATTCCGCTATAGCTCAGGCTACTGCCAGACCAAACGCCAACCGTTCATTACATACGACACTATTCAACGCCGATCCAAAGTCTCGACAAATGTGAAAGAGAAGCGCAAGCACGCGAGTCACTCTGGTGAAATCCAACGTCCGAAAATCACCATAATCCCACCCAACAACCCGAGTGATCACATCCAAGCTTGACATTTTATTATCTCCACGCAAAAACTATGAGCCTGCTAGCGCTCATAATAACCACAGACCAGATACTTAACTTGGAATGATTATCGCAAAAAACACCCACGCGACTGGGAGCGCTGCACTTAGACGCCGACTTGACGCCGAACAAGGGACTCCCGATGTGCCAGCATGGATCTCGTCGAGAATAACTTACTGATTTCGGGAGAGACCCCATGCCAGAGAACTTTCGACACCGGGAGGTTGGCACAGGCAACGAACGTCCCCCCCCCCCGCAAACGATCTTGTTTGATCAACTTTGTTCGTTGAACACTGTACAAATGTGTTCATACAGATGTACGTTACCACATGCCATATCTGTATTGACACCAAAGAAATCGGATCTTGAATTTCCGAGTCAACGAACAAGAAACAACAAACAAAACGCCTAATGTTGAATGTTGAAAGAGACGAAGAAATTGTTCTCGGGCGCCTGGGGGCATGTCAATGATCAACAAAGCAGTGCGATCATGAGATTCCCATTCGATCAACAGGCATTTACCATGGAATTTTTCTTATTATTCTCCTCCTGAGTTTTTTGTTTGTTTAGGAAACCGTTTCTCTGAACTCTTGATTTCTCTGACTGGAATCACCAGGTTTTTTGTTCGCATCTCAACGTGTTCTGTTCTATTAGTAATGTTGCACATGTGATATGTGAAATAAGATCAAACCCCACATTCCCCATACATGCCCTAAAGGGCATTACCCAACCCCGCAAAATCAGCTCCCGCCGGTTGCCCCGGATCTACTTGTCGACCACTCCATTACACCACAGCCATAATAACTCATTGCTATAGGTTTCCCGGAAATTATGCAGACAGCCCGGGTCTAGACAGAGTTGTTAAAGTAAACCCGAGCGATAAGTAACTCATGACAACCCGCAACTCATTGAATTCATACACGCCCACAAGTTCAAATTCCAAAACTGTATTGTCAATGCAAACTCAAATTAAACCAATCCCAAGGAAAATGTGACAGTACGAGATAAGACCAACTAGAAGAAACGAGCAAGCAATGAGTAAAAGATGAGGAATACGGTATGCTAAGGGAAGGTGGTATATTACACATTACGGTTCTCAAGTTTTGAATGAGATATGTGGAGGGCCAAAGACAAAGGTATAAAGCATGCATTGTACACCTGTTGCAAGGAGGAATTAATAGATATAAAACAAGAAAGCGAAGCTTCGAATGGTTGTTTATGGTACAGTTGATGACTCTGGCTTGAAGCTTGGACAATGATGAATTTTGGTAGCGTGGATGCAGGACGAGTTGTTTGTCGTCAGGATCGGAATAGCCTGTGCCATTCCGACTTGTGACCCTTTGGCGTCTGATTCTTAAGAAAGAATCACGAGCCTCCTCGCATAGAGGTGGGTGTAACCGGGATCAAGACCCCCCTGTAACGTCGATCTTGTCGGAAACGGAGCAACCACGGGTAGCATTCCGTTATCGTGATCGGGGTATCGAACGGGTTTTGCCGAATCGTCAATGAAACGAGAAACATTTGATATTTCCTCGAATCAAAGGGGTAGGGCAGTGTAGGGGTATGCAAGAGTCTGAGCCTCAATTCCATTCCGTTGTCGGAACCGTAGTGGAGGGTATGCAGAGTTGACTTGTGGAGGTGGGAGTCACAAAAGCCACGCGAGATGATCGAGAATGAAGTGATCGAAAGGAAGATATTATTGTTCGGTTATTGACCAAGTATGAGTGAATAATTAAACCCGACGATATGCTGATGCGAATGCGAATGTGGATGAATGCGTTGGAAAGCGAAAGGGAAAACAAGCGATGGGGACGGAGAGAAAGGATCACCGAAGGACGACCTTTGGTGCGAAGAGGAAGAGCTTCTTTGGCACCTCGAAAACAGCGACCTCCATCTCGACTTCCTTTTCTTCACCGTCGACGATCTTTTTGACGATTCGCATTTCCTTCTTTGGAGGGAGTTGCATGATCGGATAAGTGGGTACGTTGTCATACGACCACGCGCGGGCTGGATTGCAAGTTAGTAAGGGATATAGTGAAATGACAAGGTGCGTACTCTCGAAAGACGGCCGCTTGAGAGTCAATGAAGTGAAGACCTGTTTATTGAACTCGTTGACGCTGCAGTGAGCGGACAAGGGGCTTCTTCTGGACGAGGGAGTTCTGGAAGCAGCGGACTCAAGAGACGCGCTGGATGAGCAGCGGACCTTTAGTTTGACATCGGGGACGAGGAGCTTTCCTTCGGCGCCATGGGGTACGATGGAGCGTTCACGCTTTGTTGGAGACACAGTAGCATCGGATGCAGACTGTGTGCGGGAGTGGACAAACTGATCGTTAAATTTTGCGAGGAGCTCGTCGTGGTCCAGTGGGGGGGTTATGGGAGACATGGGCGGGGGGCGACAGGAGGAGGATCTACGGAAATGGGGGGCGGGGGGCGGGGGACGGTAGTAGGGAGCGGGCTGAGGGGAGCTGCTATATGACCAGCGATCGGAAGAAGAGTCGGTGGAGGAGGCGGAGGAGGACGAGTCGGAGTTTGCAATGGAGGCGGGGAAGTGGATGGCCTTCTCGTATTCGTAGGGGAAGCCGGTGGCGGAGTGGTCGGGAAGAGGGGGCGGCATGGTGATGCCGTAGAACTGGGCGAACTGCTCGCGCGGGGTGAGGGCGTGGGCGTGGGCAGGTTGGGGCGTGGGCTGGGACTGGGACTGAGTCTGGGTCTGGGACTGGGCGAGGTGGAGCTGTCTGCGCTTGACATGTTTTAGTCTGCCGGTGCCAGAGACGAGACCGCCAGCTCTGATGCGCTGTTTCGTGGGCGATGGCGGCGGGGCGGGAGGAAGTACACCAAAGGG
>Ga0307517_10004309_pt1 | contig 21919 bp, 17 predicted proteins | sample 23_EM_MG_FD_194515 | JGI IMG/M metagenome (GOLD analysis project Ga0307517, IMG submission 194515) | Populus trichocarpa ectomycorrhiza microbial communities from riparian zone in the Pacific Northwest, United States - 23_EM | ecosystem: Host-associated > Plants > Roots > Unclassified | place... | reverse complement strand
AACACATTCTTTTTTATATGCATGATGTCAAGGTTATGTCAGAGAAGATTGGTCTTCCAATAAGGAAGCTCCCTGAAAATACTTCATTCTCCCAATTGTAAGCCAAACCAAAACCAAGAAACTTCTGCTTACCGGATTGAAAACCAAACACAATGTCACCATACTTTAACATCACGTCATGCAATTCTTCACTAGAAAGACGTGGGGGTGCAACATCCTTTTTACCTCTTGCCAATAAAAAATCCTTTATGTTCTTTCTATACTTGTGATCTATTGGTAAGAAACGTCGGTGGCAATAAAAAAAAGACATTTTACCCCCGTTTGTTAACGTAAATGCCTTGTTGTTTTCCATGCAGTATGGATATGCTAGTTTTCCATGCGTGCTTCAACTAGAAACCATTCCATAAACTAGAAAATCATTGATAGTCCACATCAAAGCTGCCCTCATAAAAAAATTTTGTTTTCTCAATACATCATAAGTCAAAGCCTTGGAGGACCACAACTGCGTCAACTCATCAATCAACGGTTGAAGACAAACATCTATATTTTGGCCCGAACTGTTAAGACCGGGTATGACCATAGATAAAAACATGAACTCTGGCCTCATATAAATACCCGATAGCAAGTTGTAAACCGTGAATTTTACCAGCCAACAAGAATAAAGAGCAGCAAATAACCCGAATGGATTGAATCTATTTATATACAATCCAAGACGTACATTCCTTAATTCAGCTGAAAAGTGAGGATGCACACTGTTAAAGTGTTTCCATGCTTCACCGTCAGAAGGATGCACCATCACTCCATCCACTGCATCATGTGATTAGTGTCATGTCATGTGCTCAACAGTCTTTGGTGACATGAATAACCTTTGTAGTTTAAGTGTGATTAGGAAGTATCTAAGTTTTTTATATTCTATAATAGTCTTTCTCATGTCAGTTCTAGGTTTATAATAGGAATGCCCACATGTCATGCACTTGGTCAACTCAGCATTTTCAAGGTAGTACAGCATGCAAAAGTTTGGATACATGTCAATTTTCTGGTATGTTAAACCGAGGAGTTTCATGATGAAACCAAAGGGTTTCATCATGGACTTAGCAGTATAGAAGTTCTCTTTCAATTTGTTCCCTTTAGGTAAAATGCTTCTCGCCCATTCGACAATTCTGTCATAACTGGCCTCACTCAACCCATAATCCAACTTGATGGTAAACACATGTGCAACGACCGATAATTTACTATGATTTGTGCAGCCATTCCATAATGGTTCATCAGAATCTTTCAAAAGATCAAAAAACCTGGCCGCGTCTGCATTAGATTCTTCTTCTATAATTAGATATTGACTAGCATTACCTTGATTCATTTTCATTGCATCCATAACCATATTCCTGTAAGGTTTACTGTTGTCATTTACAACTCCATGCATGTTGCTAGCATTAGAAGTTGACTCAACCATCCTTTCTACCATGCTCTCGTTTCGAACAAATAGTTCTCCATATGCATACCAACACAGGTAATCCTCCTTGAACCTTTTGTGTAGAAAATGCATCGTTACAACATTTGAACGAATAAACTTTTTATTTTTACACCTCCTGCATGGACACCTAATACTGCATTCACTAATATTTCTCGGAATAGATGTTGCGAAATTATTAAAACTCTAAACCCCATTACAATAATCCATCCTCCGCAATCCTTAGGGTGAATTTCGATACATCCATGAATAATCATTCATGACTTCTATCAAACCTCTATAAAATAATGATGACAACATGTATTAATTAACTACGTTAAGTAAATAAATTTGCAAAAATATTGGTTTAGCTCAAGATTATCCAACTTACTTTCAAACTTCTCTTAAATATTCATTATCAATTATCTACATACAACAAATTTATACACATTAATTTATGAAAATTACAACTCGGCAATAAAATTGACAAAAATTAAAATAGACCCGTTAAACAAGCCATTATTTATTTCATCACAACACACCTAAGTCGGTAATTCGACATAAGTGTCAACAATTTATAAACAAATACAATTTTACAAAATCTAAAACAAACCATAACAAGTATAAAATTATAAATCCATACTACAAGTTTGTTTGAGAAAAAACAATAAAACAAGTAAACATCCAAATAAAATACATATACTAAAAAAACATTTAGTAATAAAATTGACATTTTAAAATTGTGTTAAAATTAAAAAAAGATAGATTTACTTACTAAAAATAAAAAATTTACAATAAATCAGAACACGAATGTTGTGACTAGAAAAGTTAAAGAAGAATAAGTTGTGTTGAGATGAGGGGGGATGTTTGGGGGGCTGATTGTTTGTAGTAAGGGGGTTTTGTTTAGATGCAGGGGAAGAATAAGGAGAAATATAGGAGGGGAGGGTCGATGACCAGGTTTTATATTAAATATTACTGATGGAATTACCAACATAATGATTATGTCTATAACTCCATCAGTGATTCTGTTGGTATATTAGACACGTCACTATACGGACATCCCGATTTGGATTCTACTATAATTCCATCGGTAAAATCATCCATAAAAACTTCCACGTCATCGCACTGCTTTGTTTTTTCAAATTCTTTATATTCCGTCTGTGATTCCCTCGGTATATACCGATGGAATGTTTCTGTCGGTATATACTGACAGTTTTAGCGAGGAAAATAATTTGATTAGTAAATATCACCGCAAAATACCGACAAAAAAAAAACCATCAGCAATTCTGTTTATATTCATTAAATTTCTTGTAGTGTTTCAATTCTGCTACAAAAACATAAAAAATAAAGAAACCAAATCAAACTATCTTGAAATCACTTCAAAATTGATATACTAGTTATTTGAAGTGAGATAGAATTATATATTAATTTTGGGCTCTTTTTTTATATCATTTGACTAGGGTTCTGATTCTAGGTTAAATTCTACAGCAAATTGATCATACAAGGGTTTTCGATATCTAGGCATAAGTTAACAATCTATAAAATAAGATCTATTGTTCATTGGGTATAAGGGTATTACATATCAAATTTGAAGTTGTTCCAATATTGTTTGTTCTAATATTGTTTGTTCTAGGTTTTAATTTAGGTGCTTACAAGCGCGTAATGAGTCAGATTTGTGTCGAGTTACCAAAACATGTTTACTACTATTTGTTTCAACCTATTCAATTTATTTCTCTTATATTTGGGTTATTTAGGAGTTAAACTAGTGTTTTCATTACTTTTTGCTTCTGTTTTATTTTGAATCTTCGCATCGTCCATATTTCATATGAACTCATCTTGTTATTCGTGATATCATTATTGTAGTTTTGTTTTGCTTCTTTTCAATATCTTATTGATTCATGAGTCATTTTATATATATTTGATTGTGTTACAAGAACCATTGACTTTGGTTCGTTGATTTTTAGTTGCAAAAGAATCGCACTGCAAGAAGGTGAGCCGAAAGGTAAAAGGTGTAGTGAGGACAATTAAGTGAAAAACCTTGAATTGTGTGAAACACAAGAGTTGTAGAGATATATTTTCTTGCTACTAATCAGTTTTGCAGACTCAAAGATGTTTGAACATAAAAACTGGAGCTTAGGTTCAAGGTAATCTCTGTGTCACACTTCCAAACTTAATTTCTTAGCTTCCCAAGAGTTGTATCATTTATGTATGGGTTATGTGAACAAGTGGTCACGGAGTTCGCATCATTTTGGTATTAGAGTTTTGCTCCATTAATTAGGTTATATCCTTTTATTAATTTTATTTTTTTTTCATTTATTTTTCACTACTTGTTCTAATATTCTTCTCTTCAATTAAGTAACAACATCTTCTTAGTAAAAAACATTTTTTACATTTTTTACTTATCTCTTAAGATATCAGTAGCATAAAAGAAAAAAAAAGTCGTCAAAAGATTAGTTTTAGATTCTGTCATAGAAAACTAAACAAGAGAAAAGTAGATCAAATCAGCTTGGAATTAGCTCATTATATATTAAATTTGGGGTTATTTAGACATCATTTGCTTTAGGTTCCAAATGCAGGTATTAGTGTTAGCATTGTGACCGTGTATTAAAACAACTCATAATTAACTTAAACTTAATAATATATTTATTGGGGTCCTAATCGCACTATATATTAATTTTGGGGTCATTCGGACATTGGTTGCTTTGGGGTTCAGATTCGAGTCCAAGCTTGTCGTAACGGATCTATTTTACGTCAGCTTTTAAAACTTGTTTTGTTTTTGTTGATTTCATATGTTTTTGTATGCTATCATCATATTTGGGTGATATTTACATCATTTTCATATATTTCACATATATTTTTTTTTGTCTTCAAGTCATCCATATTTCATATAAATTTGCTTGCTACTCACGAGACTGTAATCATAGTGTCATTTTGTCTTTGTAATTTTCTTTCTTCTTGAGTCATATTTATTCATTTGGATTAAACTATTAAGTGGTTCTATTTGGTGTTGATTTCAATTTTGCAAGAGCTAAAAAAAATATTTGGGTGATATTTACATCATTTTCATATATTTCACATATGTTTTTTTTTTCTTCAAGTCATCCATATTTCGTATTCGCTTGCTACTCATGAGACTGTAATTGTAGTGTCAATTTGTCTTTATAATTTTCTTTCTTTTGGAGTCATATTTATTCATTTGGATTACACTGTTAAGTGGTTCTATTTGGTGTTGATTTTAATTTTGCAAGAGCTAAAAGAAGATGAGATGAGAGAAAAAAGGCATACCAAATATATTAGAGTGAAAAGCCTAATATTTGAGTGAAACACGAGAGATATGATAATATTTTATCACCACTAACCAATTTTTATAGGTACAAACATGTCAAAGCAGAACAATCCACCAACCCTTCCTGAGGGTAACTTAAAGCTTTAGATTAAAGGCATAACACATATGTTGGCAAATGTGCATATTGTGTAGGAGACATGAGTGACAGACTTGATAAGGTTGAAAAATATAAGGATGACTCTAATTCTAATAATCATGATATACATGGAATAGGGGCTAAAAGGAGGGTGAACCATGACAATAGCATTGAAAGGCATGTGGAGGCTAATTTTGGTGATTTTGGGGAGGATGATGATGACTTTGGGGATAAAGGTTTTGAGGCTAAGACTTTAGGATTAAGGGGTGGTTTTTAGTAGAGTAGAAACCGAAGGGATTTTAGGTTTAGACAAAGGGGACAATTCAGCTAGAGGGGATAATTTCATAACATGGGTGACCGTGTGGATGGAGACTTGGATTCTATTAAGCTCAGAATTCCTAATTTCCAAGGTAAAAATGATCCCGAGGCTTATTTGGAGTGGGAAAAAATGGTTGATTGGATTCTTGAATACCATAACTAAGTTTTTTTTGGATAAGGTAAGTATATTAACCAAAAAGAATCAAAACAACAATAAAGGGGCAAACCCCACACATCTTGGAAAGGCGAATAAAACCCCACCTAACCTAAAGCAATAAACAAGAAAACTAGGGCATACCTTAGAGAGAGGTTAATAGGATATGCCTTCAAAACCTAAACAAGAAATAAATTAATAAGAAATGAAAATATCATAAGAAAATCCCCACAAAATATGAAGTCGTCTATTAGTATCCAAAAAGGTCATATTACAAAGAATATTACCTTTAGAAACAATATAATGAATAATATATCTATAAACAATTGAATTTTTTAGAGGAGTCAAGCATTTCTCTCCCTCCAAATGTAATAAACTGCAACAACTAACATCAATATGGTTATCTAAGATTTAAGAGAGTTACCTCCACCTAAAAGAGAGAGTCATGAAATGGTACTAACCTAAGATCGAGCCTAAAAGGAATAAGACATTTAGAACAAAGATCATACTAAATAAGATGACAGAACGAGCAATCAAAAAATAAGTGATCAACATTTTCCCTACCACCCCTATATAAAATGCAGTGGTTAACCTGAATGAAACCATAGGACATAAGTTTATCTTGAGTCAAAAGGGCCTCACGAATAGCAACCCATAAGATAGTATGTTTATGTCATACAAGCTCCCATCACTCCACTTTTTTTTGTAATAGATGAATAGAATTCCAAACACTATGAATAGAGAAAATACCTCTAGGAGCATCCTTCCAACACAGAATATCAGGCCTCATATCATTTGGGTGAAAAGAAACAGGGGTACATCGAATAAGCTTAATCCACTTAGGAGAACTAGTAGGAGGCCAATTCCACTACTAACATCAATGATATAACTCAACCTTGTGTCTCGACCCAAGCCAGAGTCAATAATAATTGTCCCAAAAAACCTCCACCAAGGGACCCCTAAGATGCCAATTATCAAACCATAGAGAAGTGGAACAACCATCACCTGCACGATATCATATAAAATTGCGAACAAGACTACGAAGATCAAGAATCTTCCTCCAACTTCAAGAACAATTCCTATGACAAATCACCTCCCAAATATTCCTACCTCACAACAAGTATGAATGTATCCAAGATGACCAAATTGAATGAACCAATCTAGTGCATCTAGTTCATAAGTGTTTAACCATGACAGCCTGATTCCAAACCTCTTGATTTTTAACACCTAAGCCTTCTTACTCCTTTGGTAAGCAAATCTTATCCCGAGCAATTTTAGTACCACCCGAAGCAAGATTACTACCATTCCATAAAAAAAAATCTCAATAAAAAAAGACTTTCATAATAACAATCTTCGGAAGAATGAAAAAAGAAAACTAGTACGCTTGAATAGAGAAGAGAATGGATTTAATAAGATGAAGTCTACTCACATATGAAAGTGTGATTCATCCAACCTATAGCCTTAACCATAATATGGTCCACAAGGATCAAATAATCAAGAAATGTGATTGTAGTAATAAGAGGAATACCAAGGTACTTGATTGACAACTTCCTTTCTTTGTAATCGAGAACATCAAAAAGCAGCGTTTTTATATCAAGCTTAACACCACACAGGAACATACTACTCTTGTCATGGTTAGGAGAAAAACCAAACAAAAGCCAGAATTGGCTAAGGCTATGCTTAATTAAGGAAATCGTGCCCAACTTAGCATGGCAAAAATCATCAAATTATCAATAAAACACAAGTGAGTAAGATGTTCCCTCCCACAATGTCAGTAAAATCTAAAGTCAATTTCTCTAACTAGTAAGATTCTTGTATTTTTTGGTTTTCTAACAAACTAAATTGACTTATCGAAGATTAACTAGCTTCACGGGATCTTTCTTATACTTCTCATTTCCGAATTAGTATTTTTAGGTAAGTGTTTTTATTCCAATAATGCTGGTGTCTTAAAACAAGTTTTCATTATGTCACTCTTCTATCAGACCTATTTTGACTTTTCAAGATTCGTTATAAATCTTGTGATGGGTTGCATGACTATGTGGTCACAAGGTTTGCATCATCATGATATCAAAATCCTAATTGCACAAAACTTAAGGTTTTCACACTAAAATGAAACTTCAAGTGAGGCCCAAAAAGGTTCTTAAAGTATGCTTGTAGGCTTTTCAAAGTATAAAAGTGCAAAAAACCAAATTCCATAAAACTTATAGTTTTCACACCGTCATGCAAAAATTTATCATGAGGTCATAAAAGGTGCTTAAAGCTGGCATGTAGGCTTTATAATAAATCACAAAAGTGTGAAAAAAACCCATTTACACAAAACTTATGGTTTTCATATTGGCATGCAAAAACTTACCATAAAGCCCTAAAAGGTGCCTTTAGTTGGCTTGTAGGCTTTTTAAAACATAAAATTATGAAAGAAACCATTTGCACAAAACTTATAGTTTCACACGAACATGAAAAAAACTCACAACAAGACTTCAAAAAGTGCCTAACGTTTGCTTGTAGGCATTTTAAAGCTTAAAATTGCAAAAAACCTATGTCGACAAAACTTATGGTTTTTGTATTGGTATGCAAAAACTTACTTGAGGTCCTAAAAAATACCTAAAGTTAGCGTGTAGGCTTTTTAAAGCATAAAATATATGAAAAACTCAATTCCATAAAAATCAAGGTTTTTTCACCGACATGCAAGACACATATTTGAGGCCTTAAAAGGTGTCTGAAGTTGTTTATCAGGTTTTTTAAAGCACAAAGGTACTGAAAACCCAATTTAACAAAACTTATAGTTTGTATACCCACATGTAAAAACATATCACGAGGCTACAATAGATGCTTAAAGTTGGCCAGTAGGGTTTTCGAAGCCTAAAAGTGTGATAATTTGACAAAACTTATGATTTTTGCACCGATATGCAAAAAATAACATAGGGCTATAAAAGGTGGCTAAAGTTGGCCAATAGGCTTTTTAAAGAACAAAATAGCAAAAAATATAATTTCACAAAACCTATGTTTTTCATACCAACATGTAAAAACATACCAAGATCCCCCTAAACATTACCAAAGTTGGTCGATAGGCTTTTTGATGCATAAAGGTTAAAAAACAATCAATTCAACATAACTTAAGGTTTTTGCATCAACATATAAAAACATACCTCGAGGCCCTGAAAGGTACTTAAGGTTGCTTGACAAGCTTATTAAAGCACAAATGTGCAAAAAACCTATTCCCACAAAACTTATGGTTTTTTTGAATTTCAACTTTGGTCCGAAACTTCATTTTGTTTTTTTTCCAATCCCTATGCTTGAGAGAATAAGAGAAACTCACCAAAAAACAATAAAGAAGAGAGAGAGTCATTGGTTGGCTGTATTCTGGTCATGAAAAAAGGTTGTTCTTGGTATCAACGATTTTTATTCGATGAGAGAAGTCCCATTGAGATATTTTTTCCCTTCATCTTGCCATAAAAAGTAGATGAGGTTTAAGAGAGAAATTTGTTTTCGGTTGATTTTGTGTTTTTAGATAAATTTTTAGGTATTTTGAGTTGATTATTGATTTATTGACATCATAAAAATGTTTCTTATATGTTTTTAGGTGAACATAGACTAGAAATTATTTTTTTGGATAAAAAATCTAAATTTGAATTTTCCACCACGTATGTGTCATTTGCTTATAATTGGTTTTTTTTAAAAATAATTGTCTGTTATTTTATCAAAACTAAAAAATAAAAATAAAAGGTACACATGGTCTTGTTTTTTAATGAATTAGACATGTGATCTTGACTTGCTAGGAAAACAACTATCTTCGACTAAAAATGTATTTGAGAATATGATAATAATTGTTTTTTAAAATATGTTTTTGTTTATAAATATATTAAAATAATATTTTTTTATTTAAAAAAATTTATTTTTGATATTAGTATATTAAAATTATCTAAAAAAAATAAAAAATAAAATAAAATTTAAATTTATTTTTAATTTTTTTTAAAACACATGTGCCCACTGCAAGTCCTAAAAGTAAAGGGATTCATTTTACGATTACTTTTTTTTTTCTCTTTTATAGCGTCAATCTTTTATTTTGAAGACAACAGAGAAAAGAGATTCGTATTATTCATTCGTTCGCGTATTTGATCCTTTTCTCTAATCTCCGATCTCTCTATCTACTTTTATGTAATTGCATCTGCTGATTTCAACCCATCACAGCTATCATCATATCTTAATTTTTTGGTTGGTTGGTGCTTCCATCTTTCTATCTACTTTTCTCCACTGAGTTTTTTTTTTTACTGTATTAAGATGATATTGAAAAAGAAAATCAAATCTTTAATCTGTATTTGCTTTCGATTCTGTGTTAAACCTAGGGTTTTTATTAATTTGGGAATCGTTTTTTTCAGGATAATAAGACCAATCATCACAGCAAGGATAGGAACCCTTCCTCACATGAGCTTTTGCCATTTATGAAATGTCGGCGTTACTTAATGTATTCACTCTTTCTTTCATCTTGTTTTTCTTACTAGTATTTAATTTTCAGTATGTTGGGAATTTTCTTGTTCGTCGTTGATACGGTGTTGGTGGGGTTTTGTTTTGGAGTATACTAAGTAGCTGGTTTTGCAGCTCTTTACTTGATGGTACTTGAGATTTGTTCTTGATAGATACATAATGCGTTATGGGAGTCAATTGGTATAAAGTGCTGCATATATATGCTCTGTTTTGAATACATTATCCCTCGCATGCATGTAGTCTTTTTTTTTTCTCTTTAAGTTGGTTATTTTTTTCTCCAATTGTTAACCTTGTATTATTCCTTTGCGCAATTTTTTCACTCATTCTGGATTGCAGTCTTCTCTAAACGGATCAGCTTCAAATCTTCCAGATACCACGGGACGATCTTTTGCTACATCCTTCTCTGGTCAGTCTGGTGCAGCATCTCCTGTTTTTCATCACAGTGGTAGGTAGATTTTTCCAGAGATTCAATTGTGTCTTCACCTGTTTTCCTTCAGATTTCTATGTGACTGTAAGGGTTTTTTTTTTTTTTGCACTGCAGGAACTTTTCAAGGGCTGCATAATATTCATGGGAGCTTTAATGTACCCAACATGCCAGGAACACTTGCATCAAGAAACTCCACAGTGAACAACATTCCTTCGGGCGGGGTTCAACAACCAACTGGAAGTCTCTCCGGTGGAAGGTTTGCATCCAATAATCTTCCTGTTGGTCTCTCTCAGGTATTTGTGAATTGTTTTTAATCTAGCATGTGTATCCTGTTTTCTTGACGGTAGTTAACTTCTGCCCACTTTCCTGATTTTTTTTTAATGTTTGCACTGTGCAGTTGTCACATGGTAGTTCCCATGGACATTCAGGGGTTACAAATAGAGGAGGTATAAGCGTTGTAGGAAATCTGGGATATGGTAGTAACACAAATGGAATTGGTGGTTCTATACCTGGAATTCTCCCAGCCTCTGCTGGAATAGGTAACCGGAATGCTGTTCCAGGTTTGGGGGTATCCCAAATTTTGGGGAATACAGGTCCAAGGATTACGAGTCCTGGAGGGACCATGGTATCTGGTGGGAACATTGGGAGAAGCTTAAGCACAGGTGGAGGACTATCTGTCCCTGGTCTTGCATCTCGTCTGAATTTAACTGCAAATAGTGGATCTAGCAGTTTAAGTTTGCAAGGACAAAATAGATTAATGGGTGGTGTGCTTCCACAAGGTTTGTGTGCAAGGAAGAAACTTATCAGTGCTTCTGTTGAACATACAATTTACTGTTGCCTTGGTTGATTGTGATAAAATATCCTTGCCATTTGGCGTTGCTAGCTTGAAACTGTATTGATGCCCTCTTTGAGTTTTTTTTTTTGAAAGTGGAGCTTTGGTTTTAACTTCTTGTTTTGTTATTGTCTGTAATTTTTTACAAGCAGTAACAGAACTGCAAAGTTCAATGTGCTTTGGGGTTGCAGGCTTGCTGCCCTCTTTTTCTCTGTTTATGATCGCATGGATGATGCAAAAGGATCCATATAGCTGACCCCTACTAGTTTGGGATTTAGGCCTTTCAAAGTTCATTCTTGCTCTCTTGAAAAAAAATTGTTATTATCTTTTAGATTTTATGGAGGATTCACACTCGTGAGTCTTTCCAAATGTAAAAGAACATGGCTGAATCTAGTTGATGCTTAGTTTATTTACGATTCAACCACTTGGTTTGATATCCCAAAAAAATAATTTTACTGTTCACTGCCTATATTTGCCTGTGTGAATGACATTTTGTGGATTCAGGAAATCCACAGGTAATTCCTATGTTAGGAAACTCATACCATACTGCTGTTGGTCCTCTTTCCCAAAGCCATGTACCGGGTGTGAACAATCTCAGCTCTATGGGAATGGGAATGTTGAATGATGTGAACTCCAATGACATTTCCCCTTTCGACATTAACAATGATTTCCCTCAGTTGACAAGTCGTCCTAGTTCTGCTGGAGGGCCTCAAGGTCAATTGGGTAATTGAAGCACACTTTTGCAATTTTGTTTATGGTTATTTCTGTTTCTCTGCTTTCACCTGTAATAGGTGAAAAATACAAGGGAAATATTTGCAGGTTCACTACGAAAACCTGGTATAGGAGTTAGTCCCATTGTTCAACAAAGCCAAGAGTTCAGCATTCAGAATGAAGATTTTCCAGCTTTACCTGGATTTAAAGGTTCCAAACTCATTCAAGCAAACTCCTTACGTGCTGTATAATGCAAACACATTTGTCTTCTGGTTGGTGGGAATAGAAGTTCATCAGTACTGTAATCTCCCTAGAGGAGGACATTGGTTGTTACTGTTCCATGGTACACCTTAATTTTCACATGTATGCTCATTTCCATGGTACACCTTTGAATCAGGAGATGTGCCCCTGTGTAAATTACAATAAATGTTTTGCTAGTGCGTGCTTAACTAATATTTTTGTGATCAGATCTATGATGTTTTTAATGTCCTGTCTCCTGGATTTACTTTTTAGTTGTTTGTTTGTGATTTTGTGCCATGCCAGGAAAAAAAAGAAGACTCCACGTGTATAATAGATGACCTTATTTTTTCCCTCCAATTGGTAATGCATTTTTCACATGTTTTGACCATGATTCTGGATGTGATTCAGGTGGTAATGCTGATTATACAATGGATATGCATCAGAAAGAACAACTGCATGATAATACTATCTCAATGATGCAATCTCAGCACTTCTCTGTGAGTCTCTTATGTGAAATTGAAATTTAGCAATAGCAAAATGCTATCCATTGTACTCTGACACCTCATTGCTGCACTCTGCAGATTGGAAGATCTGCTGGGTTCAACTTAGGAGACACTTACTCATCATATCGTCCTCAGCAGCAGCAGCAGCAGCAACAGCAACAGCAACACTCCCCTGCTGTCAGTAGTAGCATCTCTTTTGCATCTATAAACAATCAAGATCTACATGATTCAGAAATATTTCCTTCTTCGCATTCGGCCTATCACCCACAGGTGTGGAAGTTTAGTGCTATTAATGGTTTTCTGCAATGCCCTTTAGAGGGCTCCACCTCCACAAGTGAATGTGGTTCATATATCTCATGAAAGTAGTCAATTGCAAGTCCTTGCTTGGTTACAATTTTTAAAAAAAGGGGTTACCTCACCTATAAGGTTTTTATTAATGTTTCCCTGTATCTGTTGAACCCATCAATTTTACCCTTAACAATCCTTACATTTTCAATTCTCTCCTTCCATACACTCTTGTTTCAAGTCAGTTAATGGAATCCATTAAATAACCACATGACAACTCCAGAATTTAATGATTTTTAAAGTTATAAATTTTGAAATAAACAAAATTAATAGTAAAGCATTAAAATAAAAAAAAATTGAAATCTGTAATTCACACACATTTGAGTTTTCCAAAATTTCGAGTTTAAATTGAATTTTTCTTATCATTATTTTAATTGTTAAACATGATTGATCTTTGCCATGTGGATGTTTAATGTATCCTATTAATGGATTTGGATTGTTAATGGAGGGAAGCGTAAAATTGAAAACATTAGGTAATTTTGAGAATTAAATTAATAGATGTCATTGGTGAAGGGTGACATCAACAATGGGCCCTAAAGGTATGGTACTTTTGTAGCTAACCCAAAAGAAAATTTTCTTGGACTCATATTTGCCACTGGTGGTAACCACACTACTGTATGTTTCATTTCTTAATGTTGGGGTGGTGCAATAGCTATCATTTTTATTTTACTTATCTATGGCTATTCATTTTCCCTATTAAGAAATCATTTCTCTTAAACTATCCATTTCATCTGTGTTTTAGACAAGTGGACCACCTGGACTTGGTCTGAGACCTTTAAATTTGCCAAATACAGTATCTAGTGTTGGATCATACGACCAGCTCATCCAGCAGTATCAACACCCAAGCCATTCCCAGTTTCGACTACAACAAATGTCGGCTGTCAATCAACCATTTAGAGATCAGGGCATAAAATCCATGCAGGCAGCACAATCTGCGCCTGATCCATTTGGGTTACTTGGCTTGTTAAGTGTTATAAGGATGAATGATCCTGATCTGACCTCCCTGGCACTTGGGATTGATTTGACCACGCTTGGATTGAATTTGAATTCAACAGAAAATCTTCACAAGACTTTTGGCTCCCCATGGTCTGAAGAGCCCGCTAAGGGTGATCTTGAGTTCAATGTTCCAAAATGCTATTATGCTAAGCCACCACCTCCACTGGATGTGAGTTTACTGTTGTCTTTTTTATCGTTTTGCTATTTAATTTTAACCCCTTAGTCCCGTATTTGACTGCTCTTCTTTGGGGTCTTGCAGCATCTTTACTTTTCAAAATTCTCGACAGAAACATTGCTTTATGCATTTTACAGGTGCAGTAGTTCAGTGGATTTTTTCTGCTTTCTTTTCTTGTCATTCAAGTTTTAACACTTGCCTGTCTTCATCCTGTTGTATTTCAGCATGCCAAAAGATGAAGCTCAACTACATGCTGCCAACATACTGTAAGCTCTGTTCCTGATGAATCGAATGTTGTATTTGTTTCATATCTATGTAAACTTTTCCTGACTGATTTCCTTGAGTTTCCTGCTTTGGATGAACCCATCCCATGCTCGGGGAAAAAAAACCATTCAGGATTTTGAATACCTGCAGTTTTACTAATTAAATAATATTTAACTATTGGTGGCATCATTACTGTTGTCAGTTATGAAAGAGGCTGGTTGTACCACAAGGAGCAACGGCGTTGGTTAAAAAGAGTACCGAACACAGAGCCACTTGTTAAAACGAGCGCATATGAGAGAGGGTCTTACCATTGTTTTGAACCAAATACATTTGAGATAAAGCTCCAGGTTTTGATTCGTTCGGAATTAGTTTATATTTTTAGAATCCTTTCTAGCTCCATGTTTGCAGGCGTAATTGATTTCTGATCCCCAGTGGTAAAATTGATGTTGATGCAGGAAAATTTCGTTCTCTATTATGAGATGGTGGAAAAGAGACCGAGCCTACCACATCATTAACTAGTGTTCTAATTTGACATGTAAAGTTCTGGTCATGTGTCGTTGACATGGTCAATTTGCAGATTAGTGTTTGCTTGAATTTGGTAGTTTTTAGCAATTGTGTAGCCATCTTGTTGCAGGTATCGGTCTGTTTAACCATGTATATTTTGGTAGTGATTGGCTAATAGTTTTTTGGCAAAGTATTTTTTATTTAGAAAAATATCAAAATAATATATAATTTTTTTAAAAAATATCAGCATATAAAAATATATAAAAAATTAATTTAGAAAAAAATTAATTTTCTTTGAAAGAACGGTGCTGCTGCAATAACTTGTTCTCAGTTAAGAATTCTCGTAAAACTTAATGCAAGCGCATCCCTTCCAATAGACGAGGATTCAAGTTAAACGTGTAATATTGTAGACCACTGAATGTTATAATAGCGTTAAAATCCTGTCAATTTTGATTTTGTAGGACGTTCTGAAGTCACGCAGCCAGTATATATGGCAGACTTTAATGCTGCCGTGTCTTAGACAGCACTAATTATTCAAAATTAAAAGCTGCACGCTCTCTACTCCAGTAGAAGTGTAAAACACCGTTAAGGTCGGGTATCAGAGCTGGGAGTTTTTGATACCAGGATGGTATGGTATGAATATGAAAATGTAGCATGTTACTCATAAATGATAGTTTTTGTTTAGCATTATAAGGTATCGTAGAGATACAGTCATGATTAACTCACTATTCTAAAGATACAAATTAATTTATTACATACATTAACTCACTACTTTAAAGATATAAATTACTATCACTTTTAGAGATACAAAGTCAAGTCTACTCAGAAAAAAATATAGATTGCCAAAAAGCCAAGCAAAAAACTTTTCAATTCAAATTATACTAAAAGATTTTAATATTTGGTTTGATTCAATATTATATATTTGAAATAATCCTTCAAGTTTTGAAAAACACTAAAAAAACATAATTGAGATCCAAATAAATAACTTTAGCAGAAAACTAGGTAAATAATGTTTTTGATTTATAAGAAACACAAATAAACACTTCAAAAGCTTAAAAATTAAAATAAACATAACTTATTGTAGAAAACTTCAATGCATGCATGGTTAAATAATCTGGAAAGATCATATTCTAAACTTGAAAATCATGCAGGATAAGATTATTTTTCTATGCAATAAAGACATGCAAATTTGAGCTTAAAGTTGCCCATAGGCTAACCATAAACAACAGCAAGAACTTTGCCTATTTGTATTGCTAACCTAAACTCAAGTAGCCCAACATCAAAAGAACCATTAGGAGACACTCTTATGTCATGTTAACTAGTTTAAAAAAGAATCGTGCTCAGGTCATATATATTATCATCACCATAGTAAAGACCTAAGTCAACCACATTAAAAGTATTTGAAATATTTAGATGTGCGAGTAGCTTAATCTTGTAAGCATTTTCAACAACCCACTTCATAACCTTAAATGTACCATCAACTCTAGGTTTGAACTTAATAAACTTACCTTGTGAAAATCTTCTCTTGTCGAGATGCACCCATACCAGATCATCTTTTTTGAACTCTACATACTTACCATGTGAAACCCTGAAAAATGAGTGACTACAATGAATAATTAAATAATAATAATAATAATAATAATAATAATAAATAAATAAATAAATAAATAAATAAATGAGAAAAGTTGGATTTTTGGTGAAAAATAAAACAAAATAAAAGCATCTATTGACTAGTTTTACGCTATTGAGCATAACGCTTAATCCGACCGTTAAATTGGACTGAAATTGTACGAGGAATCTCATAACATATATTCCTACATTCGATTATAATTTTAGGGCAATCCAAGTTCACGAAGATATTTTAAAACTGTTAACATTTTGATAGTAAATAACATAAAATTCATCAATGGTAATTTTGTAAATATTTTGATGAGCTGGCAAAGTTCCAGCAATTTGTTCTCCTTTCTTTTGATGCCAGAAACAAAGACATAATAGAGAAATAAAAAAGGGAGAGAAAAGAAGGAGAGTAAAGCACTTAAAAAAAAAAAACCTCGAGAGAGAGTAGAAATTGTGTAGAATTAAGGATCTAAAATGTGTAAAACACAAATCACTCCCTGAAGCATGGATTTAAGAAGAAACTAAGTGAGGGAGAAAGGAGAAAAAAAGGGTTGTAAGTCATGGCAAAGAAGAAAAATTGAAGGGGAGTAAAAACATCACTTGGAGGAACATTTGTGGCTGGAACTTCAGCGAAGCGAGCTCGAACACCTAGAGCTACATGTAGGTGTTTCGCTCCTTAACTATTTCAAGTTATTGTAGTTGTTCTTTCTTTTCTTATATGTGAATGAGTTGTCTTTGTTATGTACGCTTGATAATTAGTGGAATAGAATTGTGTCATGAATGTAAGAGAATTATGAGAATGTGTGGTGAAGAATGAAAATTATTCAATGAAAAAAATTAATTAATATAAAAGATAACGTGTATGACTTAGTTGTCTAAATGGTCAGAAACTAAAGAGATATAAATATTTTAATTTTGACTTAGTTTCCAAAGTGGTGGAAAGCTAAGGTGAATAGTGTTTGACTTAGCTATTCGCAAAGGCAGGGCTAAGGTGGTATGGTTAGATGACTTAGTTATTTATGAAGACAGGAACTACGGAAATTTGATGCAGAAATTGACTTAGTCATCCGTAAGAACGAAAACTAAAGTGTGATTATAGAACTTAATCATCTATGTATGAGATGGCTAAAGTGGTAATGAACTTGATCAGAAATTGAGGAAGACCTGGATTATTTGTGTGATTACGTGATTTCCATTAAGATGGGGACCAAGATGGCAAGATGAGTAAACTTTACAAGCAAACTATGAAGCTTGGTAATGGAGAAGTCATCTAAAAGTAACTAAAGTTGTAGGATATGTTTAGAGATAATTTATTAGAGATTATGGTGTTAAAAAAAGTGTAAACTATATATGTATAAATAAATTAAATTGGTATTAATAAATAAATTACATTGCATTGTTGCAAGTCCTTCTCATACTTCAGGACAACCTTGATTTTCTTTTTTTGTGGGTAGTTATTTACTAGGTATATTTTGGTATTTGGTTTATGTAATATTCTAGTTCACTAGGATTTGAAGTTATCTTTTGGGCTTGTAATTAATGTAAAGTCATATACCACTATTTAGATAATTAAATCTCTTTTGTGTATGCATTAAAATGTTTTTAGTATGCATGTAGATAACTTTATAATATGCTTTGTTTTAATGACATCAAGTATGGAGAGAAAATATATATGACACTATTATTACAATGGAAAATGGAGAAGGTATAAGTCGAAGTGGATGAAGTGATGAGAAATTAGATTATGTTGAAGAAGATCCAAGATAGTTGGATCATAATTATGTATGATAAATTATGTTTTTGGTTGATGTCAACACTTGGGAAGGTCAATTTACAGAGGAGACTTTGTTGAATTTTCGGTAGCTAGAATAATAATAATAAGCTTAAAATGTTGTTAGGTTAGTTAAGGATCAGGGATCATGACACACACACACACACACACACACACACACATAATATATATATATATATATATATATATATATATATATATATATATATATATATAATTTACCTAATTTTTCAAAAAATATGACATAAATTAAATAGAGGGTATTACAATTTGGTATCAAAGTGGGGTTGTAATTTGATGTGCATGTGAAGAGAAAGCAAGGTTTACTAATATAGAACCTGAATCTTTCATATAGAATGACACGTACTCGAGTTGGAGCTAGAGCTAGGGATCAGATTGACCTTGTTCCAGAAAGGGGACAAAATAATAATGAGGCTAAAAGGAGTGACCCCCTAAGGGATACTGCATCCCAAAATCTTGGGGAGCAGGAAAGGCATAGAGAGTTTGTGGGATCACAAAGTACTTCAGCGGCAACATCAACGCCAGAAGTGTCACGAGTGCAAAGACCACAACTGGTTGAGCAGGTTCATACACCTTAGCCTACAATGCCATTGAGGGCACCTATACAGTTTGTGGATCCTGCTTCTATAGAACAGATAATGAGGGTTGTACTGGCTAGAATGATAGGAGTTATAGGCTATTTTGTAAAAAGTATGAGAGAAATGGGATGTACACCCTACCTAGGAAAGGAGGACACAGAAATCTCAGGATGATGGCTCCGAAAAGTGGAGGAGTCCTTTTTTCATATACCAGTGCTTGAAGATATGCAAGTGAATTGTGTGGCTCAATAGTTATCTGATGAGGCCCAAACTTGGTGGGCTACAGTAAAGGAAAGGAGAATAGGAGAGAGGTGTTTTCTTAGGCTAATTTTAAACATAAGTTTGAGATCCGATACTACTCAGCACAATATTGATGGAATAAGGAGCAAGAGTTTTTGAATTTGAAACAACTAGACATGACAGTTATGGGGTATGAAAGACAGTTCCAAAGCCTTTCTATATTTGCCTCCGTGTTGATTCCCACTGAGCATCACATAATTGGGAGATTTAAAGAGGGATTGACCTAGAAATTGAAGAAGGGGTTAATCACTCATCAACCAAAGACTCTGAGGGAATTGGTAAAGGCTACTCAAGCTCTAGAGGCGGTGTTGAAAGTAGACCAACATGACATGACTGGATAAAGGCAGATAGCAGCAAGAAAGAGAAAAGAGACTGCTACTCAGTTTTCTAGGCCACCTCTTTCAAAACGAAGTGAGGAAGGATTATCCGGAAATTAGTTTTTCAAAGGAAATACTAGTAGGTTATTTCAAGTTCAAAGGAGTGGACAATCAAATGGTGGAGCCCGACAGGGGCTAGTTAGAGGGGGAAGTTCAACAGGAATTATGAGACAAGAAACTTTAAACCATCCCCACTGTGAAGTGTGTAATCAATTCCACCAAGGAGATTATAGGGTGACCCCAGGGCGTTGTTTTGTTTGTAGACAAGAGGGGCATCGTTGGAAGGAGTGCATATATGTTACTAAAGGGTGTCACTTATATGGGGAAAATGGGCATTATCATCGAAACTGCCTAAATAGGGGACAAGCTCGAAGTCAACAACAATCAATAACTGTGGATGTCTCTAAAAAGGAACCAATGCAACATACACAATCTGGGATCAGTGCAAATAGAGGAAGGGGTAGGAGCACAAGGAACAAAACCCAAGGAAGAGTATATCATATAACCCAGGAGGACGTACGAGCTGCCTCAGATGTGGTAGCAGGTATGATTACCTTGAATGCTTAACAAATTTATGCATTGCTAGATCGAGGAGCGACTCATTCTTTTGTTCAACAAAATTTATACATAAACTAAACATGCCAAAATGTATGTTAGAAAAAGGGTTAATGGTTAGTACTCATTTGGGGGAAAGAGTAGACATAGATGAAATATATAGGGGGTGTAATGTACAAATTGGAGGGTAAAATTTGCAAGTAGATCTAGTTCCATTGACTATCCAAGATTTTGATATAATTTTAGGGATAGATTGGTTAGGTAAACACCATGCGAACATGGACTGTTATAATAAGATTGTGAGTTTTAATGTAACAGAAAGGAAGAAGGTAGAATATAAAGAAGATAGAAGGGTAATTTTGGGTAGTATTATTTCTGTAATGACTGTTAGAAAATTGTTAAATAAGCTAGCTTATTTAGCTTATATAGTAGATAATGAGAAGCAGGGTAAGGAGTTGAGGGACATTCCTATAGTAAGAGAATACCCAGATGTGTTCCCTGAGAAGTTGCTAGGATTGCCTCCAAGACGAGAAATAGAATTTTCTATAGACGTACTACCTGGTACTATGCCCACATCCCAAGCTCCCTATACAATGACACCAGTAGAGTTAGCTGAATTAAAGGTGCAATTACAAGAGTTACTAGATAAATGATTCATTAGGCCAAGTAATTCCCCTTGGGGAGCCCCTGTATTGTTTTTCAAAAAGAAGAACGGTACCTTTAGGCTTTGCATAGACTATAGACAGTTGAACAAGGTTATAGTGAAGAATAAGTATCCGCTTTCTCGGATAGATGATTTGTTTGATCAACTTAAGGGAGCACAAGAATTCTTTAAGATAGATTCGAGAGGAGTAGGATGTACCGAAGACTACTTTTAGAACTTGATACGGGCATTATGAATTTTTAGTGATGTCTTTTGGGTTGACTAATGCCCCTGCAATGTTCATGGATTTGATGAATTGAGTGTTTAAATCCTATTTAGGTAAGTATGTAATGATGTTTGTTGATGATATCTTGGTATATTCCAAATCTTAAACGGATCATAAGCAACACTTAAGAAATGTTTTGCAAGTGTTACGAGAAAACTAGTTGTATGCTAAACTAAGCAAATGTGACTTTTGGTTAGACAAGGTAGTTTTCTTGGGACATGTAGTTTCAGCAGAAGACATATTTGTAGATCCTAGGAAAATTAAAGTTATACTGAAATGGGAGAGACCCACCAATATGACTAAGATTCGAAGTTTTCTAGGGCTGGTCGGGTACTACAAGAGATTTATAGAAGGCTTCTCAACTATAGCTTCTCCAATGACCAAATTAAATCAAAAGGAAGTTAAGTTTGAACGGTCTAAGTAATGTGAGCAAAGCTTTCAAGAACTCAAGAAAAGGCTAACCACTGCTCCAATACTGACATTACCTGAAGGACAAGAAGGATTTATAGTATACAGTGATGCATCAAACAAAGGACTGGGATGTAACAACCCGACTTTTTCATAGTAAAAAATCGGTGGAATATTTTTTTATAAGTCGTTAGGTTCTCGATGCTTTTCACAATATCATTCCGTGAATTTATAAATGCATTCTGACACGACCAAAAGATTGATGTTTTCTCCCAAGTGTAGGAGCGTCGAAGTAATAAATAACCCGGCAAGACCGGGGTCAAACCACAGGGAGGTTAACTATATAAATTATAAATAATAATAGTAATAATAAGTTGAAGAGAGCTTTGAGATGCGATATTGATATAAGGATTAAACAATGATAAAAACAATTGTCAAGGTTAGAGGATCCACTAATGGTATTTCAAACAAGTATAGTATAAACTCTTATTACTCAACTGGAAACCACACACAAAGGAGGTT
>Ga0307517_10004308_pt1 | contig 21924 bp, 19 predicted proteins | sample 23_EM_MG_FD_194515 | JGI IMG/M metagenome (GOLD analysis project Ga0307517, IMG submission 194515) | Populus trichocarpa ectomycorrhiza microbial communities from riparian zone in the Pacific Northwest, United States - 23_EM | ecosystem: Host-associated > Plants > Roots > Unclassified | place... | reverse complement strand
GGGTGTGGGTCGTTATCCGACTACAAAAGTTAGGGACCCAGCTCAGCCACGCAAAAATGAATGCGTTGCTTCGCGGAGACCAGTCCGGTACTGTTTTGAACCGCGCCTTTGTATGTGGGGCCCACGTCCTCGGAATGATGCCTTCTGCTGGTACAGATGTCACGCCCGCCATGGTTCTACTGCAAGCAAGACGGCTACAAACGGGGTGGGAGTCGCTTGTCGAGGTCTTCAGAGGGAACGATTACTGGCTCAATATTCAAATGGCGGCTTTCGTCGCTTCAGGTTTTCTCTACATCTGCATGCCGCAAACGGCTCTTTTCTATATCCATAAGGGTTGCGATCTTATCAAAGCGAGGAACGCGCAATTCGCTCCGTCCTGTGGACGTCCACCGGAGTTCTCGGATAACCTTCACGAAATGTTGGCGGCTCTCTCCCAAATCATATATTGGTCAAACTACGTGTTTTTGATGTGTGGTGGGCCCGAACCTCATATGACCGCCAAACTCGAGAAGGAATTTCGACGGGAGCTTCCGGTCAGTAATATCTCTCACACACCCCTCGTGCGCCGAGCTAATTTTTCACCGCAGGACATTTATCCAATTCTCTTTGATATCTGTCCTCTAACGATGCGGACGCATGGTATCTTGCTTGTCAGGGATGCGATTCTGCTCCTTGGCATTCTCCCAGATGATGGTGACCGTTACGTCTCCGTCTTTTCAACTCGTTCTAGCTGACATCTATTATTTCGCTGGCTCCAGATGCCGAACTTCATTCCTGGAAGTTGTCGTGCGATCAGACTCTAGCATCGCTCGAGAACTATTCTCGGGTCCTGCTCAACAACATTAGAAGGTTTCGTGAAGTTGGTGACACGAGTGGGGCAGATATAATTAGCAGTAGTTGCATTGCCTGCCTGGCGCAGCTTGCTGTCCTCTGCGACGTCGCCTATCGGGTGGATCCCGTTCCGGGGTCTGGGATGTGCGGCCTCTGCGATTTGGCGTTGGAGAAACTGGGGGTGCTCACATCCGGGTTTCACCCCGACGAGTACACGCATCTCGATTTACTGCTCGGGGTACGTCCATTCTTTCATTATCTCCCGACGACGATAACTGAAATAGGAGACTGGACCAGTACTCATGGAAGGAGTCGCTGTCGGTCTGCGATGCCCGCATACGAAGCCTCCCCCCGGAAGAAAGCGGATCGTTACAGTCTTGCAAGAAGATCATCGAGGAAGCGTGTTCTGATTTTCGAACTGGGCTCCCGAATTACGAGCCGCCGATGATATTCTCTTTGGCCTTGTCCGTGGACGGTACCACGAAGGATTCGAAGTACCCGAACTTGATGGAGGGCGAAGCGAGAAAGCAGTACGGGTTGTGAAAGGGACCTTGGGATCCGGGTCTTTCGGTCATCTCCGATCTTTCCATAGGCTATTGGTCGATTTGGGTCGTTTTTTCTTCTTCTCTCGATTGCGTATGAATCCGTTATCTACCAGTACGCGGCGTTTAATTTGTTTTTGGGTTTGTTTGCTAGTGGGGGTGATCTCCGTCACTTTTCCGCACCGTAATAGAGAATCCGCTATACGTGGGTCCCGGGGATTTGTATCGTCACCCATCCGAAGGTTCCTTTTGCCCCAATAGGAGGAAACACAATGCGCGACCCTATCTTGGCGTTCGACAGGGACGACCGGCAGTCGTTACGGTTCAGCTCGGAGCCCTCGACCTGCTCGCGACGACTAAACGAACAGACTGTTCATTAACAAAACGTTGCTATAGGGTACATAAAACACGGTTAAAGTAATGAATAAGTTATTCCTTCTTCCACAACACGTATTCCTCGAGCGTATCCAACGCCTCGCCAGGTTTCATCGACCGCAACCTCTCCCACCCCAATACTCTCGCATCCATGATCCAAATCGGTCTCATTCCCCGTTCGATCGGTGCCTGATACCGCGTCGCCAACTGATATGCGCTTTCACACTGTTGCGCCACCCAATGGGTCTTGATCACCGGCTGAATATCCGCTTGTTCCTCGTAATCGACAAAGACGACGCCCCTTTCGATACCGCGTTTCGAGGTGAAACCTTTCTTCCTGTGCCAACCGCACGCGACGAGTAAGCTCTCGAGTTGAGAGACCTCGTTCAACCTTGGGACGAGTTGAAGGGAAGAAGGGCGATGCGATGGTTCGGTGACGTGAACGTCGCGAGCGAACCAGACCACGCTAGTGGACATCAACTTTCCGACCGCGGTATCGATGAACAAGAGCTGCTGTGGTTCGAGAACGAAAGAGGAAAAGCGCGCCACGGCCTTCTTGCTGTCTTCCAGTTTCGGTTGTGAGAATCGCCCGATGAAAATGTCGTCTTTCTTTGTATCGCCATCATCCGGGATTGGAGCTAGCGACTTCCCGTCTCCGTTGACCGACTCGGAAAACTTCGGTGACCGTTGTAGAATTGCAGATGACGAAGGGCGGCTCAGGTAAAACTTGTCCGCACCATGGTACATCGCGATCTTGTCCGAGTTGTTGGGGCGGTCCAATGACGATCCAGGGCCAGACGTCCCTGGTGGAAATGGCGTAGGGATACCGAAGATCGAAGCTGACGAACAAGCTTTTCGACGACCAGGTTCGGCGTCATCCTCTAACGTCTTCTCGTATGCCACCGGATTTGTCCTCGTCGACTCGATATTGCGCTCCTCGATAACGACGGTCGGATCTCGAACCGTCACATCAGGTTTCCGGGGGGGCAAGATTTGCAGGGTCGAAGTGGCCCTGATCAATCTCGCTTTGATCGCATCGACCGACATATCGCCTCTGCGAGTCTTCGATCGTGGGGGGTCGTGCGCTAAACGCGGTTCTTCCATGAAAGTCGTCTCGTCGGGGCTCCAGGTCTCAGAAGGTTTCGAATTACAAGAGGAGGGTCCCGGAACCTTCTGCACGGGGGGTGACGATCCCATGCGGATAACTTTCTGTGGGGGAGGGCGCACGTTCTCCTCTTCCCCTCGCTTCCTCTTCTCCCCAGAAAACGCGTCCTTGGTGGTTGGCGAACTCATGGGAGGTGGTACATATTTGATGGGACCATTGGAGACGGGGGTAGGCAAGGATTTTCCTGCCATATAATCTAGGCCAGTTTTTGGAGAACTTGGAGTGGGTTTCGATTGGGAGACGAACGGGGTAGTCTGTCCGGTCACGGTATCGACTTTCGGGGGTGAATCACCGGGCACAATTTGCGTGTCTGCGTTAGTTTGAAGACCCATACGCTTTCGACGTGGTGTGGTTGTCGGGGGAGAAAGTGGAGGGGGTGGCGACGGGATACTGAAAGGATGATTGATCTCCAAGCCAACACGGTCCGCCCTCGTCGACAAAGGGATCCCAGTTGTTACCCGAACATTCCTTTGAGTCTGTTAACCCTCCTCCCTTTCCAGACTCTCCATGCCCGAGTCGATCGAAACCCGGATCATCCAAAGGTGACTTCGGAGGTGTCGTAGGATCAGTGAGGGCGACGTTTGTCATGGACGCCAACGGAGCGAGACGCCGAGACGGCCTCGGCGTTACGGATGGAACGAGAGATGCAGGCCCACGCTGCTGAGCGATTACAGCCCGGGGGCTCCCTTCAACACCCCGGTCTACATTTTCCAGGTAGGTTGACTCGCGGTGGTGTGGGCGCCTATCACCGAGATGTTGGCTGGAGTCGGCGGTCCTCTTTCGTTTCTTGCTATTGCGGTCTTTAATTTTATGGCCACCATCACGATGGCCTCCTTCTACCCTTTCTAAATCCGCGAGAATGGCTTCTTCACGTTGCTCCCTTCGGAGTGGGTGTTTGACTCCCGGTGATGCCACTTTCCCGAATAGGTTTTTGCACCAATCATCCGCCTCCTTGCCCGGTCGCTCTCTGCCAACGGTCTCCCGTGCGATACGTTGAAAGTCTTCCAAGGATATGCATTCTCGCCACGTACGGTCACGTCTACGGTAAGCTTTTGTCATTCGTGGAAACCGAAGTTCGTAGTACTGGTTCGAACGAAACATTTCGCGGTCAGCAAGAGACGGGTGGACGGAAAGCAAACATACCTTTCCTCCGGGTGCTTTCGTGAACCCCGCACCAAATACCTCGGCCAAAACCAACGAGTCCTTAAGTAAGATGACAGAGGGTTTAGGTTGCGACTGGCCAATAAAGAGGCTCATATCATAACCCAGTTGGTGAGGATTCCTACGATATTCGCCATATGTCATCGAGTCCGAGCTCTTAATTAAAAAGTTCAAATCTTCCAGCTGGTCGCGACTCAGCCCATACGAGGTACTGAAGAATGCTCTGAACGACGGGGTTGTATTCGGCTGTAAGAAGAATCAATGTCAATAGCGCGGTAGCGCGAGGAAAGCTTTACATTTTCTCTTAAGGCACCCGCGTTGGTCAACACCCCTAGATGGAAGGTAGTGAACGCGGAAGGTGGAACTAGCCACGAATTAGTCTGAGAACCTCGCGTTGGAACGTTTCGTTCACGTACCTCGCAGTTCTCGACCGCGATCCTTTTCCCAACATGCGCCAACAATAACAAGGTCCACGCAATCACCAAGCCCAGGAATGTAGTCCTTCTTTAACTTCGGGTGAGGGTCATTGTCAAGTGGAAATATCAAAATACCGTTGTATGCGCACCTTGACCCACGGCGACTTGATATACGCGCCTTCATTAGCCTTCAAAACGAGACCCTCTTGATGATCCGCCAAGGTTTGAGCGAGAACGGATTTCAATTGAGCACTTGCAGCATCGACACCTTTGGCGAGGTTGATGGGTGACCTCTCCGCCAGCAGGGAAAACCCTGGAATGGGAAGGACGATGGTTTCCATGATTTTCCTTCGTTGATAATATGGTAGGTTGGTCAAGGGACGAGAATCAAGTAGAAGAACGTCAAAGAATACGAGCGCCAGATTGCGAGTCCCTCCATCCGAAGCATCGGATCTCAAAGAACACTGTGAACTACGGAGGGTGTTCACGAGTTTAGTCGCTAATTCAAGATGTTTTCTCAGGCTGGGGACTCACACGACCGGTGTCTCTTCGAGCGCCTTACGGACTTTGTGCCTCGGACCGACTGCGGTGCTCTCGACGAGGCTTCGAATTCTCCAAAACTCTGGAGAACAGCTTAACACAGGAGAGACGTAAGAACCGAGGAGATGGGCTACCGTCGATGCTTCCGGTGGTATTACAAAAGGCCACCATTTCAGCCTCGAGTATCACGTTGCTCGTAACGAAAGGCATTCCGTTTCTTGCACTCAAAGGAACAACGGAACCCGGGAGACCCAGAGCATTCAAGATGACCCTTAACGTCGTCAGTATCAGCAGAGTTCTCCCTTGTAAAACCGGCTCACTGATGAACAGCGTGTCGGTCGTTCGTTGATTCCCTCTTGCTCTTACTGAAGATTCTTAACTCCACGAATCCCGTCTCTTGGTCGACCTTGACATGAATCTGGGCTCGTTCACCGTCGTACTTGGTCTCGGCCCAGACCAGTTGAGAGTCGGGGAAAAGTTTCAACGCTCGAGCGCACCCTGTACCCTTGACGGTCTTTGGAATCTAGAAGTGCACAGGGCGCCCAGGTTACCACAAATTCGTCCGATTCCGATGATAACAATGCAGGCAGTTTGCTTACCTGGAGGGGATTCCCGACAAGCATCGGGTCGCGATCATTGGACAAGGCTACTTCAAAGCTTGACACGACTCGCCATCTCGAAAGGGTATTTAATGTGGGGTCCCAGACCTTCAAAGCGTCAACCACATCAAGGTAGATGACCGAGTTACTCTTCTGTTGTTTGAGTGCCGCCGTATAATGGGTCTGATTGGATGGGTATAGTACCGGCCGGAGATCTTTCAGGATTATTTGAGTCAAAAACGACGCTTCCGTGGACGACAAAGATGAATACAATAGCTTGAGTATCTCAAGCCTAGAATTTGGCAGGTCTGGGTCCCTTTGGATGCTTGAATGGGAGAAGGAGGAAAGTGACGCGAGTTGCGTCAACAGCCGATCGATTTGGGGTATATCCAGGCCAGTGTCCCGTTCGTTCGCCTGTTTCAAGTCATTGAGTTCACATCGGTAACGGTTCTGGACGATGCACTCACACCGGCCGAAGCTTCCAGGATGGTCCTCACTTCAGCTCCTAAACACCCCGATGACCCGTCCGCACCCCAGCGCACCAAGCACGACCCTCTCCCATTGGAACCCTTCGAAACTCCGAACACACGGGCCAGCTGTTGTGCCAGTCTCGTTTCTTGCATATCGTACCGGCGATTCACATCCATCTCCGGAAATAACAGTTGAAAAATAGCAATCGATGAATCCTCTATGGCCTTGTGCTCGAACGTCCTCCGCAGGTACGCGACCCATCGCGAAAAGACACGTAGTGCAGGGTAATCCTTGTCCTTAGCTTTTGAAGTACCGGAATCGGTGAGTTTTGAGTCTCGCGTTTTCGTGGCGACTTTGGAGATATCCGAGAGCAAGGAAACGAAACTAGAAGAATTATGCGTGTCGGGGGGTGAGGTATCCTGTTGTAGTGGCTTCAGGGCTTACAATGAGAAAGGGATCGATTTGGATAGTTTCCGCGTTTCCGACGTGCTTGCCATCGTTATCAACAAGAAATTGGCATGACCCTGTGTGCCCCGCAAGAATCTTATAAGAGGGGGATCACAGACGAAGGAAGGCGCGGTAGAGGATCGGGGCCAGTGCGAGTAAGAAGACAAGAGTCAAGCCAAGACCCAGAACGACGCGAGTCGCGTCTGATGGTAATTAGTCCTCGACGCGCCGTGGGGCAACCCCGATCGTGATGATAACAACGAGGCGGCCATTGTATTCTCTCACCCTCATGGACAAATTGGGACGGGGTAATCATTACAACCGCACCATGATCCCCGAAACAAAATTACCCGCCTCACAAGGCCCAAAGTATACCGAAACCAGTCGAAATCTGTCGTTGGTCTCTCTGAGGGGTCGTGCGCTTACATTATCTGGGCGTTTACTAGCGTCTACAACCGCGATACACCAGATATATCGATGAAGAATGGCCGAGCTACTCGGTATATGGGGTGTGGCCGACGGAAGCGCCCGGGACCGGGGCTATCGTCGAGAAGCCATCCAATAAAGAAACGATTTCTGTATGTCGAGACATCTATCATTCAATGACTTGCACGGAAACCGGGATACTAGCGTTTTCCTCGCAGTATTGTCGGTGAGGCCAACGCTAATACCACACCGCAGCACAAAACACACGCCCCACGACACGGATTTTAGCCACCGAGCACGGCAAAGTGGAAACTCGAGCCAACGGGTTGTCCTCCAGAGTCCAGGAAGGCCTCTGAACACAACCTATTCCCGCCACCACGTCATACGCGAAGATCCACGACGCATCCCCGGCGCGAAACGTGGGTCACCGATGACCGTACAAACTAAAAAGCAAGGGAGAAAACCAGATATGCCGTCCCGACCGAGGTTAGTGTACGAACTGACCGATGTCAAGATGCCGGGACGCCGGACTCCAATACAACCGAAAGTCGGGGTCGCATCCTGTGGAAAACTGTCTATCAAAAGCATAGCCGGAGATGTAGAACCTAGGGTACAGAAGAGTACTGCGTCCGTGACCAGGGGGGGATGTGAATGGGGGAACAGTTAAACACCGTATCCTACAACAGAACTCTGGCTCGCTTGCTGACGGGAATCCCTCCCATCGCTCCGCTCACCATACGCATCTAGTTGGGTCGTTTCAGCCCCGTCTGTCCGTTCCCCAGGGGCAGCCTCAAACGTGAGACTGATTGACATCGATGGTGGTGTATCTCTCGGTAACACAGCTCGTCTGAGGTTCAGTATGACCCGGCAACAGACGATACTGTGCACCACTCGAAGAGGGACAGTCATGAGCATATGTAATTGAGACTGTATGGAAAAGAATGGATATCGGATTCCGGGTCGGGGAGTTGCGGGAATCCTGCTTACCGGTCCCAGCGCCTTAATAAGAATAACAGAGAACGATACAGCTGTATCCAACCGTTTAGTATTGAAACCACTAATCGAAGGACGCCTTGCCGGATAACACCAAGAAGAAGGCGACACCTGACAGGCGTGTGATCAATACGTTCTTGGTGAGAAAGAGTTGGTAAGCGACCCACTGTCCCGGTACAACACCTTCAGCAGTGGGGTGCCTAAGGGAACTAGTACGGAGATTGAGCGCCACGACAGAATGAAGGGCGAGTGGACATACGACCGCCGAGTGCACTCTTGATGGTCAAAACGGTGAGGGCTGCGATCTGGATCAGTTGGCACGTGACAGCATGAACGGCGAAATCGTAACCAAGTTCAAAAAGGAGGAACACCAGAAATTTGAAAGGGAAACTTCTCCCGGTATCTTCCACATAATAACACCCAACGGACAAGGCATTGGGTGGCGGGGAAACTGACCGGATAGCATCAGTCAGGTATATCGGCCATTCAAGCCTAAAGGCTACTCACAGGGTACCGCCCGGAGCTCATTCCAGATACTTACTGACCCGGCGATTGCCAGTACCTACGCATACGGTGAGCCACACAATCCCACAAGTTTGTCCCGGGGACGAACCACAAAAGCAACAGATAGAGGAACGGTGAGAAGCTTCGACCTGGGGTATATCGCAATTGTTCTTAACAGGAAGATGGCTGGCAACGACCAAGGTATAAGTGGCGATGACAGCACGCGCTATGTCCATGCCTGACATTCTGAGGTGATAACTCCGAAGTAGCTGTTCCCTGTGACAAAACCAACGGATGTTAGATATGGACGAGCTCTGGGAATAGCACCTCTCTCTTACAGACAGTGAACTTGTAGAGGGTAAGACATGTCTGAAGTGTTTCCGTTAGTCGGCATGCAGTAACCATTGCGGTGTTGTACCAACGTCATAATCGATCGTGCCATATGGAGCGGAGTCTACTACAAACGATGGAATGCCAGTCAGCGTTCCCTCTTATCCAACGATGAACAAGGGTAGATTCTGACTCACGGACGATTGTTATAGGTACACTAAGGAATACTCCATACCTGGATATGAGATAGAGTATCTTGGGTATGCTCCATTTACTCCGCCAGACGTGTTCGACTTCGTGATCGAGGAGTATCAGCCACTCGTGTACCTAGTAATCGACGTTCATTCAAGACGGGCCGATTGTGGGCGGTTGGGGTACTGCCTCCGACGCCACAAATGCACGGAACGAAAGGGGCTTACCGAGATTACCAGCATAGAAACTTGGGGGGATTATTAATGAAAGGATGAGAGCGTTGAACGCGGGACCACAGGTTGGGACTTACGATGGAGGTACTGTCGAATTGAGAGGGGATTTGGTGAGCGCCGCAGGATGTCAGTTTAGGCGTTGACGTAGGTGGTAAAGTAGTAGGGGGGGCACTCACGGCAACGCCTTGCGACCGAGAAGCAATCGCGACAACCTCAGGATCTGTGATACCCGCCATCTAACCCGGTCGTAGGAAGCAGGAGAGTAAGGAGGTGGGGGGAGTGGTCTTATCCCATTCTGCCCAGGTGCTCAGACCTAATGAATAGGCAGAGAAATACTCCGTTGGAAAGGGGCGTGTAAACCTGCAAAGGATACGGCCTGCGTAGTCCATCAGGATCGCACCGAGAAGGTCAATGCGGTAATACAGTAGCTGCAGCCGCTGAATAAGATTATCGAGCTCACCTTTCATATCACCATACGTATCGTTAGGTGGTATCAGTTGGTGGTGATGATTGATAAAAGATAAAGCCCGAAGCTTTATCAGCGGTCGATTCCTCCGGAGTGCCAGGAACGCATTCGACGATTCCCTCGCGACGCTCTGTAACACCTTGGTGAATCGACGAACGGTTTCCTCCTGGCCGCGGGTCGTCAGAGGGTTCGAAGAGGTGGTAGTAGCAGTCACGTGCCTCACAAGACCGAGGCTATTTGCATTTAAGAGTGTTTTAGAACTCTCTTTGTACCGCAAACTTCTCATCAATATGTGGCTCCACCCGGACCCGGTGGGCTTTGCCAGGACTGCACAGAGTGTACTAGCGGCGATATACCTACCTCCACCTCAAAATCCCGAGTTCCACTTTGCGCTCGTCATCAAAACTCAGGGAAAACCCCGGATATACTGCCCTGTTGAGGTCGGTGTACGAACTGTCCGATGTCACGATGCCGGGACGCTGGGCTCCAATGCAACCAGAAGTTGGGGCCGCATCCTGTGGAAAATTGACTATCAAAAGCATAGCCGAAAATGTAGAACCTAGGCTACAGAGGAATACTAGGTCCGTGACCAGAAGGAGGATGTGAAGTGGGGAAATCGCGACTATTGAGGAAAGTGACAATGATTGGGAAAACGGTTAACTATCGTATCCCGCAACAGAACTCTGGCTCGCTTGCTGACGGGAATCCCTCCCATCGCTCCGCTCACCATACGCATCTAGTTGAATCGTTCCAGCCCCGTCTGTCCGTTCCCCAGGGGCAGCCTCAAACGTGAGACTGATTGACATCGATGGTGGTGTATCTTTCGGTAACGCAGCTCGTCTGAGGTTCAGTATGACCCGGCAACAGACGATACTGTGCACCACTCGAAGGGGGATAGTCATGAGCGTATGAAACTGAGGCTGTATGGAAAAGAATGGTTATCGGATTCCGGGTCGGGGAGTTGCGGGAATCCTGCTTACCGGTCCCAGCGTCTTAACAAAAATAACAGAGAAAGACACAGCTTCATCCCACCGTTTAGCGTTGAAACTACCAATCGAACGACGCCTTACTGGATATCACCAAGAAGAAAGCGACACCTGACAGACGTGTGATCAATACGTTCTTGGTAAGAATGTTGGTAAGCGACCCACTGTCTCGGTATAACACCTTCAGTAGTGGGGTGCCTAAGGGAACTAGTACGAAGGTTGAGCGCCACGACAGAATGAAGGGCGAGTGGACATACGACCGCCGAGTGCACTCTTGATGGTCAAAATGGTGAGGGCTGCAATAGGGATCAGTTGGTACGTGACAGTATGAACGGCGAAATCGTAACCAAGTTCAAAAAGGAGGAACACCAGAAATTTGAAAGGGAAATTTTCTTTGTTATCATTCACATAGTAACACCCAATGGACAAGGCACTGGGTTGTGGGGAAACTGACCGGATAGCACCAGTCAGGTATATCGGCCATTCAAGCCTAAAGGCTACTCACAGGGCACCGTCCGGAGCTCATGCCAGGTAGTTACGGACCCGGCGATTGCCAGTACCTACGCATACGGTGAGCTACACAATCCCACAAGTTTGTCCTGTGGACGAACCACAAAAACAACGAATAGAGGAACGGTGAGAAGCTTCGATCTTGGGTATATCGCAATTGTTCTTAACAGGAAGATGGCTGGCAACGACCAAGGGATAAGTGGAGATGACAGAATGCGCTACGTCCATGCCTGACATTCTGAGATGATGGCTCCGAAGTAGTTGTTCCCTGTGACCAAACCAATGGATGTTAGATATGGACGAGCTCTGGGAATAGCACCTCTCTCTTACAGACAGTGAATTTATAGAGGGTGAGACATATCTGAAGTGTTTCTGTTAGTTGGCATGCAGTAGCCATTTGCGGTGTTGTACCAACGTCATAATCGATCGTGCCATATGGAGCAGTGGCTACTACAAACAACGGAATGCCAGTCAGCGTTCCCTCTCGTCCGGCGGTGCACAAGGGCGGATCCTGGCTCACGGGCGATTGTTATAGGTATACCGAGGAATATTCCATACCTGGATACGAGATAAAGTATCTTGGGTATACTCCATTTACTCCGCCAGACGTGTTCGACTTCGTCATCGAGGAGTATCAGCCACTCGTGTACCTAGTAATCGACGGTCATTCAAGGCACGTCAATTGTGGGCGGTTGAAAAACTGCCTCCGACGCCACAAACCCGTGGAACGAAAGGGGCTTACCAAGATTACCAGCATAGAGACTTGGGGAGATTATCGATGAAAGGATGAGAGCGTTGAACGCGGGACCACAGGTTGGGACTTACGATGGAGGTACTGCCGAATTGAGAGGGGTTTTAGTGAGCGCCGCAGGATGTCAGTTTGGGCGTTGACGTAGGTGGGAACGTAGTGGGGGGGGGGGGGCCCTCACGGCAACGCCTTGCGACCGAGAAGCAATTGCGACAACCTCAGGATCTGTGATACTCGCCATCTAATCCAGTCGTAGGAAGCAGGAGAGTAAGGAGGTGGGGGGAGTGGTCTTATCCCGTTCTGCCCAGGTGCTCAGACCTAATGAATAGGCAGAGAAATACTCCATTGGAACGGGGCGTGTAAACCTGCATAAGATACGGCCTGCGTAGTCCATCAGGAAGGCACCGAGGAGGCCAATGTGGTAATACGGTAGCCGCAGCCGCTGAATAAGGTCATCGAGCTCACCTTTCATTTCACTATACGCATCGTTAGGTGGTATCAGTTGGTGGTGATGAGTGATAAACGATAAAGCTTAAAGCCCGAAGCTTTATCAGCGGGTCGATTCCTCTGGAATGCCAGGAACGCATTCGACGATTCCCTCGTGACGCTCTGTAACACCTTAATGAATCGACGAACGGTTTCCTCCTGGCCGTGGGTCGTCAGAGGGTTCGAAAAGGCAGCAGTGACAGTCACGTGCCTCACAAGACCTTGAGGCAATTTGCATTAGTGTTTCAGAACTCTCTTTGTGCCGCAAACTGCACATCAATATGTGGCTTCACCCGGACCCGGTGGGCTTGGCCAGGACTGCACAGGGTGTACTAGCGGCGATATACCTACCTCCACTTCAAAATCCCGAGTTCCACTTTGCGCTCGTCATCAAAACTCAGGTTCTGAAACACTCTATTTAGCCGTTTGACGCGGAGCATCATCGAAGGATTCCGGATGTATCCTGCGGGGCGCGGCGGCGGGGGACGAAGGACGGTGTGGTCCATAGTCGGTCTGCGCTCCTTGAAGCAGTCAAACTCAGGGACAAACCGAGGGCAGTTCGGATCTGGGATCCCGTCGGAACCACCCGGTGTGGGGGACTCGTCTTCTTAACTTTCGGTCACCTCCAAGTCCCGGCTTCCAGCTCACCATGTCGCCAGTTTGTGCCACAACCCATGGCTATCTACCAACCCTCGCCTAAAAACCGCGATGGGTTCTCCAGATCACTCGTTCCCCGGATCGACTTTGGACTGGCCAGGCCACGCAACACCGTCTCGGAACCTCTATACTACGGACGGTCGTTCTCCCCTCTACGAGTTTTAGCATTGTATGTGGAGCAATGGGTGTTTACTGAGGAGTATCATTTGATTGTTTACTCCCAATGACATGAGGTCCCGGCTGATCTACATATGAAGCGGGCCCAAGTCGGTGCTACGACCTGGATCCCTATTCAAAAACACCGTACGACTTGTCACTGCGCCTGATCCATTCACACTTTCCCATTTCCGTAATCTGTTGCCCCGCTCTCAAGGGTCGGCGGTCTAAGATAAGAGTTTGATTTTGGGCGGGCGGAACACGCCATTCAGTACTGTATTGTAAGGTACGGTACCGTATCACCAGTGTGGGTCGTGTTCCCGGAAGCTCATTCAGTTCGCAGGCTGCGTGCGTTTCACGCCCGAGCGGTCCTGATTTATAAGTATACACCCCCCCCCCCCCCACCATCTGAGGTCACGGTTCAGTTACCAATGGTAGCCTTCACGCTCACCCGCCTCTTCAAACATCTTCGATGCAACGAGCGCCGTCGCCCGTACATACCGAGATCCGAGTTCCCATGCGTAGTGAACAGTCTTGACTCTCCAAGGTGGGGTGATCACCAGGGAGTGCTGTCGCCGAACGTTCTACATCGGGGTAGATGTTAACACAAATTTTTGGTGTCTCGAGGTTGCTGCTCTGTTGGGAGGACGGGCTCTTCATGGGGTCAATATCGGTTATAGAACATTGAGATATGTAAGAAAACTTCTATCTACCGTGCATATAACGAAAAATAAACAGAGTCTGAGGATGTCAAACCATATATATACTATGAATCTGCAGAATAATCCTCGACCTTGATGTCGTTCAGACCGAGTCCTTCGTTCTGATCCCAAGACCGGTCATACATCACAGTCTCTATGTTCGGATCCGGATCAGGAGCGTATAGATTCTGCAAGTATGAGTTCGCCAGAGGATCATCCAAGATCAGTGTGAATGGCCGCTCGGCGTTTTTCACCTTGAACGCGGTTCAGAACAGAATCGAAAAGAAAACTCAAAGATGTTGGCTCACAGCTTTTAGGTCGGAAAGGAACGTTTCAAATTTCGACCTGCCGCTCGAGTCCGCCGAGTCACCAGCGAACACCTTCTCGGACAGTTCCTCGTGTACCTGATCCAAAATTCCTTCGAGTGTTGTGAACCTTCCACCGAGCGTTCCAGCCTGCAACTCTAGGTCGATTTCCGGAATCGAAAGCCCACAAGTTTCACTCTGGGAGGGAAGTTGGTAAACCTCCAAGGAAAAACACTCTCCCCCCATACCTTCAAAATATCTCGGCTGAGATCCTCCCTATCCTCAACCTTGAGAATGATCTTCTTCCCCTTCTCCGAGATCGCAGATCCAGACTTCACCTCGTTGTCTCGATAACCACAGGCGTCACAGTTTGTCGACATGATGAAGATGTCCTTTAAAACGTAAGCACGCGAGCCGTATTGTAAAACGGGAAACCTGATCTCGTACCTTGAAATACGGGATGTTAACCTTCTTCATAAGCGTGTCCAGAGGTCGACTACAACTCGAGCATGAACCAGGGAACACGAAAATTTCGTCATCCTTGATTTCCCCGGCGGATTGCTTATCCACAGCCTGGTCCACGGCTTCTTTCATCTTCTTGATAGCGTTAGGATCCGACTCGGCGCCGACGCCATCAGGGGCAGCAATACCAAGGGCAACGTTCTGGGCGTGCGTTCGGGCGTACGTCCTAACGTTCCACTTGGGGTCGGCCGTACTCCCCAAGAATTCGATGAAGGAATTTCCGGCAGGGTCATCCAGTTGCACCGTAAATGGGGGAAAAGTATCGCTTTCTTCCTTCGTTTTTTTCGGTCCGGTCGTTTCCTCGTCTTCCTCCTCATCGTCACCCAATACGGCCTTTATGTTGTCAATTATGGATTGGATCTTCGTATATGCGTTCTCGTCTTGGTATTTCCGTAGCGGCTGGCCAGTAGAAAGGTCTGCAGCGATGTCACGAATGAGACCTTCGACGGTGGTGAGTTGGCCACGAGAAGGAGGGATCGTGAGCTCGTGTTGGGGTATCGTGACGGAACATGAAGCGGATTTGACGAGTTGTCGATTGAGGTCCTCACGGCTAAGGATCCTGGCGGTACACACCGTACCCTCCGCTACCCAAGAACGAGATATAAGTGTCACGGCAAACTTTCGGACCAAGCGGGCTTACGTCGTATCGACCCCGCAGATTGGATCTCGTTATTCGAGAATCCACAGTGTTCACATCTGAACGACATAATGATCACCTCCTTGAAGTACGGGATCGTCGTTAGCAGAAGTTTGGTAACACCCTATAACCAATCATCCAAATCGTTGAGCAAAACCGTTCCAATGTTCGTTCGATCTGTTACCTGTTCCCCGCAACTCATACACAAAGACTCGACCTCCTCCACAGCTCGATCCTCGTCACGGTCCTCCTTTGTCCGTTCCGAAAAATCCCCACCATCCAAAGCGTCCGTATTTTCCGCAACTTGACCAATTTTTGGGAAAAAATCGTTGGGCTTTGACTCGACCATCTGCAAGCTCACGGATGGAAAGCGGGAAGAATTATTATATTAGTTCACGTGATCACCCGCTTGATGATTACCGCGCGCCGGCCCCGAGCCCCGGATGTGACTCGTCGGACCGGAAACTTGGCCGGAAGTTCGGTCGAACCCAGAGAACGGAGGAACCGTTCGGGAGGGCAGGCTTCACGATCCGGATCCCCCGATGATAACCATAGACCACAGTATACATTAGCCGTTAAGCTTAATCACGAACTGCCGTATGGGCAGGCCAATACCAATTCTACATCTGCTTGGGTATGCCATAGACCGGAACAATAATATAGAACCGAAAGACAGGAGACACCCCCGTGCATGCACGGGTGGGGTGAGGGGGAGAAAATATGGCACAGACAACGACGAAAGGTGGGAAAGTGATGGTTCGAGAACGCCAGGTAGGGTGTATGGACGAAGGAGAAAAAGGCGAGATTCCGATCGAGCATCCGTTGGACGTAGGTGCGGACCGCTCGCTCATGGCGCATCCCCCCCTCTTTCCCGTGGAAGTAAGCTGACTAGTATACACCGCACGACCATGTTGGTAGCACCGAGCATTAACTGCTCGTTTCCTGGAGTGGAACTGGCGTGGTGTGCGTGTGTGATGCGCCTCCCACCCCTCCTTCCGTGCTAAGGTGGAGTGAAGCCTTCTTGAACCAGTTCCTTGAGCGCGAGTAGAATACCAAACCGTCTCCCTCGGACGCTGCCTTCCTCAAGGAAAGGATAAGTCTCGATATTGCTATCGGGATATACCTAGATATGATGAGGTCAGCGTGGTCCCGACGGGGGCGGGACGGAGGAATCGAAATTCACTCACGCAGTCATCCTACTACACATCGTGGTGGATCCGCACAGGTCAGTCAGAGAGCATGGGAATAACTGATTCGTGCTTACATCGGAGGGATCATTTGGGCAAGTGACTAAAGCGATCTCCGTCAGTACCAAAACACTGATCGCGAGGAGTGGTCAGCTTACCCGTCCTAAGAGGAGCGTGAAGGTGAACACCACATGGTTGATGAGGATGAAAAGGAAGTATATGGCTCCGTCCCTGAAGAGTGTATGAAATATACTGGGAGTCTGGGTTAGAGACCAGTAGGTCGCGCCTTGCTTCCGGGCGAAATAGATCGTCAACGAAAACACCAAAGTATCTGGGTACAATACACGCGCCGAGTTAGTTGGTTACAGACGGGGTACCCCTGAAACGTACCAAACGGGATACTCATGGTCGCGTTTGCAATTTCGTGGACCCTATGCCGCGACGGAACACAGAACTGTAAATCCAAACCGGGGACAACTCGTATAGGGGGAGCTAAATCGGAGTGAGGTGAATGAGACCATTGCTCAGTCATTCTCTCGAAATTGGAACGTACCCCCATTGCCTGTTGGGGCACTCTGCCAACAGCCGAGAGAGAGCTGTACAGTCGACAAGAAGAGCAACACAAGCGTTATCCACCAGTTCTTCCCAGACACGGCGTATATCCTGTACGCGGTCAGTCCGTTTACTCGCAAATCAGGAATCAAACCGAATACCTGGACGTCAGGACCAGTTGGGCCAACCAAGTTATTAGGGTAAACGCCATAACATGGATGAACGCCGAGCCATTACAACTATAGCGCGATCGTCACCCGCATCCTAGCGAAGGCCAGAAGAAAGACACTCACACATGCTGTGTATATCCAGCATAATGCTCCGCTTAATTGAGAAAGTCAGTATTGGGATGGTCTGGATTCCTGATTACTCACGGAATATACTCCAGATACGGTGGAAGAAGGGGAAGTACCTGTTCTGAATGGAGAATCAGCTACAGCCCTGTACCCACCGAGGTGTACAGGGGCAACCGACCGCAAAGAACAAGTAGGAAACTGGTATATCGTGTCACCAAAAATCGCAACATCTCGAGGCTGTGGGCTCGGACTTACCCAACGTTTTTCTCTTCTTCCAGACATATTCCATCTATAGCCCAACATATAGCAGATTAGCCCCGTCCCAAGGCAAAGTTACCAAAAACACGGGATTACCTCGTCTGGAAGCGTCAAAAAATAGTCGTAGAAGTAGAGGCAAGTGAGGGCCGTGGTGTAGTACTGTAACCCATCATGAGAACATCACGTCAGAGGTCACATCCTCGGCCGGTGTGAGCAAATCCCACATACGTCGAACGCCAGGCTGTAGGACCAAACGTGGGGACCCGCCAAACGGTCAAACTTCGATATCGCGGGGCGGAGGAAGCGGTGGAAAAATGCGTACCCATCATGAAGGGTATCGAGAACAGTCTCGACTTCTGACATATTGGTCGGAGGGGGGAGGCGGGGGGCAGGCAGCGTTCAGGAGCCATCCTATATATTAATCCTATATCCTATCCTATCCTATATCCTATCCTATATTCCTATATATTAAAAGACATGGCTCCCGATATAAGACAAAGACGCTCCCTGATTGGCTCCTGAACGCCAACTCGATATCCCATTGGTCGATGGGGATATTTATCTCTCATTGGCTCCCATCTCTCATCTCCCATTGGCTCCCAGCTTCACTTCGATCGCTTCGCACATCACGAAGGCCGCGAACACCTGTTGCCGCAACTTCTTCTCGGAACTTCTCCCTCCCTCTCTCCTGATTGCGCATTCACGAAGGACATATATTTTCTGCTCTCCCCCTTCTACTACGTAGCTATATAATGTATCTCCCATCCATCCTCCAGCACGGGCCACCATTGAGGCTACGATGCCGACGCGTTTGTCGACCGTCTGCTTCGGAGACATTGACGTCAAGATCAGTTCGATCATTGAGTCAGCGGCTATCCGGAGGCCGTAACTTCTGGTTCTCTGGCATCCGCTGTTCACTGTTCACCCTCTCCCTCTCCCCATCGGGAATGTACAGGGCCTGGCCTCTCTCTTCTGATACATATATGCATCAGCATAGATATATGTTCCCAACGTGTATCACTATCGAAGGCCATGGCGGCGCTGTCGTTCGTCGATCGCCCCTTGCGTTGAAGATGCATCGGCAAACGCGAAGAGAACAGAGCAGGAGTGCTGGGCTCCTGAGCCCCAGTATATATGATGTTCGTCCACGGAAAATGGCAACACTGCACCACGGAAAGGACAGGTATGTGGTGTAGTTTTCTCCTCATCTCCGTGCATTCTACTAAATATGCGCGTTGTTTCCATGCATAGGTCTCAAGGAACTAAGAGTCCAAGACATTGCTGTCGACGGATCTTCCAGGCCGAAGATGTTGACACCGCCATCCCCCCACATGTTCGAACCTGTCGGAGCCTTACCTTCGACTGCCCCGACAACCGGGACCGCGGACGCGTCGAAAACGATGTAAGATCACCGGGCTCCCATGACTTGAGCAATATATGGTTCGTAGCAAATGGCGGATTCCCACGGAGAGGAATGTTATGTTATGACCTCATAATTTCAATGCGAAGGATTCTCATCGGCGTGCACCGGGATCTGTCCACCCTAACCCACAGATCAGTGCTTCAGAATGTGGCCAATCACACGGAGAGTCGTGAGACTGCGACCGCATCCGCAGGTGACTGTCTGCAGATGGTATTTAACTCATTCCAAGCCCCAATGCTCACCTCCATGGGCACATCAGGAGTAGCCGGTCATAACCACAGCTTCGGGTGTATGCCCGAGACGTGTTGGTACTGCGACAGACTTCATTAGAACTGACAGGAAGTCTCCACGAGGAAGGGGGTTATATTTACTCCCATTGCCGTGTGAAATATTCACGTACATGTACTATCTACCATTGGAGAGAGCTCGAGATGAGATCCCATTGAGGCGGAGACTGTCTTGGAATCGAGTCCGCGGCCACCGCCGCAGGTAATACTCCGTCAAATTAACACTATGATTTGGCCTAGCCGGGAGTTAGCATGCAGTTGACTGTGGAGAGTGCGAGTACATCTCCGGATGGCAGCGCACTTATAATATTTTTCCGCTGGATTTTGATATATATGTTAATTGATCCATGCGGGGCTCTTCTCTCACGGATCACTGACATGTGAAGTGCACACGAACCATGTATATAGCTGTGTACATTCTTGGTAATCCGACTGTATCTCAAGCAAAAGGGTCGCAACCCGGCTCCAAGCATGTGGATTGTATTTTGTGTTCCTGACTGATAGTTTTTCACATTCCATCGTTGCAAGTTCGGACGCAATCGGCTACGAACATGGATTTTTGCTAGTCGTGTTATATAAAATTACGAACGTTTTACTAGCCGACACAGCAAGCGCCGGCGGATCGCGCGAGCGGAGGTGAATCTAGAACCGGTGTGAAGAGGGTGTCGTTTTTTTCTTGTAGGCGATCGAGAGAAACTTCAATTAGGTACGTATGGCACTCGAGCTGTACCCCAAACCCAAGCTGTCCGCCGAAGTTCCTTTGAGCGTGAATACGCCTGCTGACAGCGCTGAACACAGACCCCCAAGCCGAGTATTTTGAAACCACTAGCACGACCGGCGATGCTCGGGAGGTCAACGTTCAACATCTGCTGGGAAGCGTACCTGGCTAGTGTTGAGGAGTGGACTGGGCTAAGCCCTGTGGAGATCCCGAGATCTGACCGGCTCCAAAGCCTAATCCTCTCCCATCTTAGCTTCGATCGGTAACTACGACGACTATCCTATACTTATCTCTATTCCCACTCCAACGGTCCCACGTCGCTTTGGGAGTTCCCCTCCTCGTCATCTTGCGACACCGTCCTTGCCCACGTCCTATCCATCTCGCCATGTTTACTCTGGCAGCGGCTCCTTCAGCACATGGGTGGCCTCACGCCGCCCCTCCCGTCCAATCCACAACACCCCACCATCCCGCCCTCACCCAGCCTCCGTCCAACGGCGTAGATCCCCCGCAATGACGCCAATCAATAGAAGCCCCAAATTGCTTCTTTCCGCCGTCAAAAACCAATTCCGCTCTGGTATTTTGGTTCACGGGAAGATTCTCCTTGGCCAACGCCCCGGACCCCTCGCCATTTCCACCACGCCGGAACACCGTTCGCATTTCAAAAAAAAGGGCCCGGCAGGATTCTGTTTTTGTCTTTTCTTTTCAAATTCTCATATGTATGTGTAGGAACCCAGTTTGGACTAGATTTTTTGGCATCGTCCCCACGCCTCCTTCCGCACGTCTCGCCGTTGAATCATTCAGTCAGATCCAAGGCCACATCGTTGGCGGATGTGGCTTTTATGTTTCATTGGATCCTGTCTCACGATCTCAAGATCTCGTCTCCCATTCGTTCCCAGCGTGGCTTCGATCATTCGTTTCGTATGTCGCAAAGGCTGCCACTGTACGAACATCCTTCTCCCATCCGAGGCAGCTTGCGGTTCCCCGACATCCATCGCGCGTCCATTCCTCCCCTCTCTCTCCAAATTGCCCATTCATCGAGAACGCAAGTGCCCGACTTCCCTCTCCCGGTGTATTGTATCCCGACATGCCCGCCTGCCGTGGGGGTTGCGCAGGGGGTTCAATAAATCAGGCCCTTGAGCCGGAGGCATCCCTATCAGTATTGTTGGCAGACCGCAGCTGGCCTGCCAGGTAGCGATTACTGGATGACAGGACGCCGGCAGAAGGCGGCAGTCCCGGCGCCAGGGAGCACCCGCTAACCACGAGCTCTTCGCCGCGGCGGAGGTGGACCCACAACCTATCTCCCTCTTCAAACATCGGGTCTGGAGTAGGAAGGGCCTGGAGTGTCAAGGGTATATTGGCGTTGACCAGCGTTAAGCTGTACTGAGATAATGACATGGGAATTCACCAAATGGTTCCGCTCGGCATTTGGCAGAACCCAACCCTGGACGGTTCAACCTCCCAATGCTAACCCCAGTGCGGAAGTTCCGAAATCATAGCTGGGACGTCGATCAGAAGAACTACGCGAGAGACCTTGCTGGAAAGGCCAGCTGCCGGGAGCGATGAATCAACTCGCGGAGGAATTTAGGGACCCAGATCCAGATCGTTGATGGTGTTTATCACTACCATGCGGGCGGTGCGTACCCGCCACCCTCTGTCATCGAAGAAGCGTTATTCCTGATTAATTATTTCTTGACGTTCGAAGGAACCAACTGGTGGACTGATGACGGAAGTCGAGCCACACGGAATGAGTCTCAAGGCACAGGAGACTGGATCGATTCCTCCAGACCTCTGTATCGTGTCGATC
>Ga0307517_10004307_pt1 | contig 21926 bp, 20 predicted proteins | sample 23_EM_MG_FD_194515 | JGI IMG/M metagenome (GOLD analysis project Ga0307517, IMG submission 194515) | Populus trichocarpa ectomycorrhiza microbial communities from riparian zone in the Pacific Northwest, United States - 23_EM | ecosystem: Host-associated > Plants > Roots > Unclassified | place... | reverse complement strand
GCCGCTGCTGAGCGACCGCACGACGGCGATGCAGGTGACACGCGTCGACAAGTGAGGCCGCGGCGATGCTGTCCGTCACGCCGGAAGACGCGCTGATCGACGTGCCGCGCCGCATCGCGGTGACGGCGCTGTCGCCCGGCGAAGAAGTCGTGCTGCACACCCGCACCGTGCGCGGCCCGGGCGTGGTCTGGCGCTCGGTGGCGAGCTTTCGTGCCGATGCACACGGCGAGGTTGACCTGGAGCGCGACGCCCCACTCGGCGGCAGCTATGCCGGCGTGTCGGCGATGGGCCTGATCTGGTCGCAGGCGCCCGAGCAGCCCGGTGCGCCGCGTGAGGTGTTCGGCGCCGAACCCGCGGCGCTCTTGAGCACCGAGATCACCGTGCAGCGGCATGAAGCACCGGCACTGCACGGCCGCCTCGTGCAGCGCCTCGCAGGGCCCGGCGTGACGCGCCGCGAGCTGCGCGAAGACGGCCTCGTCGGCACGCTGTTCCTGCCGCCGGACCGCGCCGACGGGCGCGCGCACCCGGCGATCCTGGTGCTCAACGGTTCGGGCGGTGGCATCAACGAGCCGCGCGCCGCGCTGTATGCGTCGCACGGTTATGCGGCGCTCGCGCTGGGTTACTTCAAGGCGCCGGGGCGGCCCGACTACATCTCGGCCACACCGCTTGAGTATTTCGAGACCGCACTCGCGTGGCTGCACCGCACGCTGCGGCCGTGGCAGGGCTTCGTCGCGGTGAGCGGCCAGTCGCGCGGCGGCGAGCTGGCGCTGCTGCTGGGGTCGACGTTCCGGCAGCGCGTGTCGGCTGTGATCGGCTACGTGCCCGCGGCGCTGGTGCACAGCGCGCAGAACGCCTGCGACCCGAAGACCGGGCGCGAAGGGCCGGCGTGGATCTTCCGCGGCCAAGCGCTGCCGCACCTGTGGCAAGACAATCGCACCGCCACCTGGGCGCCGTGGGACGACGGCCCACCGCCGCGCCGCCACGCCGACGCGCTCTTGACCGCGTTGCAAGACCCCGAGGCGGTGGAGCGCGCGCGCATCCGCGTCGAGAACATCCGCGGCCCGGTGCTGCTGCTGTCGGCCAGCGACGATGGCTCGTGGCCGTCGAGCGTCTACGGGCGCATGGTCGTCGAGCGACTGGCGCGCTTCAGGCATCCGCATGCGGTCGAGCACCTGGACTTCGAAGGCGCGGGTCATTCCATCGTCTTTCCGTATGTGCCGACCACGCAGCTCGTCTATGCCCACCCGGTGTCCGGCCGGCTCAGCACCACCGGCGGCACGCCGGCCGCGAACGCACAGGCCGACGAAGCCTCGTGGGCGGGCGTGCTGCACTTCCTCGATCAAGCTCTCGACCAAACACCTTGAAAGCACCTGCCATGTCCGATGTCATCGACACCCTCGTGCCGCTGCACGCCGCCAGCCCGCTGCATGCTGTTCGCCACCAGCGCGACAAGGTCGTGGCGGCGACGCAGGGCAGCTACGACGCGATCTTCGACCCGGCGCTGCCGGGGTTGTCGTTGGCCGAGCGCCTGCTCGCGGCGCAGACCGTCGCGCGCCTGTCGGGCAGCGCGGTGCTGGAGGCCCACTACCGCGATCGCCTGCCCGCCACGCCACCGGGTGGTGAGCGTACGCAGGCCATCCTCGCCTTCGCCGAGGTGCTCACCGAGCATCCAGTGGAAGGCGACCGCACCGCGTTGCTGAAGCTGCCGGCGGCCGGACTCAGCACGCCCGAGGTCATCACGCTGGCGCAGTTGATCGCGTTCGTCGCGTACCAGGTGCGCGTGGTCGCCGGCTTGCAGGCGATGGCGGCGATAGGCCCCGCCGCCGCCGCGGCCGTGCAGACGCCACCCGACGAACCGGCGCCGCCCTTCGTCCACCCCGCCAACCTGCCGCAGCCCGGTGAGCCGGTGCGCGTGAACGGCTACACCAGCGAAACCCTGGGGTGGAAGGCCTGGCTGCCGGTGGTCGACCTCGCGTCCGCCACGTCCGAGCAACTGGCCGTGCTGGAGAGCAGCCACCCAAAGGCGAAGACCTCCGACTACTACCGCGTGCTGGCGCACCAGCCGCGCATCCTGCATGAACGATCGGTGGTCTTCAATGCCATCATGTACGCGCCTGGTGGCTTGTCGCGTGCCGAGCGCGAGCTGGCCAGCGCGGCGGTCTCGCGCGTCAACGGCTGCGTCTACTGTGCGTCGGTGCACGCCCAGCGCTTCGAGCAGCTGACAAAGCGCAACGACGTGATCGTGCAGCTCTTCACCGAGCCGCAAGGTGCCGGCACCAACGCCCGCGAGCGCGCCGTGGTGCAACTCGCGATCGACCTGACACGGGCGCCGGCGCGCTTCGGTGCGTCGCAGCTGCAGGCCGCGCGCGCCGCGGGCCTGACGCCGCTGGAGCTGCTGGACCTCGTGCATGCCACGGCCATCTTCGCCTGGGCCAACCGCTTGATGCTGAACCTGGGGGAGCCGGTCTTTCCGGCATGAGCCTCTGCAGGTGTTATTCGCTCGCCAGCGGAGCCTCGCGTACGCCGTTCGGCGCATGGTCACGCAGCCCGGGGACCCTATGCTCGTGCCTGCGGGAGGTGGCCATGAAATTCCGATTCCAGCAAATCACACGACGAGGTCTCTGGACTTCGCAGGGCGTCTTCGAAGGCGACTCCGGATACATCGTACGCAGCGTCGATGTGGGCCACGTGTTCGGCGAGCCGCGCGCGGCGATCGAGGAGCACACCGGACTCGTCATCTACGCACTCGATGCCCAGGGTCGACACACGCCAGCCGCCGCAGCAATGTTCACCAGCGTCGTCAGGGCGGCGTAGGGTCGTAAGCGCGCCTTCGCGTGGATGAAGTGGCGCTCGCTCGCATCCGGGTGCCCTTGAATCGACAAGACTCCGCGCGCGCTCCGCTGGTCTGTCGCGTCGGGCATGCGTCACCTCAGTTCGGCGGATTCGACAGCCACACCCAGGCGAGCACGCCCGCGGCGCCGACGGCAACGATGATGACGACGGCGCCGATGAACAGTGCGATATCGAACCAGAACCTCATGTCGCCAGTCTAGGCAGTGCCGGACCGCGCCATGACCGCGCATCGCGATTCGAGCGCACGGCACTTGATGCACGTCAACGCGCGTCGTCGCTGGCCCACCAGAATGGCCTCGAGCGCATGCGGGACGGGCCGCAGGCGACGGAGGCTGCCATGACTTACCGAAGCATCCTGGTCCACCTCGACGAATCGCCGCGCTCTGCGGTGCGCGTCGGCGTCGCGGCACGCCTCGCGCGCGAGCACGGCGCCCACCTGCTCGGGTTGGCGCCCGCGGGGCTGGTCAACCTGCCGGCGCGGGTGACGCCCTCGCTCACCGGGGTTCCCAACTATCTCGAGCTTGCGCAGGCGAGCCTGAACGAGCGCGCCTCGGCACTGGTCGCGGCGTTCAAGCGCCGGGTCGAAGGGTTCGGCCTCGTGTCGTTCGAAGGACGCGTCGCCGAAAACGACAACGTGCCGGCGCTGCTCGAGCGCGCCCGCACGCACGATCTGGTCGTGCTCGGCCAGACCGATCGCGTGTCGCCGGGCTCGGCGATCGAGGTCGACATCCCCGAACAGGTGTTCCTGCAGTCTGGGGCGCCGGCGCTCGTCATCCCATCCACGGGTGATTTCGACGTTGTCGGCACGTGCGCAGTGGTCGCGTGGAACGCGTCGCGCGAGGCGACTCGTGCGCTGCACGATGCCTTGCCGCTGCTGCGCAAGGCACGCAGCGTGCACCTGATCTGCTTCGAGCGGCCGAGCGATCTGGTGCACGTGTCTCGCCTGCAGCTCAACGATGCGTGTCACTGGCTGAACCGGCATGGGATCGAAGCGCAGCTGCACCAGGAGCCGGTGCGGATCGAGGTCGGCAAGGCCTTGCTGTCGCGAGCCTCCGACCTTGGCGCGGATCTGGTCGTGATGGGGGGCTACGGGCATTCGCGCATGGCCGAGATGCTGCTCGGCGGCGTCACGCGCCGGCTGCTCGCGCAGATGACGATGCCGGTGCTGATTTCCCACTGAGCGGCTCGATCGCCGCAGGCCCACCGTGCACGCTGCACAGGTGGAACGTGGCGACAAGAGCTCGGCAGATGCGGCATGACAATGCAGGGATGTCGTGCCCGGGGCATGTTGCCTCATCACCCATGCGCGGCCAAGGAGAAGAATGCAATGAGCCTGTCTGGCGTGTTCGCGCGCATGGTTGCGCTGGTCGGTGACGCGGCCATCCTGTGGCGGCGGCGCCAAGGCGGGGTGAATCAGCCGGCGCTCGGCGCCTCGCCGACGATCCCGGCGGCCCGGCCGCAAGGCCGCATCCCGACGCTCAAGATGCCGACGGCCAGAGGGTGGGCCCCGGGGCAGACGCCGGTGGCGGCGCCCGGTCTCCAGGTCAATGCGTTTGCGACCGGTCTGAAGCATCCCCGCTGGATCCACCTCCTGCCCAATGGCGACGTCACTGTCGCCGAGGCCTTGTTCCTGCCGGGGCCTGCGAAGTCCGTCTTCGACTACGCGATGGTGAGCACGATGAGGCGTGCCGCGGCGGTCGGCGTCAGCCCGAACCGGATCACGCTGTTGCGCGACGCGAACGGCGACGGTGTGGCCGAAACCCGAGAGACGTTTCTCGACGGACTGAGTCAGCCGTTCGGCATGGCGCTGCTGGGCGAGACCTTCTATGTCGGCAACACCGACGGCGTGGTCGCGTTCCCGTACACAGCCGGCGCGACCCGCATCGACGCGCCTGGGCGCAAGCTGACGGACTTCAAGCCCGGCGGACACTGGACGCGCAGCCTGCTGCCGAGTCCGGATGGCCGCCGGCTCTACGTCGGCGTCGGCTCGCTGAGCAACATCGGAGAGAGCGGGCCGGACGTCGAGGAGGGCCGTGCGTGCATCTACGAACTCGATCTGGCCACCGGCAACCGCCGCCTCTTCGCGTCGGGCCTTCGCAACCCGGTCGGCCTGGCGTGGGAGCCCCGGTCCGGCCAGCTCTGGACGGTGGTCAACGAGCGCGACGGCCTGGGTGACGAGACGCCGCCGGACTACCTCACCTCGGTGCGCGACGGGGGCTTCTACGGCTGGCCGTATTGCTACTGGGGCCAGACGGTGGACGACCGCGTGCCGCAGGACCCGGCCGCGGTCGCCACGGCCATCACGCCGGACTATGCGCTGGGCGGGCACACCGCGTCGCTCGGCCTGTGCTGGCTGCCCGCCGGAACGCTGCCCGGGTTTCCCGAGGGCATGGCCATCGGACAGCACGGCTCCTGGAACCGCAGCAAGCTCAGTGGCTACAAGGTCGTCTTCGTGCCTTTCGCCGACGGACGCCCAGCCGGGCCGCCGCGCGACATCCTGACGGGGTTTCTTGCACCGGACGAAAGCGAGTCCTATGGGCGACCGGTCGGCGTGGCGATCGGCCCCGGCGGCTGTCTGCTGGTGGCGGACGACGTGGGCGACGTGATCTGGCGCGTGACGGCGGCGCAGCCGGAGCGATGAACAAGCGGCGCAGCGTCGACACGCAGCGCCGGCTGCGTCCACGTTGCGAAGCGCAGTCCAGCGTGGTTCAATGCACTCGCGCCTGCCGCCCCCGGTGGCGTCGAGCCACGAAGATTGCGCCATGGATCGCCGAACTGCGTTGTTTGCCGGTGCCGGCTTGTTGGGCGCCGCCGGGCGGGCGGCGTCGCAGCCGCCGTCGCCTGCGCCGCGCGTCGTCTTCCTGAATCCCGGCGAACCCGTCGAGCGCGGCAAGGGGCCGCATTGGCGCATGACGGCACTCCTCATGACCGCCGCCGCGAAAACCTTCGGGATGCAACTGGAGGTCTTGTACGCCGAGCGCGACCACCTGCTGATGCTGCGCCAGGCCGAAGCGGTGGCGCAACGTGCGAATCCGCCGGACTACGTCGTGATCGTCAACGAGAAGCTGGCCGGGCAGCAAATGCTCCAGACCTTCGCACCCACCCCCGCCAAGGTGCTGCTGATCCACAACGACCTGACGCCGGAACAGCGGCGCGAGATCGGCAACGAGCGCGAGCAGATGCGCAACTGGATCGGCACCGCGACGACCGACGAAGCGCGCGCCGAGTACCGCCTGATGGAGGAGTTGTATCGACAGCTCGGCGACCGCGAGCCGCAAGTGATCGGCATCACCGGAGACCGCAGCACGCCGGTTTCGCTGGAGCGCGCCAAGGGCGTCAGCGACTTCATCACGCACGCAGCGCGGGGCCGGATCCTTCAGCTGGCGTTCAGCGACTGGAGCGACGCCGACGCCGAGAGCAAAGCCGATGTTCTGCTGTCGCGCCACCCGCAGGCCAACATCATTTGGGCCGCCAACGACTCGATGGCGCTCGGCGCGCTGCGCGCCGTGAAGGCGCACGGCGCCCGGGTGCTGGTCGGCGGCTCGGGTGGCTGGCCGAACGCGCTGGCGAGCATGGCCGAGGGTGGCCTGGCCGCCAGTGTCGGCAGCCACTTCTTCATCGGTGCCTGGGCCATGGTGCTGCTGCACGACTACCACCACGGCCTGGACTTCGCGACCCTGGGCGGCACGACGCAGAAGCTCGACTACATGCACGTCGTCAACCGAGCCAACGCAGCGCGCTACGACCAGGCCATCTACAAGCGAGTCGGGGCACTGGACTTCAGCATCTATTCGAAGGTCCTCCATCCCAAGGCCGGACGCTACGACTTCAGCCTGGCGCCACTCGTGCGCAGCAACTGAGATGCCGCTGCCGATGCGCCTGATGCCGCAGGCGACCAGCTTGCACACCAAGCTGGTGCTGGCACTGGCGATCCTGGTCGCGCTGGTGGCGGCCGGCTCGGCCTATGTGCTGGTCGAGCGCGAGCGCGAGCGCCGCTTCCTCGAACTGGAAGGCCGTGCCACGCGCATCGCCGACCTGTTCAGCCGCTCGGTGGCCTTCCCGCTCTGGAACGTCGATCGTGCGGCGATCACCGGCCAGCTTGCTGCGCTCGCCCCCAATCCCGAGGTCGCGCAATTCAGCGTCACGGCGGTCGGCTATGGCACGGTGTCCGAAGTGACCAAACTGAAGGGGCCGGACCTGGTCGACCCTATCGTCCGCGTGCAGGCGATCGAGTACGCGCCGGTCGACGGAGCCAAACCCCAGAAGATCGGAGAAGTCCGTGTCGTGCTGACGCGCGCGCTGGTCGAGCAGGCCGTTGCCACGGCCCGCAGCGCCATTCTGGCGTTGGTGGCCGCGATCGTGGCGGTGCTGTACGCGGCGACCTACGTGCTCCTGCGGCGCATGGTGAGCGCGCCCATCCATCGCCTCGAGGCGATGGTCGACCGAATCGCCATCGGTGACCTGGACGCGCGCTGCGCGGTCGAGTCCGGCGACGAATTGGGCCGGCTGGCCGTGCGCGTCAACACGATGGCGGACCGGCTGCGCGAATCCGCCGGACGATTGCGCGAAAGCGAGGCGACGTACCGCGGCATCTTCGAGAATTCGCTGGAGGGCATCTTTCGCCTGGATCGATCGGGGGAACTGCATGACGCCAACCCGGCGTTGGCGCGGCTGATGGGCTACGCCACGCCGGCCGAACTGATGGCGGCGGTGAACCACGGCGACGATTCGGCGGCCAGCCGCCGGCCCCTGTTCACGCCGGTGCAGATCGAGGCGCAGTTTGCCGCGTTGGCACGCGCCGGTGAGATCGCCGGCATGGAACTGCAGCTGACGCGCGCCGACGGCAGCCCGATCTGGGTCCAGCTCAATGCGCGGCCGCACGGCGGCGCCGATCCGGATGACGGCGACTCGGCCGGATTCGACGGGTTGATCACCGACATCACGGCGCGCCGGCAGGCGCTGGAGGACTTGCGCCGCCATCGTGATCACCTGGAAGAGGCGGTGCGCGAGCGCACCACGCAACTGGTCGACGCGATGGAACGGGCCGAGGTCGCGAACCAGGCGAAGAGCGAATTCCTCGCCAACATGAGCCACGAGATCCGCACGCCGATGAATGCGATTCTCGGCATGTCGCACCTGGCGCTGCAAAGCGGCCTGAACCCGCAGCAGCACAACTATGTGCAGAAGGTGCACGCCTCAGCCGAATCGCTGCTGGGCATCATCAACGACATCCTCGACTTCTCGAAGATCGAGGCTGGCAAGCTCGACGTCGAGCTCATCCCGTTCGATCTCGGCCAGGTGATGGACGACCTGGCGAACCTGGTCGGCATGAACGCCGAGGAGAAGGGGCTGGAGTTGCTATTCGCCCTGCCGCCGCAGCTGCCGATGGCGCTGATCGGCGATCCCTCGCGCTTGCGCCAGGTGCTGCTCAACCTCGGCAACAACGCCGTCAAGTTCACGGAGCGAGGCGAGGTCGCCGTGGCCATCGACGTGGCCGAACGCGACGACGCGTCGGTGCTGCTGCGGTTCGAGGTGCGCGACACCGGCATCGGCATGAACGTCGAACAGCAGCAGGGGCTGTTCCAGCCGTTTTCGCAGGCGGACGCGTCGACCAGCCGCCGCTACGGCGGCACCGGCCTGGGTCTGGCGATCAGTCGCCACCTGGTGCGCTTGATGGGCGGCGAGCTCGTGGTCGAGAGCACCTCGGGGCGCGGCAGCTTGTTCCGCTTCAGCGTGCGCTTCGACCTGCAGACCGGGCCTACCGCGAAGCCGCGCGCGCTGCGTCACGAGGGCTTGCGCGGCACCCGTGCGCTGATCGTCGACGACAACGCCAGCGCCCGCGAAGTACTCGCCGGCATGACCGCCGCACTCGGTCTGAACGCCGACACCGCCGCCGACGGCCAGGATGCGCTGCGCCTGGTGGCGCTTGCCGACGCGAGCGACCAGCCCTACGACCTCGTGCTGCTCGACTGGAAGATGCCCGGCATGGACGGCGTCGAGTGCACGCGCCTGCTGAGCCAGCGCGAATCTCGGCGCCATCCGACGCCGACCGTGCTGATGCTGACCGCCTTCAGCCGCGACGAGGCCTTGCAGCGCCTCGCCGAGCAGCAGCTCAGCGTCGGCGCGTTCCTGACCAAACCGGTCACGCCGTCGACGCTGTTCGACGCCTGCAGCGCCGCACTGGGCCTGGCGCTGCGCCACCCCACACGCACCGAGCGGCGCGAAGAGGCCATGCTCGGCCATCAGACCCGCCTGGCGGGCGTGCGCATCCTGCTGGTCGAGGACAACGCCATCAACCGCGAGCTCGCGCTCGACGTGTTGAGCCGCGCCGGCGTCGTCGTCAGCATCGCCTGCGATGGCCAGCAGGCGCTCGACATGCTGGGCCGGCAGCGTTTCGATGCGGTGCTGATGGACTGCCAGATGCCGATCATGGACGGTTACGCCGCAACCCGGGCGCTGCGCCAGCGGCCGCAGCTGCGGGACCTCCCGGTCATCGCGATGACCGCCAACGCGATGGTCGGCGACCGCGACAAGGTGCTCGCCGCGGGCATGAACGACCACATCGCGAAACCGATCAAGCTCGACGAGATGTTTGCCACGCTCGCGCGCTGGGTGCGGCCTGCGGCGGACGACTTGCTCCGGCCGCCCGGCGCTGCAAACGCGGAACCGATTCAAGGAGTGTGACGATGCGTGTGATGGCCCAGCACGGAGCTGCTTGCCGCGGCGAGCAACTTACCGGCCGCGCTGATCGCTGCATCTGCGAGTTCAACTCGCGGTGGCCAGTGCCTGCCAATCCCGCACGTCGATCCTCGCCACCACGGTCCAGCCGGTGGTGCCGGGCTCGATCACCGCCGCTTCGCCTTCGGCCAGATGGGGTGGCCCGGCCACCGCGCGGAACGGGTTGCCATGGCCCACGATCCACCGATTGCGCCCGAGCGGAACCGGGGCCGCCAGCAGGCGCTTCAGACCGGCATAGTCGCCCGCGTCGGCCTCACGGATTTCGGCGCGCGGTGTCGCGTGTCCGAACATCAGTCGGGCATGGTCCATCGTGCGGCAATAGGGGCTGGCCAAGACCTCGCCGGCCGCGAGATGGAGCGTTCGCAAGGTCCGGCCGACCTCCGTCGCCTCCCGTCTGCCCTGCGCTGACAGAGGCCGCTGGTTCTCGCAGTCGGCATAGCCCTTCATGCCCGAATCATTCTTCGAGTGGTCGGTGGCGGCGTGCCGAAAATACACGACGTAGCCGCCGCGCCTGAGCATCGACACGAGGCGCGCGCCCTGCAGCGGCGACACCGGTGCCGACGATTCGGCGTTGGCGATCACGGCGCGCGGTGCCTCTTCCGCTCGGGTCGGTGGCCCGCCCGCCAGCAGCAGCACCGAGATCGCCGCCGCCGAAGCAAGCCGGCCTCGGGCGCTGGTTGCAGACCGACCGACCATGGAGCGAGTGAGTCTCGACATTCTTGGCTCCTTTACCCGGCGGCGGTGTCGACAGGCCTCGCTCCGACCGCGTCCAGAGCACCGACGCTGCGCACCGCCAACAAGTAGGCCGCGGCATTCCAGCTCTGCCCGGCCATGCCCATCGGCGCCAGCGTCTGGCCATGGAGCCACTCGGTGAATCGCCAGTCGTCGAGCGCGTTGACCTCGGCGAGGCTCAGGATCGCGTGGCGCGCCGCGTCGACGAGGCCGAGCCGGGCCAGGGCCATGGCCCAGAAGCCGCCGACGAACGGCCAGATGCCGCCGTTGTGGTACTGGTGCGGATCGTTCTGTTGATGGCGCGCCATGTACGGGCGCCACAGCTCGTGCTTGCGCGAGAGCGGGTGCAGGACGACGCGGATCGGATACGGATCCGCGGCACCGGCGCTTTGCAAGGCCTTGACGATGCGGTGCCCGGCGGTCTCGTCGGCGAGGCCGTAGACGATGGCCAGCAGGTTCCCGAACACGTCGCCTTCGGCACCGCAGGACGCCAGGTTGACGAAGCTCAGGTACAGCTCGGGCTCGAGCCGCCCGCGCCGCGCGTAGTGCTGCAGCAGCCGCGTGCGGCGGTAGTCGGCCACGTCGCGCTGGTAGGGGTGAAAGAGGTGGTTGAAATGATGGCGCGTCGTCTCGGCGTCGGTCAGGCCGAAGCGGCGCTTGACGGCGTACCACAGCGCGTTGCTGTACAGCACGTAACCCGAGCGCGGCATGATGTCGGCCCAGTCGCTCGCCTCGTTCTGCTGCAGCAGCCGGAGCGCCTGGTGTTCCTGCGCCAGCAGCCACGCGAGGGCGCGTGCTATCGCCTTCGGCCAGCGATCCGCCGCGCCGGCGATGGGGCTGGTGCGGCGCACATGGTCGGCGGCGAGCAGCCACCACAGCGTCGCGTCGATGCAGCCGAGGTACCAGAAGTCGGCATCGCGGCCTTCCGGATCGACGTACTTGGCGATCTGGCCGTTGGCCGCCTGCTGGTCGGCCAGCGCATCCAGGCTGGCGATGGCGCCACGCTCGAGCGCGTCGACGCCGCTGCCGCACATCGCGAGCACACAGATGCCGGCATCGCGACCGAAGATGCGGGTGTAGCGCCGCTCCTCGGCGGCCGGCGTGCGCGATGCGGCCAGGATGCCCTGGGGCGTCAGGTTGCGCTCGAGCAGGCCGAGCGCGGCGGCGTGGCACGCGCGTGCGCGCTCGTTGAACCATGCCCCCAGGGGCGCTCGGGTTGGGGTGTCCACGCCCAGTTCTATCACGTCGTCCCGCTGCGCCTATTTTCCAGCCACAGAAGCTTACGTTCGTCTTCGCCTTGGGCTGCGACACTCAGGCAGCATGAGCCTGTCGACGACCTGAACCTTCATGAACGTCCCCGATGACCCGGGTTCACCGATGCATCGCTTTGCGGCGCTGGCGCAGTACCGGCTCCGCGCGCCGATCTACGACCTCGAGCTGGCGGTGTTCGAGCCGGCCCGGCGTGCGGCGATCGCGCGGCTGGCGCTGCGCAGCGGCGACGTCGTGCTCGACCTGGGCTGCGGAACCGGCCTCAGCATGAGCCTGCTGCAGCAAGGCGTCGGCGCGCGCGGCCACATCATCGGCATCGAGCAGAGTCCCGAGATGATGGCTCGGGCTCGGCAGCGCGTGCAGCAGCAAGGCTGGCGCAATGTCACGCTGATCGAGGCTGCCGTCGAAACGGCCGAGATCCCCCGCCGGGCGGATGCGGCGCTGTTCCATTTCACGCACGACATCTTGCGCGAGCCGCTCGCGTTGCAGAACGTGGCGGGCAGCCTGCGCCGCGGTGCCAGCGTCGTCGCTTGTGGCCTGCAGTGGGCCGCCCCCTGGGCCTGGCCACTGAATCTGTTCGTGCTGGGGGCGGCGCTGCATTCGGTCACCTCGATGCGCGGGCTCGAGCGGCCTTGGAGTCTCCTGGCCCAGCACCTGGACCGGCTGCATATCGAGTCGATGCTCGGCGGCAGCCTCTACATTGCCAGCGGTTCGATGCGGACCTGATCCCGGCGATCTCCTCGCTTCTCTGGGCCGAACCGAGACTTCTTGCGCAAAGAGAGCGTGCCCTATGCCCCAGTCAGGGGGAGGCGAATTCCGTGGCCACCGCCTACTCTGGAGCCATGAACAATCCGTGGTCAACCCTCGTCGAGAGTCTCTCGGGCACCAACCGAAAGACGCCCGTGTCGTGGCCGGCGCGCAAAGTGCACCGGATGATGGACGATCCGCCGGCCGGCCAGCCAAGGCATCCGGCGCCGCCGGGACCGACGAGCAACGGCGTGAGCGAACGCCATGGTCAACACACGAGTGGCTTGCCGCGTTGAGAAGACATGAACCCGATCGACCCCCGCTTCCCGCTGGGCACACCGCTGAATCGCCCCACGGCACCGTCGATGCGCCCCATCTCGGGACGCCCGAACTGGTTCATCGACTCGCGCGGGGTGGAGCGCTATGTCGAGCGCCCCGCGCCGCAGCCGGTGAGCCGCTGAACTCCAGGCGCGCCTGACCGGCAAGACCGCCCGGAGCGGTGGTCCGCCACGGCTTCCCTTCCACCTCATCGATATTGACGGCGGCCTTGGGCGACAAGGCTGCCGCGGCCTCGTCGCCCTCGTTCCTCAAGTTGCGCCGGTGCGCGCGCAAATGCTTGACAAATAAACATGTGATAAGTAATGTATGTGGGTCGCGACGATTCCCATTCCGCGACCCAATACCTCACTGACGGACGATTCATGAAAATTGCCATCCTCGGTGGCGGCCACGGCTGTTACGCCGCCGCCGCCGATCTGTCAGAAGCCACCCATGAAGTGCGCCTGTGGCGCCGGGATGGGGCCGCGCTCGCACCGGTTCAGCAAGCCGGGAGCATCGTGTTGAAAGATGCCGCCGGCCGCCGCGAGGTGCCCATCGCGCTGGCGACGTCCGACATCGGCGCGGCGCTTCGCGGTGCGCAATTGATCGTGATCCCGTCGCCGGCGATCGCGCAGGCCGACATCGCGCGGGCGATGGCGCCGCACCTGGTCGACGGCCAGGTGGTGTTCCTGCCGCCCGGAACCTTCGGCAGCTATGTGATGGCGCAGATCGTCAAGGCCACCGGCAACGATGCCGACGTGGCCTGGGCCGAGACCGGCACCTTGCCCTACCTGGCGCGCAAGCACGGCGCGCGCGAGGTGAACGTGACGATCCGCGCGATCCGCCTGCCAACCGGCGTGTACCCGGCGCGCAGCCAGTCGGCGGCGATCGAGGTGATCCGCCAGGCGTATCCGAGCGTGCACGCCTGCGGCGATGCGCTGTCGGGTGCGTTGATGAATGCTGGCCCGGTCATCCACCCGCCGCTGATGGTGATGAACGCGGCCCCGCTGCAGCATTTCGAGCGCTGGGACATCCACAACGAAGGCACGCAGCCGGCGGTGCGCGCCGTCACCGACCGCCTCGACCAGGAGCGCATCCGCGTCCGCGAGGCGCTGGGCTACGGTGCGCCGCACTATCCGCTGGCCGATCACTACAACAACGACCGCTGGATGTACGGCGACGCGCACAAGCAGCTGGTGAACTCGGGCGATTGGCGCGAGAGCATCGACCTGCACAGCCACCGCTACATCACCGAGGACACCGAACTCGGCCTCGCCTTTCTCGCCTCGGCGGCGCGCTACGCGGGCGTCGATGCGCCGATCGCGCACGGCCTGCTGGCGATCGTCGGCGGCTTTCTCGGCCGCGACCTGCGCCACGGCGCCCGCAGCTTCGACGCGCTCGGTCTCAGCGATCTCAGCCGCGATGCGTTGACAGCGCGCCTTCATGACGGCGCCTGAACTCACATCACGTGGTGCGCCGCGTTTCGCCGCGGTCGGCGCCGGCCGCATGGGGCGCGGCATCGCAATCGCCTTTGCCTATGCCGGCCACCGCATCTCGCTCGTCGACCTGCGCGTGCGCAGCGACGCGGCCTGGCAGACGCTGCACGACGAGGCCCGCGCCGAGATCGCGGCCAGCCTGAGCGGGCTGGCACAGCTCGGCGTGCTGACGCTCGAACAAGTGCCCGAGATCGCGGCCCGCGTCGAGCTCGTGAATGCCGCTGATGCACCGCGCGCGCTGGCGGCGGCCGAGCTGGTGTTCGAAGGCGTTCCCGAAACCCTCGCAGCCAAGCGCGAGGCCTTTGCGCAGCTCAACGCGCACTGCCGCGCCGACGCGATCCTGACGTCGACCACGAGCAGCATCCTGGTCACGCAGATCGCCGAATTCGTGCACCGCCCCGAACGCTTCCTCAACATCCACTGGCTGAACCCGGCCTACGTGATCCCGGTGGTCGAGCTGAGCCACCACGCCGGCACCGACCCGGCCGTGCTTGTGCGCGCCAAGCAACTGATGGTGCAAATCGGCAAGCTGCCGGTCGTGTGCGGCGCGACACCTGGCTACATCGTGCCGCGGCTGCAGGCACTCATCATGAACGAGGCCGCGCGCATGATCGAGGAGGGCGTGGCCAGCGCCGAGGAGATCGACAAGGCGACACGCTACGGTCTCGGCCTGCGCTTCGCGGCGCTCGGTGTGGTCGAGTTCATCGACTTCGGCGGCTGCGACATCCTGCATCACGCGAGCCGCGAGATGTCGGCTTCGATCGACGCCGCGCGCTACCAGGCGCCGGCCATCCTCGAGCGCATGATCGGCGCGGGCCACCTGGGCCTGAAGACCGGCAGCGGCTTTTACAACCACCAGGGCCGCGACGTGGCCGCCTACCGCAGCGACGTGCTGCTGCGCACGCTCGGCATGCTGAAGCACGCCGGCCTGTGGCAGCCGCCGGCCGAAGCCACCTTGAGCTGAAACGCGCCACGAGCATGACCACGCCGACGATCCGCCGCGCCTTCGCCGATCTGTCGGTCGGCCAGGTTCATCATGCGTCGTGCGGCGATCCGGGCGCGCCCGCGGTGCTGTTCCTGCACCAGACGCCGCGCAGCTGGGCCGAGTATCGCGAGGTCTTGCCGCGCGTCGGCCGGCGCTACCACGCCATCGCGATGGACACGGTCGGCTTCGGCGACTCGGCCGCGGCGCCCTGGCCACCGAGCATCGAACGCTGGGCACAGGTGGCGCTCGAATTGCTGGACGCGCTTCACATCCGCCACGCGCATGTGGTCGGTCACCACACCGGCGGCGTCATCGCCGTCGAGCTGGCGGCGGCGGCCCCGGAGCGCGTCGGCGCGCTGGTGCTGTCGTCGACGCCGTTCGCCGACGACGCGTTCCGGCGCGGCCGCGCGAATCGCCCGGCGATCGATGCCGTCGAACCCAGCGACGACGGCTCGCACCTAGCGGCGATGTGGCGCAAGCGCCAGGCCTTCTACCCAGCGGGCCGGCCGGACCTGCTCGAGGCTTTCGTGCTCGATGCGCTGAAGGTCAGCGGGCCGCTCGAAGGCGGTCATCACGCGGTGGCCGCCTACCGCATGGAAGACCGCATCGGCCTGGTGACGCAGCCGACGCTCGTGATCCGCGCGCCCGACGATCCGTTCGCATCGGCGCATGCCGCCGAGCTGGCGGGGCGCTTGCCGAACGCGCGCATCGTCGACATCGAAGGCGGCATGGTGCCGCTGCCTGACCAATTGCCCGAGGCGTTCGCGCAGGCGGTTCACGACTTCCTGGACGGCCTGGCGTAGCGGGCCTTGATCGCCTCAATCGTCCTCGACGTCCTCGGCCGGTGCGCCTTCATGCAACTCGATCATCCGGCGCAAGGTCGTTTTCAGGGCCTCGGCGCGCTTCAGGCCGAAAGGCTCCAGCACGCGGCGCTCGTGTTCGCGCGCGAGCTCCATCAAGTGCTTCACGGTGCGCTCGCCGGCGTCGGTGATCCGCACCAGCGTGATGCGGCGGTCACTGTCATGGGGCAGGCGCTCGACGTGACCGTTGGCAGTCATGCGGTCGAGCATGCGGGTGACGGTCGGCTGCTTCATCACCGCGACCTGCGCCAGGCGGCCGATGCTGACCGCCTCGCCGCCCGCCAGCGTTGCCAGCACGCGCCACTCCGACACCGAGAAACCATGCGCGCGCGCGACCTTGTGGAACTCCGACGAGATCAGGTGGCTGGCCTGCGCGAGCATTGCCGGCAGGTAGTCGTCGACGAATCGGGGCGCGGCGGGCCGCGCAGGCACACGGCTTGCTCGTCTAGGGTTATTCATGATTGTGGATAGATTGACTTCTAAAGAATATACACACATTCGAATCGAAAGATTCGAGGGTTTTCAAGGTGCATGATGGCTGAGCGGTCGTTTGTCGAGGAAGTCAAGAAGTTGCGGCTCGGTGCGGGCGAGCGCTTCAGCGGCGAAGGCATTCTGGCCGTCACCAAGGCGCTGCTCGAATCGGGCGTCGCCTACGTCGCCGGCTACCAGGGGGCGCCGATCTCGCACCTGATGGACGTGCTCGCCGATGCGCAGGACATCCTGGCCGAGCAGGGCATCCGCTTCGAGAACAGCGCGAGCGAGGCGACCGCGGCCGCAACGCTGGCCGCATCGGTGAACTACCCGCTGCGCGGCGCAGTCACGTTCAAGGCCACGGTCGGCACCAACGTGGCCTCGGATGCGCTCGCCAACCTGGCGTCGGGCGGCGTCACCGGCGGCGCGCTGATCATCGTCGGCGAGGACTACGGCGAGGGCTCGTCGATCATGCAGGAGCGCAGCCACGCGTTCGCGATGAAGTCGCAGATCTGGCTTCTCGATCCGCGGCCCAACCTGCCGGCCATCGTCGCGGCCGTGAAGCAGGGCTTCGAGCTGTCCGAGGCCAGCCACACGCCGGTGATGCTGCAGCTGCGCATCCGCGCCTGCCATGTCCACGGCCAGTTTGTCGCGGCGGACAACCTGCCGCCGTCGTACACGCTTCAGCGCGCGATGGAGAACCCGCAGCGCGACGTCGGTCGCATCGTGCTGCCGCCCGCGAGCTTCGTGCACGAGCAGGAGAAGGTGCGCGAGCGCTGGCCCGCGGCGGTGCGCTTCATTGAAGAGCGCCGGCTCAATGAGTTCTTCGCGGAAGACGCGGACGACATCGGCGTGATCGTCCAAGGCGGAACCTACAACACCTTGCTGCGCGCGCTCGAGCGCCTCGGCCTGGCCGACGTGTACGGCAACTCGAAGCTGCCGCTCTATGTGATGAACGTCGCCTACCCGGTGATCGCGAGCGAGGTGATCCGCTTCTGCGAGGGCAAGCGCGCCGTGCTGCTGGTCGAGGAAGGCCAGCCCAACTTCATCGAGCAGAACCTGGCCATCCTCCTGCGCCAAGCCGGCTGCGACACCGCCTTGCACGGCAAGGACATGCTGCCGGTCGCCGGCGAGTACACGACGGCCGAGCTGCTGAAGGGCGCCCGCACGTTCTTCGAGCGCTACGAGCGCCTGCAGCCGCTGCCCGCGCCGGCGGTGGTGCGCAAGGTGATCCCGCTGGTTGCGGCCAAGCCGATCGAGGAGAGCGTGCATGCGCGGCCGCCGGGCTTTTGCACCGGCTGCCCCGAGCGGCCGATCTTCAGCGCGATGAAGCTGGTCGAGCGCGAGCTGGGCCCGCATCACATCAGCGCCGACATCGGCTGCCACCTGTTCTCGATCCTGCCGCCGTTCAACCTCGGCAACACCACGATGGGCTACGGCCTCGGCGGTGCCGGCACCGCGGCGCTCAACGTGCCTGCCGGAAAACGCGCGATCGCGATGATGGGTGACGGCGGCTTCTGGCACAACGGGTTGACGAGCGGTATCGCCAACGCGGTGTTCAACCGCAGCGACAACCTGACGGTCGTGGTCGACAACAACTACACCTCGGCCACCGGCGGGCAGGACATCCTGTCGTCGATCGCGCTGAACCCGACCCGCAGCACCGGCCACGAGATCGAGCGCGCGGTGCGCGGCGTCGGCGTGACCTGGGTCAAGACCATACGCCGCACCTACGACATCGCAGCGATGCGCGATGCCCTGCGCGACGCGCTGACGACGAAGGAGAAGGGCCCGAAGGTCCTGATCGCGCAGTCCGAATGCATGCTCAACAAGCAGCGCCGCGAGAAGCCGCTGGTGCGCAAGGCCATCGCCTCGGGCCGACGCGTGGTGCGCGACAAGTTCGGTGTCGACCCCGACACCTGCACCGGCGACCACTCGTGCATCCGGCTGTCGGGCTGCCCGTCGCTGTCGATCATGCCCAACCCCGATCCGCTGCGAACCGATCCGGTGGCCACGGTGCTCGAGAGCTGCGTGGGCTGCGGCAACTGCGGCGACGTGTCGCACGCCGCCGTGCTCTGCCCCTCGTTCTACAAGGCCCAGATCGTCAGCAACCCGAACTGGTGGGACCGCACGCGAGACAAGCTGCGCGCCGCGGTGATCGGCTGGATGCAACGCTTTGAGGCGCGGCAGCGTGAAAGGTGGGCATTCTGATGATGAACCCGGCACAACCCATCAAGATCGCGATTCTCGCCATGGGCGGCGAGGGCGGCGGCGTGCTGGCCGACTGGATCGTCGATCTCGGCGAACACAACGGCTACATCGCGCAGACCACGTCGGTCCCCGGCGTCGCGCAGCGCACCGGCGCGACCATCTACTACGTCGAGCTCTATCCCGCGGCGCAGGCCGCCGCCGACGGCGGGCATCCGGTGCTGGCGCTGATGCCGCTGCCGGGCGATGTCGACGTCGTGCTGGCGTCCGAGCTGATGGAAGCCGGCCGCGCCGTGCAGCGCGGCCTGGTCACGCGCGAGCGCACGACGCTGATCGCATCGACGCACCGCGTGTTCTCGATCGCCGAGAAGTCCGCGATGGGCGACGGCCGCGTCGACAGCACGCAGCTGCTGGCGCATGCGGATGCGGCGGCCAAGCGCTTCATCCGCTTCGACATGGCCGAAGCCGCCGAGCGCTCCGGCAGCGTGATCAGCGCGGTGCTGTTCGGCGCGCTTGCCGGATCGGGCGTGCTGCCGTTCAGCCGCGCCCAGTTCGAGGCCACGGTGGAGCGCGGTGGCGTCGGCGTGAAGCCGAGTTTGAAAGCCTTCGGTGGCGCGTTCGACCGTGCGCAGCAGGGGCCGGCGCAGCCGGACATCGACGCCGACGCGCCGCGCGCCGCGACGCCCGCGCCGGCGCCACGGCATCCCGCCGTGCGCGCGCTGGTCGACCGCGTGCAGCAGGGCTTCCCGCTCGCCGCGCACGCGATGTTGTTCGAAGGCGTGCGCCGCCTGATCGACTACCAGGACCCGGACTACGCCGGCACCTACCTCGATCGCATGAGCAAGGTCCACGCGCTGCCGGCCAACGATGGCGGCCGGTTGGCGGGCACCACCGCGCGCCACCTGGCGCTGTGGATGTCGTACGAGGACACGGCGCGCGTCGCCGCGCTGAAGACCCGCGCGACCCGCTTCGAGCGCGTGCGCGGCGAGGCGCGCGTGCAGTCCGGCCAGGTGCTGGCGATTCACGAGTACATGCATCCGCGCCTGCAGGAGATCTGCGAGACCCTGCCGGCCGGCATCGGCCGCTGGCTGATGAACTCCGGCGCGCCGCGGCGCCTGGTCGAGCACTTCACGCGCAAGGGCCGCATCGTCCGGACCAGCTCGCTGCGCGGCTTCCTGATGCTGCGTGCGGTGGCCGCTGCGAAGCGTTGGCGCCGCTCCACGCTGCGCTTCGCGCAGGAGAACCGGCTCATCGAGGCCTGGCTGGACCGCATTGCGCAGACCGCCGCGTTCAACCCCGCGCTCGCGCTCGAGATCGCCGAGTGCCAGCGCCTGGTCAAGGGCTACAGCGACACCCACGAACGAGGCCTGCGCAATTACGAGACCGTGATGGCCGCCGCACAGCGGGCCGGCGCCACCCTGGCACCGGCGACGCTGCGCGAGCTGCGCGACGCCGCACTCGCCGACGAGCACGGCGACAAGCTGCGCGCCGCGCTGGCGCAGCATGCGCTCGCCTGAGAGGACGCACGCGATGACCCACGAAGCCCCCGCCACCCTGGCATTGCGCGTCGTCGAGGCGCGCACCGTGAATCCGTTGATCCGACTGTTCCGGCTGCGCACCGACAGCGGCGCCGCGTTGCCGAGCTACACGGCGGGCGCGCACATTCGCGTGCAGGTCGCGCTCGCCGACGGCAGCCACGATTGGCGCCACTACTCGCTGATCAACCCGCAGGCGGACCTCGGCGCGACCGATGCGCCGCCCGAGTACGTCATCGCGGTGCGCCGCGAAGCCGACGGCCGCGGCGGCTCGCGCTTCATGCACGAGCGCTTGAAGGAAGGCGACACGCTGACCGTCGAGCTGCCGAAGAACGATTTCCCGCTTCATGACGGCGCCGGAACCACGGTGCTGGTCGCGGGCGGCATCGGCGTCACGCCGCTGGTCAGCATGGCCGCGCGGCGCAAGGCCGAGGGCGCGCCGGTGCGCATGCACTACGCCGGCCGCAGCCGCGAGCTGATGGCCTTCCTGCCCGAATTGCAGGCGCTGCTCGCCGATGACCTGATCGTCCACACCGATGCCGAAGCCGGCGCGCCGCTCGACGTCGAGGCGCTGCTCGACGGCTGCACCGCGCCAGACCGACTCTACGTGTGCGGTCCCAAGGTCATGCTCGACGCGGTGCTGACCGCGACCCAGGCACGCGGCTGGACGCATGACCGCGTGCACTTCGAGCTCTTCACCACACCCGCGGTGGAGGCGGGCGATCATCCGTTCGAGGTCGAGCTGGCGTTGTCCGGAAAGCGCTTCACCGTGCCGGCCGACCAGACCCTCCTCGACTGCCTGATCGAACACGGCTGCGACCCGATGTTCGACTGCAAGCGCGGCGAATGCGGCGTCTGCGCGACGCCGGTGATGGATGGCGAGATCGACCACCGCGACTACGTGCTGACGGCGCGCGAGAAGGCCGAGGGCAACGTGATGCAGATCTGCATCTCGCGCGCCAAGGGTGCACGCCTGGTGCTGGACATCTGAGCCGACCGACGACGACTTCAGGAGACCGAACCATGACGACGACGTCCTACCGCGCCAACCCCGAGGCGATCCGCGCGCTGGTCCAGCCCGATCGAGTGCACCGCGACCTGTACATCAACCAGGAGCTGTTTGAACTCGAGCAGGAGAATTTCTTCGCCAACACCTGGAACTACGTCGGCCATGACAGCCAGCTGCCGAAGCCGGGAGATTACATCGGCAATGACATCGCCGGCCGGCCGCTGATCGTCGTGCGCCACACCGACGGCTCGGTGCGCGTGATGATGAACCGCTGCGCCCACAAGGGCTCGCGGCTCGTCAGCGCACCCTGCGGCAACACCGGCAAGTTCTTCCGCTGCCCGTACCACGCCTGGACCTACAAGACCGACGGCGCGCTGCTGTCGATCCCGCTGAAGAACGGCTACGAAGGCACGGGCTTGTCCGAATGCGAATCCTCCAAGGGCCTGACGCCGGTGAAGAACGTGCGCCTGTACCGCGGCTTCATCTTCGTCAAGCTGAACGACGCCGGCCCCGGCTTCGAGGACTACTTCGGCGATTCGCTCTCGTCGATCGACAACATGGCCGACCGCTCGCCCGAGGGCGAGCTCGAGATCGCCGGCGGCTGCCTGCGCTTCGTGCACCAGTGCAACTGGAAGATGTTCGTCGAGAACCTGAACGACACGATGCACCCGATGGTCGCGCACGAGTCCTCGGCCGGCACCGCGA
>Ga0307517_10004306_pt1 | contig 21927 bp, 10 predicted proteins | sample 23_EM_MG_FD_194515 | JGI IMG/M metagenome (GOLD analysis project Ga0307517, IMG submission 194515) | Populus trichocarpa ectomycorrhiza microbial communities from riparian zone in the Pacific Northwest, United States - 23_EM | ecosystem: Host-associated > Plants > Roots > Unclassified | place... | reverse complement strand
AGCTTGAATTGATTGCGACTTGTGTGGTTTGGTTGTCTTCTTGACAGTTCTAGAAAGTGATAGAGATTCGTCAGTTCTTCCACCGTTCAGGAAAGTAGATACTCTGGACCAGGTTTTCGTTTCTTCAATACGGCGGTGTGTTTTGCAGGGATTACGATGTGAGGGTAGGGTAGGTAAGGGAACATGAAATGAGGCTTGGGTGTTATTGTGTCACCTGGTTGAGTTGGCTTAAATTTAAGTTCGAGGTGTCTTGTTCAGGCTAAGCAGGTTAAGCCCTAAGCCCTAAGCAGAGGGTGAGTAACGTTTCTCAAAAGCTCCGCAAGCTCTAAATATAGGCCAAAACGCCCAACCGAGCTGCTAGTGGACCTTACTTGTAGGAATTACCGTAGCAGTAAATTTACGAGCAGTAGTTCAGGTTACTCTCCATATTGAGACAGCACTATTTCATAGCTAGAGCAGAAGAGGAACAACATGGGCGGCCAATTAAACCGGGTATCACCTACTCGAGTACCTTTCCTATCAATGTCACCTATGTCAAGTGCGGGCTAAATATTTTGCGAACTTAAAGTTACACCGGGTACTGTTGGACTGGTAAATGGGATAGAGAGAAATGGTGAGAAACACCACGTGATGTTATCGTGGTTTGGTGTAAACAAAAAACTTGGCAGTTAGCATAGGTTCGGGGGAAAAAAGGGGCTTGTCTGCGAACAACCGGGCAAGGAGAACAACAACCGCAATTCTTGAGGACAGTTTGATCTTTGAGTGTGGTTTTTCTTCGTGTCTATCTTTTGTTTTCTGAACCGTCTTTGATCAACCGAAAGTCTCTTGCCAAACAGCCACCAAAGAACGCCTTCACCGGAAGTGATCCGACAGTGCCACACTTCATACGGTAGAATACTCGTTACACAACAGCCCTAAATTTCTTGCTTGTCTCTTAGCTACCGCACCTACCTAGCCCTTCAACCTACCATACTATAGCTACTCTCTCAAAAGTCAAACTACGGCATCTTCCCGGGCATCATCGCTAGAGGGAATAAATCCACCGAGCCCAGAAAACGGACTTCCGCAGTCTATCCACCCAGCTCCCCGCAAGTGAGATCCCTTCCACCATGTTCCTAGGCATCGGCCCCTTGTTTATCTCCTCCCCGCTACGTTCCAATAAAGCAGATGCATACGGAATCCCCCCCCGAAGGGTTTCGGCGATTTACGGCTACCTGGGGGTGTTGTGTGCGCGTGCAAGCCTTGTTGTGAGGGTGGGCCCCCAATCATGTACTTTCACCCGAGGTTTCGATCATCTTTCCCGGGCGCAGGGGGACCTCCACTATCTAGGCACCTAACACCCATCCGAGGATGTGCCGCACACATGTTAGAGCTCTGCGGAGATGGCAGTTCTCCCTGGTGCCGTCTTGTATGGGTCGGGGCTTTTCCGGCTAGTTTTCGGGAAGGGCAGGGGGTAGATGAAGGAGGAGGGGGAAGTGGGTGCTCGCGCCACCGAGGGTCTGAGGCACGACCCTGGTCAGACGGCGGGACTGCGGGTCCAGGAGACGGGCGGATGGGCTGCAACGGTGGGCCTAGTGGAATTTCGCGCTGTGCTACGAAGATCGACGGCATTCATCCAGGAATGAGTTAGCGGTGTCCGGTATTGGCGGTAGAATAGGTTGGCGGGGAGGTAACGGGGTAGAAGGGCAAGGAAACAGGTGCTAGTGGGCGGCGTTGGTGGAAGGAAGGGTGCGGAGGTTAACGTTGTGCTCCTCAAACCCTTTCAGGTACGGTGGGTCGGAAGTCCGAGAGCGGCTTCAATTGTGGTGCCCCACGAACTTCCTGCAGGAGAAGCATGGAAGTAGTGTTATTTTTACTATCGGTGTTTCTAAGTTAGTTGGAAAAGTTGTTACTGTCGCCGGGGCTGTTGGTGCTGAAACTATTTCTTCTATCATACGTTATCATATAAACATCTGGGAGTATTAATTGGCCTTAGCCCCTGAATCATTATGTCGCCCCTACCACCACTCCTGCTAAGATGCGTTTTTGGTCGTGCCAGTTCCCCTAAGGTTGTAACCTCAAAAGATTACTCGGCAAATATTTCTTGTTCCTCAATAATTCTGTAACCTGCACATCACCGATTTTCTTACAAAAAATTGTGCCTAGGTCTTAATTTCCTGGCTATCACAAACGATGTATCATTTGAACCCGCTTGAGCGGTAGCATGTCATCTCCGAGTAATCTGTGGGGTCGTGGGAAGGTACTAAAACGGGTTCCGGGCAGCGCTGCGAGTATCAGTTTCTCAAATTCCTACTTCAAGTAATGTATCTAGGAAAAGGCATGGAGAAATAGTGTGTTCGACATATGCTCCTATAAACCGGTGGGAGTTAGCTCATAGTTTTGAGATAGATAGCCCTCGGGCGTTTGTGTAACGATTTCTGTGGTGGGAATGTTGTCAGCAAGAAAGAGGCAAGGCTTTACCATCAACCCCGCTTTTCCTCAATTTCAAGTAATCGCATTCACACACCCCAAGCTAACCAACACTTTGATTTGAACAACTTTCACGGCGCTGAAAATCGAAAAAAATGTCGCAAGCCTTCAGCAATAACCAAAACTCTTTCAATACCTTTAACTACCTCACCCCCGATGATGAGTCTAAAATATTGGCCTGGTTGTCTCCGCTAGAGCCAGGGATACGGCATCGGGACATCGGAGGCCAGCGGCTAGACAGTATAGGATCCTGGCTACTGGAAACTGAGGAATTCAGACGTTGGTATAGTGGTAATCGGGAGGACAGATCTAATCATCGCATCTTGTTTTGCCACGGAAGTCCGGGGGCGGGAAAGAGCTACATCAGGTAAGAGAGAGCCTAGCACTGCCGGAAGTCAAATAAGGTTATTTCTAACTGACGGGGTGACAGCTCACTAGTGATAGACAAGTTGTGCGACGAAGCGGTGGAGGAAGATACTGCTGTCGCCTGTTTCTACTTCGACTTTGCCTCCAGGAATGAGCAGTCCCCAGTAAATATGCTCGGTTCCCTGCTGCGACAGCTTGTTAGCGGATTGGAGGGAATTCCTGAAGCGGTAGTCCGGTCATTTCGCAACCAGAAAAGAGTTATCGGGGGTAGGGGGCTACAGGTGGCAGGAATTTTGAAGATGTTCCAAACCATCACATCCACAAAGCGAACATTTCTATGCGTTGACGCACTTGACGAATGTGTGCCGGAGCATCAAATGGTAATCCTTGAATCACTAGGACAGATTGTGCGGGAGTCGCTTGATACTCGCATATTTATGACCGGAAGATCGCATGTCCGAAGTGAGGTGGAAAGGAGGTTGGGTGGAGCGGCAGATTTTCTATTGATAGAGCCTACGGGTGAAGGTATCATTGGATATCTACGTGAGAAGCTCAGGTGCGACACTGCCCCTGAGATGATGACCAGCACTCTAGAGGCAAATATTGTGGAAAGCATTTCCCAAATCAGCTTGGAAACGTATGTAGAAACCATTCAAGGGCTATGCTACGCAAAGCTACCTCAGGATAATAGCTAACATATTCAAATCTAGATTCCTACTGGCCTCTCTTCACATCGAGGCGATTCTCCGAGAAACTACTATCGCTCAGCGAGAGAAAAGGCTCAAGGCAGTGAAAGATGGGGCAGGGCTAGGGGAAGCATATGGCGAAACCCTTGAGCGGATAAAGGCACAGGGTGGGGGAAAGACAAAACTTGCGATGGCCGCTCTCATGTGGATCTGTCATGCGGAACGGGCATTACACGTAGATGAACTACGTCATGCACTAGCAGTGGAGATAGGATCGACTACCTTCAATAACGAAAATGCTCCTTCGGTAGGTGTATTGCTAGGTTGCTGTCAAGGACTGATCACAGTCGATAAGGAATCATCGACTGTCCGGTTAATCCACTTTACAGTCCAGGAGTATCTCTGCGCTCATCCAGACTTTTTTAGCCATCCCCATTCGGTAATTACAAAAGCCTGCTTGACCTTTCTGAATTCGCGACAGGTCAAGACCCTCCCATCCTACCCTCCCTCAGGCCACCAACTCATGCCATTCCTCAAATATTCATCGAGATATTGGGGAATACATGCCAATAGGGAGTTCTCTGTCCATATAGGGGCCCTTGCGCTGCAGCTCTTAAGTTTGTACGAAGACCACCCATCCTCCAGATCGATTTTGGAGCAAGTGCTGCCTGCCAAATATCTACCAGGCTCTGGTTCCCCACACTGCTTCTCTGGATTACATTGCGCGTCTTTCTTTGGCATCCATGAACTTGTGGCCGCATTGATCAATGCAAAAGGTTACGAGATTAATCAAGGCGATTGCGGCGGAAATACACCACTCTCATGGGCGGCGAGGAATGGGCATGATGGGGCAGTCAAGCTCCTGCTGAAACGGGACGATGTCGACCCCTCGAAGCCAGATAGCCAAAATAGTACGCCACTCGTGTGGGCCGCTCGTAACGGACATGAAGCGGTTGCCAAGCATCTGCTAGAACGGGAAGATACCAATCCCAACTGGGCGGATAGCCAAGATAGTACACCACTCCTCTGGGCTGCTCATAACGGACATGAAAGGGTTGTCAAGATACTGCTTAGTCGGGAAGACGTCGAACCCAATAGGCCAGATGACCAAGGTGGTACACCACTCTTTTGGGCAGCTAATAACGGACATGAAGGGGCTGTCAAACTGCTACTTGACCGAAAGGATGTTGATCCCAATCGCCCCAAGGATAATGGTCGAACACCACTCCGGGCTGCTGCTCTCGAGGGACATGAAGGTGTTGTCAAGCTACTACTTGGTCGGAAAGGTGTCGAACCGGATAGGCCAGATGACCAAGGCGGTACACCACTCTTTTGGGCAGCTAATGGCGGATATGAAGGGGTTGTGAAGCTGCTACTTGACCGCAAGGATGTTGACCCCAATCGCCCCAAGGATAATGGTCGAACACCACTCCGGGCTGCTGCTCTCGAGGGACATGAAGGTGTTGTCAAGCTACTACTTGGTCGGAAAGGTGTCGAACCGGATAGGCCAGACAAGGATGGTGGAACGCCACTCGGGTATGCTGCTGGAAAGGGGCATGAAGGTGTTGTCAAGCTACTACTTGGTCGAGAAGATGTCGAACCCAATATGCCAGATGACCAAGGCGGTACACCACTCTTTTGGGCAGCTAATGGCGGATATGAAGGGGTTGTGAAGCTGCTACTTGACCGCAAGGATGTTGACCCCAATCGCCCCAAGGATAATGGTCGAACACCACTCCGGGCTGCTGCTCTCGAGGGACATGAAGGTGTTGTCAAGCTACTACTTGGTCGAGAAGATGTCGAACCCAATATGCCAGATGACCAAGGCGGTACACCACTCTTTTGGGCAGCTAATGGCGGATATGAAGGGGTTGTGAAGCTGCTACTTGACCGCAAGGATGTTGACCCCAATCGCCCCAAGGATAATGGTCGAACACCACTCCGGGCTGCTGCTCTCGAGGGACATGAAGGTGTTGTCAAGCTACTACTTGGTCGGAAAGGTGTCGAACCGGATAGGCCAGACAAGGATGGTGGAACGCCACTCGGGTATGCTGCTGGAAAGGGGCATGAAGGTGTTGTCAAGCTACTACTTGGTCGAGAAGATGTCGAACCCAATAGGCCAGATGATCAAGGTGGTACACCACTCTTTTGGGCAGCTAATAACGGATATGAAGGGGTTGTCAAGCTACTACTTGACCGAAAGGATGTTGACCCCGATCGCCCAGATGACCAAGGTGGTACACCACTCTTTTGGGCAGCTAATAACGGATATGAAGGAGTTGTCAAGCTACTAGTTGACCGAAAGGATATTGACCCCGATCGCCCCAAAGATAATGGTAGAACACCACTCCTGTGTGCTGCTCTAGAGGGGCACGAAGGTGTTGTCAAGTTACTACTTGGCCGGAAAGGTGTCGTACCCGATAAGTCAGACGAGGATGGCGGAACGCCGCTCGGGTATGCTGCTGGAAAGGGGCATGAAGGTGTTGTCAAGCTACTACTTGGTCGAGAAGATGTCGAACCCAATAGGCCAGATGATCAAGGTGGTACACCACTCTATTGGGCAGCTAATAACGGACATGAAGGGGTTGTGAAGCTACTACTTGACCGCAAGGATGTTGACCCCAATCGCCCAGAGGATGATGGTCGAACACCACTCCGGTCTGCTGCTGTACATGGGCACGAAGGTGTTGTCAAGCTGCTACTTGGCCGGGAAGATGTCGACCCCAATCGACCTGATGATAATGATCGAACACCACTTGGGTGCGCTGCCGTCGAGGGACATGAAGGTGTTGTCAAGCTACTACTAGAACGGAATGATGTCGACCCCAATCGCCCTGATAAGTATGGTCAAACACCACTCGGGTGCGCTGCGAGCGAGGGATATGAAGGAGTGGTCGATCTCTTACTAGGTCGAGAAGATGTCAACCCCAATTGCCCTGGAGAGAATGGTCGAACACCACTCGCTTGTGCGGCCATGAATGGCCATAAACAAGTGGTCAAGCTTTTGCAAGCCCGCACACCTACCGAAAACGCGGCTCCGCAGCCAGCCTACCAACAATGAAAGAATCAACACCAAGTCAAACCCGGAGGATCCAATTGATCACGCCGATGGGATTCCTTTTTTTTCTTTCTTGTTTAGTCTTTGGGTCTTTTCGCAGCGCTATTGCCCCCATTACCATCCTCAGATTTTCCCATTGTGTCCTCTATCTTAGTCCCACAATGAGACCTTGAAGTTCTTTCTAGGTCTCATTTGTGGGGAATCCAAGCTTTATTTAAAGCTATACCCCTCTGAAAATTTTCAACATCTGTTAATGTTTATAAGTGAAGGCAGTTTTTTTTTATATATCGTCAAGTATTCTTCGATAAGGTACATACAAGAAACCGCATGCAGTTATAAGTGAAGGCACACCAGTCCCTGTTCATTGTCTTGACCAGGCAGCTGTCGGGGGACTGTTTCATTTTTCATTTTGCGCTATTTATTACAATCATCACTCCCGCCGGAACAGGTTCCGTATTAGAAACATCACTCTTTTCTACGTTTCCTTGTGCGCAGGTATTTATTTCTTCCATCCTAGCGATGGATAGATAGATAAACAGATAGACAAACTGCACATAGGTTTCTCTGTCCTATACGAGAGGTTTCGGAATAGGCGTTCCCGACAACTAGCAGAAAAACGAGGATAAACTCTCCACCTCCGCTTAAGCAAGCCGCACTCAGTCGGAATTATTAATTATATTAACTTCCAGAATTGTAACTATACACCAGTCTCCCAAATACGCCACTGCAAACATGCCGGAAATTTTCGTCGCAATAAAAGTAGCTGCCACACATATTTATTCGGTATAGGGGCGATCTAAACTGATGAAGCCTGGGGAAGGCGCGGGAGAATGAAATAACGAAAGCGTAATTGCAATAGGCTCTAGGAGGGAAAGCAGATGATGGAGGAACGGTGGTCTAGTTCGTTCTACTCTCTCTACCTAAGGACAGCCTAGCCGACATGCCTCTGTCAATCTAACAATAACGGAACATTCCTGAAACTCAGCGGACTCTACACTGGAAACCACAAAGCCGCTTGCCTTATAACCGTCTATCTCCTAGCCGCATATACCCGCATCCATGCATATCCACATATCCTCTCAACCGCATAACCGCATACCCTATAGGCCATCCAACATATAAGACGTTGTTTGAGGAGGTTATTTTCCGGGAAACTCGGAAAGCCCAAAAATAGCAGTAATCCACTGGTTTGGGATCCAGACCTTGACAGTTGGCAGTGGTGGAGAAAATATATGAGGGGGGGAGGTGTGCTGAAACGTCTGCACGCCTCTGCCTCTGGCAGCCATTCTTTCACGGCAGCTATCCAAGAAGACTTTCAAGTGTGCGGCTGCCGTGGCATCTTAAGATAGTAGAGAGTGCCTGTAGATACTATACCCTGGTGTAAACTATCGGTTTACTCTTCCTGGATTTCTGATCCAGATTCATATCACAGGATTTTGGTATTCGGTTTTCATAGTCGTAATGTCTGGTAGTTGTGGGAGCCACGGGTATTTGTGAATAGATAATGTATATTTTTACCTATTTAGAAGAAAACACGGTATCTTACATGCAAGAATAACTTATGACATGGAAAATTGAAATGGGGAGAAACAAGCGAATTTGTAAAATAAGGACCTGATTGCGCTTAGCTCAAGCGAAAACTCTAATGGAGAAAACAATCTCCTATTGGTACAACACTCGTAGCGGCGGATCACTTTATACACCTGGAAACTCAAAGTATCTCCCTTTCTCAATCCATCCATTGGTAACCTCCCAAATTCCAATCTGGGAATTGTGTTTTCAACAACATGGGTGCTCGTGCGGAAATGGGTGTTCGGCCTTCAAAGCCAAGTTAAGGATTCCGAATCCTGCATCATTACCGCCTTGCGAACTGTATTGATCATGGGGAAAATGAGGGGCAAGCAAGCATACATTCCCAACGACAAAACGAACGAGAAGGCTTTGCCAAACTCGCGAACCCCTCAATTTTGTGGTGATTGAGAACAGCCTGCATGAAACAGGAAGACACCAAGCACATCCTCAACCTTCTGAATATCCGTCCTTTCACCTCCGAACACTAAACCTTCCCTGGCGCAGGATTTTATGCGTTCTGCTGCCCCGGTTATATGGTCAGTAAGCAAATTTCGATGGTTTCTGGTAGCTAGTTTGGAGCTCTGGCATGATCCAAATTAGGAAATGAATCAAAACCGAGTGCGGAAACATCTCGTGTGAAACAAAATTCTTCTCTTTCCTGGGCGCCAGCTCTTGTCTGGTTAGTTGCAAGATGTTACAATAAATCACCCATAGTTTTCCGGAGGTCGCCTTCAGTACCCCCCGTCGTCTTCCGGATTTTCCGTCCTCCCCGGCAGTCTATCCTCGGAGTCTACCGTCTGTGATCACCCCCCAGTGTCTGGCAGTCCCATCCATCCCCTCTCCTTGGCGTCACCCTCGGGGTCACAGTGGGTCCCCTGGTGGTTCGGAATACCGGACTTGATAGCAATTACTCACCTGGCCCTGGAACATGTACACTAGGTAAAACGCCTAGACTTGCCACGAGACACTAGTAATGATCGGGACCACGAGTATTTATGACCAAGCACACGGCATTGTGAGTATCTGGTGAAAACGCGGTATATTTAACTCAAAAGAAGCGAATTCCGGACACAGGATCATGATGCAGTTATCCTCCCTCCCAACCACAAATCTCTTAGAGATCAAAAAGGGATTTATGAAACTCATAGTGGCAAATGTCTTCTCTAACCCTCGCAATCGGGGTGTCCCCCCTTTTAGACACAATGTAGGAAAAATCTCACTCTGCTCGCACGACTTCGGGATCAGTGAGAAAGTTCGCTCACTCTTTTCCCATCCCTAACCATTGAAAACTGTAAAAACAGGAACATATATAAAACACATGAAATCTTCCTAGACCCTTCCACCGATCACCAAACATATTATTCTGTCCGGCTCCCATAGTGCACTCCCGCGATAACAAAAGGAAAGACACTTTGCAAAAACCCCAAAATTCATAGCTCCCGTGCTGCCCTTTTCACCGATCGGGGTTTCCTTACGCGAGTGCATCAATCCAAAAGTGCATCTCCGAAGCATTTTGCTATAACAATGAGAACAATGTGAGTATGCCCAGCTGCATTCAACAGCCCCCAACATCCCCTCAATCTGTCCCATCAACAACCTCCTCAACCTCCTCTCCTTAGCGCCTCCTAATCCCCGCAATACAGGCCTTAGCATAACCACCTGTAACACCCAGCACCTCGCCCAGCCATCACCCAATTCACTACCATACCATTACCTACTCCAACTGCACTCTGGATGAACAGCATCTCCTCAAGCAGCATCACCAGTGCGGGGAGGTCCCGTGAACCTAAAAAGCCCAAGTTCCGTAGTCCGCCCAGCCAACCCTCCTCTCCTCCCTCTAAGAATGAGATCATTCGAGCACGTGCTTGTGAATCCACCCCCCCCCCCCCCCTATTTCCTTCATCCCCACCGCGATTGGGCAAGGCAATGTAGGCAGGACCTACCTCCAAATGGTATTTATGGTTTCTGGATGGCCGAGGATCTTACAATAGTAGATAGGGGGTTCGGCGGCGGGTGGGGGTTCACCGGGAAGATCAAACACCTTCTTGGGTAGCTCCAGGCAAAGCAGCCTACGCCCCCCCTCGGGCGTATGAGGGACTCAGTTAACCAGGACCCCGCAGATCTCCTGTGTTTGCTGGAGACAACTTTAGCATCTGCCAGGAGGGAGTCCTGATCGTAACTTAAGGCTGTGGGGGGGTAGAGGCTCCCCACGCCGCCGCCCTGCGCAGGCGAGGCCTTCCCAGCCGATTTTCGAATACAACTAAGGACAGGGCAGGTAGGAGAGCGGAAGGGCGGATGCTTGGTGCCGAGTGCGGGGCGTAGGGCGCGGAATGACAGGCGGGAGAAGCGAGCGGGGGTGTCGCAGGGGTGAGTTCTGGTAGTGGGGGTCTTGCGCCACGTAACGAGGAGGGGGCTGTTGTTGGAGTAGTATATCTAGCCTGATACAACGCCATTACGCCATTATATAGAGCGGAGCCAAGGGATGGGGGAGGGGGAGGGGGGTGGAAGGGTCGCTAAGATGGAGCCGGATGGGGAGTTCGTAGAGGGTAGAGCAGACAGTGTTTGATCCAAAGGAGGGAGTGCCTTCATTTAGGGATGCGTCGCGGTCTCCGGTGTTCGTGATGGACTAGGTGGGTGGGGAGCCGGTGGGGTGGGAGAGTAAACGCGCAGAGGTCTTAGCGGGGACTAGATGGGGGATGTGGAGGCTAAAATTGCGCCATTGAGACTCCTGCAGGTGGTACATGTGAGAGGTTCGCGAGTTGCCTGAAATATGGGGCCTCCCGAGCTCCCAGCGATAAGAGAAAGAGTGAGGCTGCGCTGTTCAGGTTGTAGGATAGCTATTGCGGCCGCCAGGGGGTGAAAGGCGTTGAATTCTTCTATAAATCTACCGAGATTACGCCAAGAGCACATCAACTCGAAACAGATCGACGGTGACACCATGTGCCAAGTATTTTCACGTGACAAAAATACCATCGCCAGAGCATCGCTTTGGGGCCCGTGGGAAAGGAACTTCGCTCGTTCCCCCCCTCCCTATTGATCGCGCTAAACCAACTAGTCTAATGGAGACAGAAATATATAGGAATCACAATGAAGTCGTCCTCTTATCCTCCCAGAGATCACCATCACACATCAAGCGCATTGCGGAAGCCAACACGCGTTACCGGAAACTAGCCGAATGATCAAACAATAGCCTAAGAATTGCGAGCGGCATCCAACGACCAACAATCAAGGTTGCTCCCCGCAACCCCCCTCTCCTCTGCTTTTGCGTTGAACAGAATACTCTACTCACTACAGTTATATTTTTCTCGTTTCTCAATAATTCTATAGCCTACTGTACGCGTACGTTTCACTAAAGCCCGTATCAAAAAAAAGTGCTTGCCCTACTCGCAGCAGGCATAAGTCCTGAGACAACGGGCGCAACTGCAATCTACCACAACTCTCAAGCCTGGATCGGCGGCGCTCCCTTGCTAGTTAGTAATACATTTATCACGATGGTTGGATATTGCGGAAGATGGTGGTTGCGCCGCTTGGCTCAGGACTCAGGGCCCATTTACCTATACTCGTAATTTCCTGACGTTTGTAAAAATGACCGCTATTGCATATGGGCAAAATCCTGAGGCTCCGGGCAATTTTTCGCCCATATGCAATAGCAGTCGCTTTTACAAACGCCAGGAAATTGCGAGTAGACAGCCGTCCAGCGCCTCGACCCGCTGCTGACCGTTAGGCGGAGCTTGACGGTTGGAGGAGTGCGGATAAGCACGGTCGATGGTGTTTACCTACAGTAGCGTGCCGTCTACTCATGTTGCCGAGTACAGTACAGTGCTAAGCAGACCACGTGATTTTAGATTCCGCGAATTACTTGACAATGGAAATGAGTAAAATGATCAAAAGAAAGGCCTTGATACCCCTGTTATCTTCTGGTCCTTCTGAAAAAAAGAGACCAAATCACCCATGAGAGTCGTTGGCAACCCCGAATAAAGATCACATGATATATGATACCAGTATCATACTCGAGTAGAGGCTGGCGGGATTTTCCAAGCCCACCTCCGAGGCAACGTTCTGGTGGAAAGAATTTAGAGAGACTGAAAATTAGGTAAACATTTTCGTACTGTGGGAGGTTTCTAGAAACTCGTGGAATTGCATTCGAGACTTCAGACGCACACGTACTTGTTTCTTGTTTTCCCGTCAACCACTCTGATTTTTGTTTCCAAATTTATTGTGTGCGGGGGGCTCTGCGGACATCAGGGGAAGCGCAAGACGAGAACCAGGATTTTCTTCAACAGCGGATATTCCCTATCATTTGTTCCCTTCAGCTTCCGTTTTCCTTTTCCAGCTTTGTGACCATGATATAAAAAATTGCCGACACAAAACAATGCCATTCACGGAGGGGATCCGACAGTACTGTCTATTTGAAAACGATGCCTGTTGACACGGCACAGTCTAGCTTTATGATCAAGATTTTACTATAGCACCAGACGGTTTGGTAAACGGGCCCTTGGTCCCGTCGCGAGCGGGTTTTCACAATACGGTACCGGTACCGTAACCACGAGCTAGATCCTTTATCGGAGATCTCAATTGCGCCACTTCACCAAACCACAACAGGCTTCGCGGAGTACTCTATGTTAGCAGGGTAACGGATGCCGGCTAGCGAGATTCAACAAGGTTAGCCTCCAGGCTGTCCCTTATCCGGGAAGCGCTATTCTTTCTCGGGGTGCTTCATCTCGAATTACAGACGCCAAGCGCCCGATTGCTAATGCTCGATATAACGAGTTTTTACGGTAGTGCTGTCCAAGCGGTCGATCCGGAAGTTGGGGCTGCGGCCGTCTTGATATCACTAGGTGCGGCGCCCGGAGATTTCACCCACGTCCTATGCTGAATTCCGATACGGCATCCACGCAATCGCCTTTCCGAAACCTTACCACTGCTTTGCCGTGATCTACCACTATTGCGCAGAAATCCCGACACAACACGGTTGTCCATATGGTATTTCGGGTGCCTGAGGATAGTATTGTGTGTGTTTGCGAGCCTTGTTGTGAGGGTGGAGCTCACAATCAGGTGCTTTCACCCGAGGTTTCTATCATCTTTCCCGGGCGCAAGAGGACCTCCACTATCTAGACACCTAATACCCATCCGAGGATGCGCCGCACACAGGTTAGAGCTCTCCGAAGATGGCGGCTCTCCTTGGTGCCGTCTTGTATGGGCCGGGGCTTTTCCGGCCAGTTTTCGGGAAGGGCTAGGAATAGACCTGGGAGGAGATGGAAAGCAGGTGTTTGCGCTGCCGGGGGCCTGGGGCATGACCATTGCCAGAGCATGGAATTGCGGGTCTACGAGACGGGCGGAAGGGCTGCGATGGTGGACCTTGTTGTGGAATTTCGCGCTGTGCTACGGAGGTGGACTGCCTTCATCCAGGAATAGGCTGGCGGTGTCCAGTGCTGGTATCATAGCAGAATAGGTCGGCGGGGAAACAGCAGGGTGGCAGGGCAGGGAAACGGAGGCTTGTGGGTCTCGGGGGGGTGGTAGGAAGGATGCGGAGGTTCAATTGTGGTGTCTCACGAAGCTCCGGTAGGAGAAGTGGGCCGGAAGTTGTGTTATTTTTGCTATCGGTATTTCTATTTGGAAAGGTTATTGCTGTTGCTGGGGTTGTTGGTGCTGTATCTATTTCTTCTATCATAGGAGCATCTAGGAGTTATTAGGCCTTAGCGCCTGAATGATTATGTCGCCCCTACCACCACCCGTGCTAGGATGCGTTCCCGGTGGTGCCATTGTTCCTAAGTTTGTACGCCCAAAAGAGTGCTCTGCAGATATTTCATGTTCCTCAATAATTCTGTAACCTGAACTTCACTAATTAAGTTACCAAAAACTGCGCCTAGGTCTTAATTTTACACTATCCTAAACGTCGTATCGTTTGAACTCCGCTTAAGCGGTAGCACGCCATGTTCGAGTAATCTGTGTGGTCGTGGGAGGGGATTAAAACGAGTTCCGGCAGTTTCTCGGATTTCTGCTGCTTGTAATGTATCAAGGAAAAGGCGCGGAACAAAAGTGTGATCAACATATGACTCGTATAAACTGGTGGGAGTTGGCTCGTGGTTTTGAGGTAAATCGCCTTCGGGCGTTTGTGTAACGATTTCTGTGGTCGGAATGTTGTCGGCAAGGCGCAAGGCTTTACCATCAACCCCGCTTTTTCCTCAATTTCAAGTAATCACACTAACAGACCCCAAGCTAACCAACGCTTTGCTTTGAACAACTTTCACGGCGCTGAAAATCGAAAAAAATGTCGCAAGCCTTCAGCAATAACCAAAACTCTTTTAATACCTTTAACTACCTCACCCCCGATGATGAGTCTAAAATATTGGCCTGGTTGTCTCCGCTAGAGCCAGGGGTACGGCATCGAGACATCGGAGCCCAGCGGCTGGACAACATAGGAGCCTGGCTACTGGAAACCCAGGAATTCAGAAGCTGGCATAGTGGTAATCGGGAGGACAGATCTAATCATCGCATCTTATTTTGCCACGGAAATCCAGGGGCGGGGAAGAGCTACATCAGGTAAGAGAGAGTCTGGCACTGCCGGAAGTCAAATAAAGTTATTTCTAACTGACGGGGTGATAGCTCACTAGTGATAGACAAGTTGTGCGACGAGGCGGTGGAGGAAGATACTGCCGTTGCCTGTTTCTACTTCGACTTTGCCTCCAGGAATGAACAGTCCCCAGTAAATATGCTCGGTTCCCTGCTGCGACAGCTTGTTAGCGGATTGGAGGGAATTCCTGAAGCGGTAGTCCGGTCATTTCGCAACCAGAAAAAGGTTATCGGGGGTAGGGGACTACAAGTGACGGGAATTTTGAAGATGTTCCAGGCCATCACAACCATAAAGCGAACATTTATATGCGTTGACGCACTTGACGAATGTGTGCCGGAGCATCAAATGGTAATCCTCGAATCACTAGGACAGATCGTGCGGGAGTCACTCGATACACGTATATTTATGACCGGAAGATCGCATGTCCAAAGTGAGGTGGAAAGGAAATTGAATGGATCGGCAGCTTTTGTATTGATAGAGCCTACGGGTGGTGGTATCATTGCGTATCTACGTGAGAGGCTCAGGGCCGACACTACCCTGGAGATGATGAGCAGCTCTTTAGAGGCAAATATTATGGATATCATTCCCCAAATAAGCTCGGAAACGTATGTAGGAACCATGCAAGGGCTATGCTACGCAAAGCTACCTTAGGATAATAGCTAAAATATTTAAATCTAGGTTCCTGTTGGCTTCTCTTCACATCGAGGCAATCCTCTGAGAAACTACTATCGCTCAGCGGGAGAAAAGGCTCAAGGCAGTGAAAGATGGGACAGGGCTAGGGGAAGCATATGGTGCAACCCTTGAGCGGATAAAGGCACAGGGTGGGGGAAAGACAAAGCTTGCGATGGCCGCTCTCATGTGGATCTGTCATGCGGAACGGGCATTACAAGTAGATGAACTGCGTCATGCACTCGCAGTGGAGATAAGATCGACTGTTTTCGATAACGCAAATGCCCCTTCGATAGGTGTATTACTAGGTTGCTGTCAAGGACTGATCGCAGTCGACAAGGAATCATCGACTGTCCGGTTGATCCACTTTACAGTCCAGGAGTATCTCTGCGCTCATCCAGACCTCTTTAGCCATCCCCACTCGGTAATTGCAAAAACTTGCTTGACCTATCTGAATTCGCGACAGGTGAAGGGCCTCCCATCTCACCCTCCCCCAGGCCACCAAGTCATGCCATTCCTCAAATATTCTTCAAGGTATTGGGGAATGCATGCCAATAAGGAGTTCTTAGTCCATGTAGGGGCCCTCGCGCTAAAGCTCCTAAGTTTGTACCCAGACCACCCATCCGCAGTATCACTTTTGGAGCAAGTGCTGCCTGCCGGATATCCACTAAACGCCAGTTCCCCCCACGGCTTCTCTGGATTACATTGCGCGTCTTTCTTTGGGATTCATCAACTTGTGGCCGCATTGATCAATGCAAAAGGTTACGAGATTAATCAAGGCGATTGCGGCGGAAATACACCACTCTTATGGGCGGCGAGGAATGGGCATGATGGTGCGGTCAAGCTCCTGCTGGAACGGGAGGATGTCGACCCCGAGACGGCAGATAACGAAATCAGTACACCACTCATGTGGGCTACTCATAACGGACATGAAGGGGTTGTCAAGCTACTACTTGGTCGGGAAGATGTCGAACCCAATAGGCTGGATGGCGAAGCTTGTACGCCGCTCTTTTGGGCAGCTAATAACGGACATGAAGGGGCTGTGAAGCTGCTGCTTGACCGAAAGGATGTTGATCCCAATCACCCAGATGATGGTGGTCAAACACCACTCCGCTCTGCTGCTGTAGAGGGGCACGAAGGGGTTGTTAAGCTGCTACTTGGCCGAGAAGATGTCGAACCCAACAGGCCAGATAACGAAGGCAATACACCACTCTTGTGTGCTGCTCATGGCGGACATGAAGGGGTTGTGAAGCTGCTACTTGACCGAAAGGATGTTGATCCCAATCGCCCAGAGGATCATGGTCGAACACCACTCCGGTCTGCTGCCGTAGGGGGGCACGAAGGGGTTGTCGAACTACTGCTCGGCCGGGAAGATGTCGACCCCAATCGACCAGATGATAATGATCGAACACCCCTCGGGTGTGCTGCTGTCGAGGGACATCAAGGTGTTGTCAAGCTACTACTTGGCCGGAATGGTGTCGAACCGGATAGACCGGGCAAGGATGGTGGAACGCCACTCGGGTATGCTGCTGCAAAGGGGCATGAAGGTGTTGTCAAGCTACTACTTGGTCGAGAAGATGTCGAACTCAATAGGCCAGATGACCAAGGCTGTACACCATTCTTTTGGGCAGCCAATAACGGACATGAAGGGGTTGTCAAGCTACTACTTGGCCGGAAAGGTGTCGAACCGGATAGGCCAGACAAGGATGGTGGAACGCCACTCGGGTATGCTGCTGGAAATGGGCATGAAGGTGTTGTCAAGCTACTACTTGGTCGAGAAGATGTCGAGCCCAATAGGCCAGATGACCAAGGTGGTACACCACTCTTTTGGGCAGCTAATAGCGGACATGAAGGGGTTGTCAAGCTACTACTTGACCGAAAGGAGGTTGACCCCAATCCCCCCAAGGATAATGGTCGAACGCCACTCCTGTGTGCTGCTCGAGAGGGGCACGAAGGGGTTGTCAGGTTACTACTTGATCGGAAAGGTGTCGAACCGGATAGGCCAGACAAGGATGGTGGAACGCCACTCTGGTATGCTGCTGCAAAGGGGCATGAAGGTGTTGTCAAGCTACTACTTGGTCGAGAAGATGTCGAACCCAAATAGGCCAGATGACCAAGGTGGTACGCCGCTCTTTTGGGCAGCCAATAGCGGATATGAAGGGGTTGTCAAGCTACTACTTGACCGAAAGGATGTTGACCCCAATCGCCCAGATGACCAAGGTGGCACGCCACTTTTTTGGGCAGCTAATAACGGACATGAAGGGGTTGTCAAGCTACTACTTGACCGAAAGGACGTTGACCCTAATCCCCCCAAGGATAACTGTCGAACACCCCTCTGGTCTGCTGCTGCCGAGGGACATGAAGGTGTTGTCAAGCTGCTATTCGGCCGAGAAGATGTCGACCCCAATCGACCAGATGATAATGATCGAACACCCCTCGGGTGTGCCACTTTCGAAGGACATGAAGGTGTTGTCAAGCTACTACTAGAACGAAATGATGTCGACCCCAACCGCCCTGATAAGTATGATCTAACACCACTCGGGTGGGCTGCGAGCAAGGGATATTACGGAGTGGTCAATCTCTTACTAGGTCGAGAAGATATCAACCCCAATTGCCCTGGCGAGAATGGTCGAACACCACTCGCTTGTGCCGCTATGAATGGTCATAAAGAAGTGGTAAAGCTTTTGCAAGCCCGGATATCTGCAAAAAGCGCATTTGCGCAGCCACCCTCCCAGCTATGAAGGATTTAATACCATGTTAAACCCGGAGTATCCAATTGATCACGCTCAAATTGGATGGGGTTTCTTCTTTTCCAGCTCTCTTCTTGCTCAGCCTTTGGGCGCCCCCCCAGCGCTGTTGCCGCCATTACCATCCTCCGATTTTCCCATTGCGTCTTCTACCTTAGTCCCAAAACCCGGCCTTCAAGCTCTCTCTGGCTCTCATTGGTGGAAATCCAACTTGCCTGTACCACTCCGAAACTTTCTGATATATATTAATGTTCATAAGTGAAGGGACACCAATCCCTGTTAATTGTGTTGAGCATGTAGTAGTTGTAGGGCTGTTTTATTTCTTATCTCGCGAGGACTGTTTCATTTCTCATCTTGCGCTATTTATGACAATCATCATTCCCGCCGGAACAAGTCCCGTGCTAGAAAACATCTCTCTTTTCTACTTTTCCTTCTGCGCCGTTATTTATTTTCTCCCTATTTTCCCATACTGTTGATGGATAGCTAGATCAACAGATAGATAAACTGCACATAGAATTTCCTTTCCTATACCAGAGCTTTTAAAATAAGGGCCCGTTTACCTATGAACGGCCGTCTAGCAACCAGAGACAGTGCCGACCGTCAAAGAAAGTCAGTTAGGGAAACGGGCTTTCAGTTATATACTAGACAGTATATTAGCTAGACGTACAACGATTCTGTTTTCTTTACATACCTTCAACCGTCTGTCTCTTTGTAAAAATTAAATTTGTAATAGTGGTTGTACTAGACGGTGCCGTCTCAAGCGTTTTCTGATAAACGGCGCGAATGTGTTTGACCAATTTTCCATGGTCCTAGATTCTTGTCGCTTGACCGTCAAAAAGTTACTTTGCCTACTCTAGGCAAATGCCATCTACTTTGCCGCGCTCTCCCCCGCTGTCAAGCCGCGCTTAACGGTCGGCATCGTTGCAGGCTTTTAGACGGACGTCTCTAGGTAAATGGGCCCTAAGCGTAAGCGTTCACCACGGCTAGCATAAAAAGAGGATAGGCTCTCCACCTTTTAACCAGGCCGCACCAAGTCGGGATTATTAAATTAACTTAAACAATTCTAATTATACACCAGCCTTCCAAATGTGCCACTGGGAACATGCCGGATATTTTTGTTGCAATAAAAGTCGCTGCCACCCAATTGCATTCGGCATCGGGGAGACCTATAAATGATGGAGCCTAAGGAAATCACAAAAGAATGAAGCTAGCAAAGTGCAATCGCAATAAGCTCTAGGAGGAAAGGCGGAAGATGGAGGAACGGTGCTCTAGTTCGCTCTACACGGTCTAAGAACTGGCCAGGAGATGTGTCTTTCCGTCTAACAACCGAACACTCCCGAAACTCAACTAACTCTACTCGAGTAAAGAAACCCCGCAGCTAACAAAACCTGATCCCTAATGATCACAAACAATCTAGACCCATCCTGATATCCCATGGTCCTCCATGATTCTAAGGCCTATTCCCTGCCAGTGTGCCAACTCCCGTATGAGTAGTGAGATAGGGTATGAAAGAAACAATGAAACCAAATATCCGATACCTCGTGCTCTATGGCCAGAAACTTTAATGAAACCAGCGAAGAAATATCCTATGCCTAGCGGCATAGGATGTGAGCACAATAACCCACGGGGGAGTGCCTAACCGCCGGGGATCAGGAAGCTTCATGCCCTATAACCGCATCACTCCCGGCCGCATACCTGCTAACCTGCTTATCCACCTATCCCCGCAACTGCGTGACCCTATGCCCTATAGGCTGTCCAACATGTGTGAGCTTGGTCATGCGAACGAAGCTCTCTATCATTTACCTTCACCTGAAGTTTCCCTCACCCATCCTGCGGTGCAAGAGCATATCAGCTAGCTAGGCGCCGACGGCTCCCTTGTGCTCGCCGCAGGCGACTGGATATCTGCCAGGATGTCCCGTGCATAGGGCAGAGCTGCGCAGAGATGTCCGTTACCCCTACGAGTATATTGTGCAGGCCGAGTTGTTTCTAGCTAGTTTGCGAGGAGGGCTGAGAGGAGGACTGGGATGGGAAGAGAGGGGCTGGCCGTGTGCGAAAGGGAGTGGGCATCGTGCTTGCTGGAGCACGGAATTGCTGATGTAGGAAACGAGCGGGAGTGTTGTGATGGCTCCGGTGGTGGAGTGTCACCTTGAACGACGGAGAAGGATTGCATCCGCTTAGAAATCGGGCGCCGGCGGTATCCGGTAGGGGTAGTGGAATCGGTTGGCAGCGAGGTAGTTGGGTAATAGGGCTGAGTGATGGATGCTAGAGGGTCCTAGTGTCGATTGAGTAAGGGACGCGGAGGTCGATGTTGCGCCGCTACAAGCCTACAACAATTGCAGGTGCTGCGGGTAGAGATTCGGGGGCGGCTTCAATCACGGGGCCCCGTGAACTCCTGGCAGGAGAAGGAGGGTGGAGGTAGTGATATTTTTGCTGCTGGAATTGTATTTGGAAATGTTATTGCCGTTGCCGGGGTTGTGGATGATGTGGAAACCTCTGGCCATTTCTCCAGGACTATCGCAGTTTCTCTTTTAATATAAGTTCTGGTAGGTACGGTTTGGTGTGATGCGCCGTAAAAAACTCGTGTAATTTGCTATCTTGAGCAACAGGAACAAAAAAAAGGCTTGAAATGTGTTGAAAGTGTTTTTACGGAAGTGTCGCAGGGAGGGGGGGGGGCTACGATAAGCGGGGCACGGAGGTTACCGTATAGCTTAACTTATCGCATGCAGGTGATTATGATATCGTATTCTGGCGGTTCCAAGATGGGGACCAGTCTGGCTGTTCCCGCGCCCGATCAGTCGGGGGCAAGAACTTGCACAGTCGAGATTTATAGCAGAAGGTGGGACGGAGGGTAATGCTTGGAATCGGAATACCGTATCATAGGAACTACCGTAGGGCAATTGAACTACCGTATGCTAGGAAGTTGGAGTTGCCTTTTGCTGGTCATCCCCGGCACTCTTGTTTTTTTTTGGCCTTAAGCTTAGGGTTCAAGCGGTTTGTTTTCGCGGTGGTTTGGCCAGTTGCCCACAATTCAAGGGAGAGGGAATTTTGGTCATCTTAGTGCGAGGTTCAATTACCGTATTCTATCAGAGCGCTTACGGCAGGAGCCGGCTTGCACTAGAGTCCCTTCATAGTTTGAGGAGGATAGCTGCTAGGGGCAGATGTAAGGCGGTGTGGTTTGCAATGTGAGGGTAGGTAAGTGAACATGAAATGAGGCTCCGGGTTGCTATTGTGTCACCTGGTTGAGTCAGGTCTCAAGTTTTGTCTTAAGCTCGCTCGGGGTGTCTTGTTGCGGCAACCTAGGTTAAACCCTAAGCCCTAAGCCCTAAGCGGAACTTGAGTCGCGACCCTTGCGCTCAGGTAAATTAACGAACCTTCTCAAACGCTCCTAAACATAGGCCAAGATGCCCAACCGAGCTACCAGTGGACTTTAACTCGTAAGAATTACCGTAGCAGTGGTGCCTTGACATGGAGAGCAACCTAAACTATCGCTTGTAAACTTACTAAACTTCACAGCCGGAGTAGAAGAGGAACAACATGGGAGGCTAATTGAATCGCTGCATACCGGTATCACCTTTTCCTATCGAAGGTGATATCCAACCCATGCCAGGCGCGTGCTAAATATTTTACGAACAAACTTACCCAGGGTACTACATTTCATAGAGAAAACCTTTTGAATACCATGCGCTTGGCGGTCAATCCTTTCGGATACCATCGACCGGGAAATATACCATCGAGAAAGTGAAACCTTCACAGGGGCAACCCCAATTGGAACGAACAACGAAGACT
>Ga0307517_10004305_pt1 | contig 21928 bp, 11 predicted proteins | sample 23_EM_MG_FD_194515 | JGI IMG/M metagenome (GOLD analysis project Ga0307517, IMG submission 194515) | Populus trichocarpa ectomycorrhiza microbial communities from riparian zone in the Pacific Northwest, United States - 23_EM | ecosystem: Host-associated > Plants > Roots > Unclassified | place... | reverse complement strand
CATTCATGTTTAATTTTTGTTTTATAGTAAGTAATTAAAATAATAGAGAGAATTTATTCTAAAAATTACTAGAATTAATTATATATCAGTTTTGCTCCCAAAATCATATGTAAAACGGATAAATAATTGAATATCATTTTTTTGGTTCATTGGATATTATTTTGGAACACACTTAAACAAGAAAGTGTTGTTATAATTCTGAAAGACTTATTAAAATTAGTCATTTTGTATTAAATAAGAAATGATAAAGTTTTAGGAATAAATAATTAATTTTTTATAATAACAACAAATTTTCAGATTGGTTGTATACTATGTACTTCAACAAGTATGTTTTGTTTAGATATATTTTCAATATATGTTGAGAGCATATGCTAGGAGCTAATATCATTTTTCTATGCATGTTATAATTATATTTCAATATTTTATACAAGTTTATATATTTTCTTAGTAAATATACTAGTTTTTATTTATTATAATTGCAAGTTTACGGTGGTTTTATTAATTTTTCTTCATTATAAGATAAATTTTTATGCTCACTTGTCTATTTATATATGATTTTTGGACAACAATAATTATCATAAATATTTTACCACAACAAATAAATTTTACAGTTTTTTTTCATAATTGATTTTCTGGCAGCTAGATAAAGAGTCTATTTGTTTTTATTTTTTTAAAATGTTTTTGGAAAAACGGATTATTTGTTTATTTTACTTTAAATTATTTGTTTATTTTTAAATTGTTTTGATATGCTAATGTAAAAATAATTTTAAAAAATAAAAAATAAATTATTTTAATATAATTTTAACCAAAAAATATTTTAAAAATTAATCCTAATTATACTTTTAAACATACGAAAGCAAATATGTATAGTGATTGAAGGCGAAACCAGATGAAAGAAAGCGCAAAGAGCCGAGCCGATTTCTTCATTTTCGTTTTCAGAAACAAGGAAAGAGAGTCTTAATGGCCCACAATCACGTGTTCTGTGGTGAAGTCGACACGTCGAGGAGATGACGCGGTCCCCACACAGCCAGTGTGATGCGTTGGGGTTTAATTTTTCTTATGGGTTTCTGTGTCACACGTGTGAAGCAGTCTGAGCCCCCACCCTCTCCTCCACTGCAAAAGTATCTAAAATTGTTTGCATGATTTGTATGTGAAAGTGAGAGCCTGGGGCCTAAGGGTTCGTTTTTATTTTGTTATTGATTGTTTTCTAAAATATCTTTTATTTGAAATTATATTTAAATATTTTTTTATTTTTTTAAAAAATTTATTTTTATATTAATACACCTAAAAATATATATAAAAAGTCAATTAAAAATTTAAATTTTTAAAAAATATTTTTAAAACACAAAAATCAATATCCTTTTCGTTGTTTAATAGAAAGTGCTTTTTCCGAGCTTGTGCTTGTCCGTATATGTGCCGTTCAAACCCAACATCACGTCAGACCCACCTCAAAAAGACTGAAAGCATCTTTTTAATTAATCATCATTAAGAAAAAATACCATACTTTTGTGCGGTTTATCAAGTGTAGTAATGAGGTTTTAAAAATGTTTTTTTATTTAAAAAATCATTTTTTGATATAATTTTTAAAAAATTAATATTAAATAAAAAAAATTCAAAATTTACCTAACCCATTTAAAATTCATTTGAAATGCAATACCAATCAAGAGCTAAATCCACATTTTATTATTATGGATTATTCATTAATCCTCTATTTCTATCATGTTTGTGCGTGTCCGTGTGAGATCCACTTGTGCACTTAATGTTATGATTAGTAGGGACAACCTAGAATATAGATTAGGCAAAAAAATGTTCAAAATATAAATATAAAGAGCTTGGAGTGGCATCCATGTAATTAATTAGATGGGTTATTAAGCTTAATTAATTAAGATTAAAAAAGTGATTTCCGATCTGGACACCCACGGATATTATTACAGGGACCATTCTATGCATGCTAGACTCCTAATGCCTAATCTACCTGTAGATTTAGGCTTCTGAGTCCTTGTGAAAATTGATGCCCATTTTTTCAACAACGGAGGCGCCCCTTCTTCTTGATGGCTTCATTTTTTTTTAAATTATTTTCTTTCGGTCATTAGCATTTTTTTAAAATATTGATCATAATTAATAAAGAGTTTTATTTGAGGTAGATTTAGAGTTAATTACAAATTTATAATCAAAATACTTTTAACAATATTTAATGCGTTAAAACAGAGTTATGTTATTTTCCGATAACCAATTTTTTTTCTTTTATATGCCACATTAATTTACATTGTTTTTTTTATTATTAATCATTAGATATTAAATCTTATATTTTGACTATTAGATTTTTATAAAGTTTTGGATTGATTTTTGTTAAGATTAATTATTTTGCATGAGAAATATTTTTTAGTTTTGATTATAGAAAACCGATATTAAAAATAATAATTGTGTATAAAATTGATATTTAAAAATGCAGTTATTATTAAATTATATTATTTTTCAAATATTTTTTTAATTTATATTATTTTTTCAAATATTTTTACTAAACTATCTTATTCTTTTAAAAAAATCCGCAAAATATATCCCATTTTCAATTTATCTACTAGTGGTAGCTGGTAGCAGAAAATAAAGGTCAATCATGTACTATACGGTGACGAATTACTTTTCACTTTCACTACTGAAATTTGCACAGATGAAGCAGCAAGATGGTGAGGTCACAGTGACTCACCAACTCAGTCTTGAGAAAAAAAAACTTAAAATGAAAATGAGAAATTAGGCAGGCCATAGAGATCTACGGTACTATTGCAGAACATGGCAGAGCATAGTACACTTCTCCACGTGTCACCTTTTTCTTCATCAGATGCTCAATTATGTTGATTTTTACCTTTGTGATTTGCTAGCTAGCTGTCATAAGTCACAACAGCATTTACTATCCACTCCTAATTGGCTTTTTTAGATTTGAGTATGATTTTTTTTTATTAAAAAATATTTTTTTAAAAAAAATATTTTTAAAAAAATAAATTATTTTTTATTTTTAATAGTATTATAGAAAATAATTAGAAAATATTTCTAGCGTTTGACTTTGTCATGGAAAATGAACTGAAAAATAATATATTAATGTTTTTTTCAAGTTTATTAAAATAATGAGAAACAAATTTTATAAATTAAAAAATTGAATGAGAATGAAATTGAAAAAAAAATAATTTTATAAATTATCTTAAATAAAATAAATAACAATTAAAATAATTGAGATCAAAACTAAGAGATAAAAAAGTTAAAAGATGATGAAATAAAAAAAATAATTACAATATAATAAATTATTTTAAATAAAATAAATAAGAATCAAAAGAATAAGAATCAAATTTGATAAATAAAAAATTTCAATTAAAAAAATGATAAGAGAAAAACAAATAACAATTATAAAAAAACCAAAGTTGATATAAAAAATCAAATCAAATCAAATTTTAAGGGGTGAAATTAAAAAAAAAGATTTAAATCAAAATATATAACAATCAAAAGTTTGAGGACCAAATTTGATATAATTAGCAAATAACATGACATTTTTAATTTTTTCACAACTTCTGAAAATTGTTTTTCACCGAAAATAAAAAGAAAATGCTTTCCTAGAAACCAAGCTAAATTGTTTTTGTACTAAAAAGTGTTTTCTGTTAACCAACTTTTTTAAAAGCAAACAAATACAGAAAAGTTTGGAAAGTAGTTTTCTAAAAACTACTTTTCATGAAATAAACAGGCCTTGGTCCAGTTTTTTAATTAGCCTATGTCTCTCTTCATGATTAAAAAAAAATGGTGTTTTTTTATATATATAAAGATTCTGCACACAATCTCATATTTAGAGTAGTGAAATATTAATCTATGCTTTTAGAGGTATTCAGATTAATATTATCAATTAGAATAATTTATGGTTAGCTTGTTTTGACCAATAAAATGATGTATCAAGGTTCTGCTTAGAAAAACCCAATTAGTACTATATCCATGATTACTATTTGTATCATATATTTTTTTATCATTTAACAATAAGTTGATTGAGAATTAGACTTCATAACTTATTTCGGTTTGCTTTCTAAGGGATTATCACGATCTCATGATCCATTTCGTGGATTTGACAGGTTGACTTGAGTTGATCCAGATCAATTTAATATGTTGTCATATCAATATTTAAAATGATTCATCATCTTGAATTCTTCTTAGTAAAAATATGTTTTTAGCGGTCATCTAGGTTACTTTTGAGGTTATTAAGTTGACTAAGTTAACATCAGGTCAACTCTTGCATGATTTTTAATTTATTTTTATTAGAAATATTGCTAGCAATGTTTAATTATTTTTTTCATGCTAAAAAAATCAATCTAAGTTATAATTTAGCACAAAACAAATATCTATTTTGATTAAAAAGAGTCATTTATGTATTTATCGGGTCTTTTATCAAACTAGTACAATTTAATAAAAGTTTTTAAGAAATAGCACATTAGAGAAAAGTATCTGGAAAATAGTATAAACTTGACTCAACCGCTATTGAGAAACTTGGTTTTATTAACAACTGCTATTGTCAATGGCGGTTGTGTCAAGCAACATAGCCCATCCTAAAATCTTACATAAAAACAAAATCTAAACCGCCACAATCAAATGCCAAACAAAACCACAAATTCTAAATCACCATAATTAAAGGCCAAACAAAACCATAAATTACCAAACCTCAAAGCCGTAATTGAAACATAAGCTATTTTAACATCATTTTTATTCGTTAACTATACTCCCAAATTATTGCGTGTGTTTTTTAAACATTTTTTTATTTATGTGTATTTTTTAAGTTATTAATTGATGATTTGAAATTTTAAACAACCTGTTCGTATGTTCATTTGTTAATTAACAATATTAAATCATGTTTATATAAACTAAGTATGAAAATACATAATATGTAAGACAACTTTAAAATCAACATGACAATTAATAACAACAATATTATAAAAGTAGTAATAATAAAAATGATTCTTAACTAGAAAACTAACACAACATAATAATATATTTGAGCCTATCTATGTCTTCTGCGACGACGAGTGGAATGACTAACTTCATCAATAACACGACTTCCACTTGTCTATGTGGTCTCATCCTCTGAGACAACCTCATCGAATCTCAATGTCTCTCCTAACAAGTCAAGTGTAGTACGACGTGTCTCGAACCAAGAAGATGCATAATAACGAGTAAGTCCATTATCATTATCGAGGCTACATCACATTGATCATCCTGTAACAATCGTCCAACCTAATATGAAGCAGATAGAAATTATCAATCCATAAATAAAATACAACTTTTTTTTTGTCAAAGCCTATAAAAAGTAACAAATACTTACAACATTTGGAATCCGACGTGCATGTGGCTCATACTCCATCTCCTCGCATGGAGGAACTTGCGCCGAGTTAGGTGTAATGATTTGACGTATTATACTCAAGTACCAGCCCATGTATTCCTCCTAAAAGATTACATGATGCACCTCTCTAAAAATAAAATTTCTCCATGCATCGCACATCGATATATACTGGAGATGGTGGATCATCCAATTATAATCAACGTGCCTACCAGAACGAATAATGAAATGCAACTGATCACTCATATCTATGTTAGACGGGATGTTCAAAATATCTACCCCCACACCATCTGTTAATAAATAAGCAATGAAACTTATTAAATAAGGTTTCCACGAAAAATATTCTTAATGTAAACAACATAATTTATATGTTCAATAACATATTGCTTGTAACCTAATGGAAGTATAAGTGATAGTTCCACTGGTTATGGTGGTGGGGAGGTTGGGCATAGAAGCTTGGGCTCGCGATTAACAATAAAAAAATGGTAGAAATACTCGTGGAGACAAGGGGAAGATGATTTTGATATTTTGGTGGAGGATTAGATGGTGTTTTGGGTGGTTGGAGGCTGTTTCATCTAGGATTTTTTGGTTTCTAGGTTTTTTTCTTCTTCTTATGAGCGATGACTATGAAGAAAAAGAGATGCTTATAAATGCATTGCAATCGTGATTCAGAATTGCGGTTTTGTTATGAAACCACAATTCTGAATCGTGGTTGTTAAAGAAACGCTATTAGGAATAACGATTGCATTAAAACCGCGATTCTGAATCATAATTTTTATTTAAATTGTTATTTTGAATAGCAGTTCTCCACAACCGTAATTTCCAACAACAACTCTTTACAAACTATGCTATTTTTTTAAAATTATGTTATTCCATATTAACTTTTTTTTTTAACTGTGTTAGTTTGAAAAAAAAAACTCATATTTCATACAGTGCTTATTAGAAAAACACAAATATGGAGAAGAAGCCCCCCTTCCTAAAAGTATAAACATCTTTTCAAATTGTTAAGCAAGACTTGAAATTTCTCAATTACCCTTTTCCAGAAGAATCCAATAAAATCTCTTACTAATACCAGCAGTGGGGTGTTCGGCCTTATAATGCAACTAGAGTATTGTAAATTTTTTTTTTATATATATTTAAATTGTTTTGATATATTAATATAAAAAATAAATTATAAAAAATATAAAAAATTATTAATTTAATATATTTATAAACAACACTATAAAAAACAAACCCAGTGTGAAACGCAAACACCCAAGTGTGAAAAAGGAAGGGAAAGAGAAGGATCTAAAGAAGCAATATTTCTTTCATAAAAAAAGCGCTTGAATAATAAAGAAAGAAAGAAAAAGGCAGAGTTTTTTTATGATAAAGGGAGAGATCTCACAGGCAAAACCATAGAATCTAGAGAGAGAAAACATAACACGGAACAAGAAGAACCTGAGAGAAAGAGAGGGTTTGCCGGGGATAAAGAAAGATGACAGCCGGTGGATCCTCAGGGAGGTTACCAACATGGAAGGAAAGAGAGAATAACAAGAGAAGAGAAAGAAGGAGAAGAGCTATAGCTGCTAAGATATATACAGGTCTTAGAACTCAAGGGAATTTTAAGTTACCAAAACACTGTGATAATAATGAAGTCTTGAAAGCACTTTGTGCTGAAGCTGGTTGGATTGTTGAAGAAGATGGTACCACTTATCGCAAGGTTTGTTTGATTTTCAGTATGTTTTTGTTTCTATGGATCTATACATGCATGCGGTAGAAGTTTGTTTGTGATTTTTTTCGTGTTTTCTTTCTTGGGTTTATGGCTTTTTGATCTGTTTAGTTTTGACTAGTTTTTCCTTCTGATTTTGTTTTCCCTGAATCTATTGACTTTGGAGTTTTGGAAAAAGGATGTGAAGCAAGTATTCCTTTTTTTTCCCCCTTCCTTTTTTGCATCCAAATTGCTGTCATTTGCAGTTACGTTTTTGTTCTTATCACTGTTTTGTTTTTCTGCGATTTATTGGAATTTTTTGCCCTGCTTTAATTTGATGTGGGAGTAGATTTCTGTTTCTGGTGGATTGTGGGTTACTTGTAATCAAGAAAACCTTTACTGTTAATCTAATCTTCATTTACTCCAGCCTGTGTGTAATCAGTTTCCCAAGTGTCATGAGTAGTCCCCTAATCTCATCCACACTGTAATCAAACTAATTTAGGATGGAAATTTATGATTATAATTTTAACGAAATGTATGTTCTGCTTAATCTGTCTGCGTATCTTTTCTTTCATGTAATTTGTCACAGCAATGACTGATCTTGTTGTAATGTGCACTGTAACAGGGCTGCAAGCCGCCTCCAACTGAGATTGCAGGCACTCCAACAAATATCAGTGCATGTTCCTCAATTCAACCAAGTCCACAATCCTCCAATTTTCCAAGCCCTGTAGCTTCCTACCATGCTAGTCCAACATCCTCCTCATTCCCAAGCCCCTCTCGTTTCGATGGAAACCCCTCCACTTACCTCCTCCCATTCCTCCGAAACATAGCTTCCATCCCCACAAACCTCCCTCCTCTTAGAATATCCAATAGTGCTCCTGTAACCCCACCACTTTCTTCCCCTACATCTAGAGGTTCGAAACGGAAAGCTGACTGGGAATCCCTCTCAAATGGCACCCTTAACTCGCTTCACCATCCCCTTTTGGCAGCTTCTGCCCCATCAAGTCCTACACGGCGCCACCATCTAACGCCTGCCACAATACCAGAATGTGACGAGTCTGATGCTTCCACTGTGGACTCTGGCCGCTGGGTGAGTTTTCTGGCAGGGGCACCCCATGTAGCTCCTCCCTCGCCAACTTTTAATCTTGTTAAACCAGTGGCACAACAGAGTGGTTTTCAGGATGGAGTTGATAGGCATGGTGGTTTAAGCTGGGGGGCAGCAGCAGAGAGGGGGAGAGGTGCGGAGTTTGAGTTTGAGAATTGTAGGGTGAAGCCATGGGAGGGCGAGAGGATTCATGAGATTGGGGTAGATGATCTTGAGCTCACACTTGGAGGTGGAAAAGCTCGTGGTTAAGCCTCCAAATGATAATCTAGCTTGGGAATGTAGCTACAAGAAGTAGCCTGAGTTCACTGTCCATTCTTAATGGTGTAATTGGTTTTACCAATTGCATGCATCACTTGGGGCTTACCCGAGGCTACTACCTGCTTGGGAAGACTACAAGATCACTTTTGATGCTTCCTTTCCCTGATTTTAGTTGTACAGTTTTCTTTTTATTGAAGCCTTGCAAGAATCGGAATTTATAGGATTCGGTTGCTGATTAGCAAAAAATTCATGTAAGGCCTCATGGAAGGGGCTAAAAGTCCCCAAATTTTCGTATGGGGAAAGACTGGAGCGAATGATGTGGAAGGTTAAACTCTTCCTTCCCTTGTTTAAGTCTGGAGCATCTGCTTCAATTCTTCATTGACTGTAGGTTCCTGTTTAAGCTTTAATTGGGATGGATGGTCTTGCGAGCTTCAAATGTAGAGATCGTTTTCTTTTTGTTCATTGGGATTGAGTATTTTCATATCTTTTGTAGACATTTTAAAGAAACACAAACTCAGCAATTTGAATGTTGCTAGTTATTATCCTTTTGATTGCAAAAGCAAGGAGGTCCCTTGTCTTTCCGTTCAAATAATTGAACTACTGCTTTTTAATCATGGTTAGTAATCAAATGTCCTTCCAATATATCATCTCATGCTTTCTTGTAGAAGGTCAGCCCCACCCGCAAAATAATGTCATCTACTGTTACATTACATGCTCAAATGTACAAACAGTTGCTGTTAAGATCTTTTCTTTTGGTTTGGTAGTGCCATTTTTCTGTGGCAGGACAACGGACTCTCTGCTGCTTCTGGCCTTTAGTGGGTCAAAGGGCATCTTAGAAAAACTAGCCTACAGGGCCCCCCCCTTTCCATGTGATTTGTTTTTTTTTTTATGATGGAGCACGTGACCTATGCCATGCTTGATGTCCTAATACACCACCTATTGTAATAACTCCCCCCTCCAATTATGAGTGGTATCAGCGTTCTGCTCTGAATCCTGCTAGGAATAGGATAGCTTTTTAGTTATAGTCCTTGCATTTACTCCCTTTGGTATTTCATGTTTTCCATGAATTTCTTGTTTTTCCTCCCCTCGAACGAGTTAATGTCATGCAATTATACAACACAATTAACAACAGTAAACATGGTGTTCTTACCTTCTAAGGAAACTGGTGGCATTGTTATGGACAGAAGATGGTATAAACTTTCTTAACTCAGCCATAGCCAAACACTAATGGTACTGCTGTCGGAGAAAAGCACCGCATTACCCTTTCCAAGAAGCGTAAGCTAAAAAAAAAAAAAGAATAGAACATTGGTGCATCTAACCACGGGGCTTTAGCCATTATAGGGAACTTAGCTCCAGATTCTTAGTATCAACCTCCAATGAGTCAATCTCTTCATCAAAGCCTAATCGAAGTCTATTTTACCTCCAAAAGCTTTGCCATTAATTAGAGTTCTCATCTCCTCTTTGACAGTACCTGTTCCATTACAGGTTCTTTTGCTGTTCCAATCTAGCAAGCAAGAAACCAACATTCATTCCTAAGCCCTGAAAGGCTTTCAAAGTCTTCTCCCACTTCTTAAAACTATCCTGGAGGGTAGTAACAGTTGAAACTTTAATGGCATCTGCAATGTTAATAGTCTCGGCAATCATTCCCACATCCAATTTGCAGTTAAGGCACTCAACAAGATGGTCGTGGAGAAAGCGTTTTTGACTGCAGCAAAGCTCATAATACTTTATTTGAAGGCGTTTGGAGAGCTCACTGCTGATAACTAAACCATTTACAAGAATCTTGAAATCTTCAAAACTATTCACTTCTTTAAAATCCACAACAGATTCCGACGACCTGATTTCATCTAAGATTTCGGAGCCAAGATCCTCACTTTCATTTTCAGAATGAGCTGACACTGGTCCATGGTCAGTAACATAGGCCCTTGTGTTATCATTTTCAATGTTCTCTTCAGGGTTGTCCTGCAAGGGGTGTTCAAAATCCTGACCTTCCATTTCTCTGCTTCCCAAGCTTAGATTATCCAAATGAACTGCATCATTATCCTTAATAAAGATTAGATTATGTAACAATTTCGGCAATTATGATTGATGAGTTAGAGTGTCTCTACTGATCTTAGAAACAATTTACCAGGAATTATATGTTTATCACTAGAATCCAATTCCAGAAGGCCAATAGCGCCATCCACTCATCCTGAGCCGTTTTTTCACACAATGGAGACCTTGAAAAGAAGACAATTAGCATCAAGAACAATAAAATACAATGTCAAATTACAGAAATAATCGTAACAACATCAAATAATATTGATGAAAGATATCTCACGATCGACTTCAAAGGGAAGAACGAAACTTCCCTCTAGCATTAATAAGCTTAAGAAATTGTTTCTTGTTCTTAATTTCTCTATAATACAATACACAGATGGAACTAGATCATTGCCTCTGCTACAGGCCGGGTTAATTTTTCTTGAACGTAAAAAAAATATTGAGATATTGTTAATTTTTTTAGTGGAAAAAAAATTTAAACCATATAGGGATTGACTCGATGTGATTTGATTGACTTTGATGATCCAAAAAAACCCAAACAACCCATAAAAACATAATTTGACTCAATTTCTTTTTCAAGAAGACATTTTTTTTAATATTAAAATAATAGTATATTGGGTTGACTAGGTCAACTCGAGTTAACATGTCAAGTCGGTGACTCGAGTTATGAGTTATAATAACTCCGTAGAAAATAAATCAAAATAAATTATAAAACTTAATTTCCAATCAACCAAATGTTGAAAGATAAAATTAAAAAACAAATTAATTACAAAAGAACCTAAAGAAGCGACCCAAGTTAACATGTCAAACTTGCGACTTGGATCATAAGATCAAGATAATCCCATAGAAAAAAAACCAAAATAAATTATAAAGTTCAATTCAGTCCAATGTAGAAGGATGTGACTAAAAAAATAAATCCATTAAAAAAAACATAAAAAACAACTAAAGTTAATCTTTCAAACTCAAAGGAACAATAAAATACAATGTCAAATTACAAAAATAATCGTAACAACATCGAATAATATTGATGAAAGATATCTCACAACCAACTTCAAAGGGAAGAACCAAACTTCCCTCTAGCATTAATAAGCTTAGGAAATTGTTTCTTATTCTTGATTTTTCTATAATACAATAGATAGATTGAACTAGATTATTGACCCGTATTATATTGAGGGTTGGGTCAAATTTCTCTTGAACGTAAAAAAAATGTTCAGATATTGTTAATGTTTTTTTAGTGGAAAAACCATGTGGAGGTTGACTCAATGTAACTCGATGGACTTTGATAGTCCAAAAAAAATCCGAACAACCCGTAAAAACATTGTTTGACTCAATTTCTTTATCAAGAAGACATCTTTTTTAATATTAAAATAATAATATATTGGATTGACTAGGTCAACCCGGGTTATAAGACTATGATAACTTCATAGAAAACAAATCAAAACGAATTATAAAGCCTAATTTCCAATCAATCCAAAGTTGAAGGATAAAATTAAAAAAACAAATCAATTAAAAAAAGGATCTAAAGAAGCGACCCGAGTTAACAAGTTATACTCGCGACTCGGGTCATAAGACCAGGATAACTCCATAGAAAGAAAACTAAAACAACTTATGAAATTTAATTCCGAATCAGTTCAATGTTGAAGGATGAAATTAAAAAAAATAAATCAAATAAAAAAAAACATAAAAACCGACCAAAATCAATCCTTCAAACTCATGACCCAAGTCATGAGATCGAGATATTCTCATAGAAAAAAAAATAACTTGATTTAACTTGGATTAATCTGCCAAATTTGCAACTCTGGTTATGAGATTAGGATAACCCCATAAAAAGCAAATTAAAATAAATTATGAAGCTCAATTCATAATCGATCTCGTCGAATCTAATGTTGAACAATGAAATTTGTAAAAATCTTAATTAAAAAATAACACAAAAAATGTCAAGTCAGCATGAGTTAACCCGTTAAACACTATTCTCGGGTCATGAGGCTGAGATGACCTCATAAAAATTAAATTGAAATAAATTATGAAGCCCCATTCTTAATCAAACACAATATTAAATGATGAAATTAGGAAAAAAAGAAAAATAATCTGAGTCAACTGGATTAACTTGTCAAATCTGCAACTCGGGTCATGAGACGAGGACAATTTACTAAAAAAAATCCAATGTTGAAGTACATGAGACCGAGATAACTTCTTTGAAAGAAAAGAAAAAAAAACGATTTGATTTAACCAGGGTTAAAATACCAAAACCCGCAACCTTGATCATGAGACCAAGATATCCCCATCGAAAACAAATCAAATCAGATAATGAAGCTTAATTCCCGACTGACCCAATATTGAATGGTAAAATTGAAAAAAGTTCAATTAAAAAAACACAAAAAACAACCTGGATCAACTCGGGTTAACCCGTTAAACACTATTCTCGAGGTCATGAGATCGAAATAACCAAATCGAAAGCAAATAAAATAAATTATGAAACTTAATTCTTAATTAACCCGATATTAAAGGACAAAATTGAAAAAAAATCAAATAAGAAAAAAAAAACCTTAACCAACCAGGTTAACCTGTCAAACCCACGATCCGTGTTATGAGAATAAGATAATCCAATAAAAAACAAATATAATATTAAAGGATAAAATTAAAAATAAAATATTGATTAAAAAAATTAAAATAGAAAAAAAAAACATAGACAAATATTTCTTTTTAGCCACACCAAAACATGCCCGGGAAAGTATTATTTATTGCTACAATACTTCCCCCACATGTTTTAGTTAATTCCCATCAATTAACTTCAATACATACATGACCTGATGAAAAAATAGAAGAAGATTTGTTTCCAAGTGATATCCTATAACTTTTGAAGCAACTAAATTATTTATATTTATTTGATGGTCACAGATGATAGCAATTTAAATCCTAGTAATTATCCAGCAAATGCACACTTAGAAGGTTGATATATATAATTACCTTGAATTTCTAGGATGAACTAAATGGAAAAACACATCCTCTTGATACGTCCAGGCAATTCCATTACTATTTCATTTCCCTAAGAAATTCCTTCTCCCCATGTATTAATTAGAATGCTCTAGATCGAATATATATTAGATTGGTGGCTAGTGTGACGCCAAGAGCCTGACTTAATTTTTTAAACCAGAAAAAATATATTTAGAAAACACTTATATTTTTAAAGAAGTATGAGAAGTTTAATAATTAGATTAAATTTTTGATTAATTTGATAATATAATAAAAATATAAGGCAATAAAAAATTTAAAAACAATGATGAATGACGATATTGAAAAAAAAAGAAGAAGAAAAATTTTCAATCCCTGTTAATTTTTCAAATGATGATCCAAGTTATAAGACTAGAAGTACTATACATGAAAAAATTATAAGGGTTAAAACTACACAAAAAAATCCAAAATAAAAAATAACAATAAAAAAAATAAGGGTTAAAATTGTAAAAATAAATCAAAGGGTAACAATAAATTTTCAATTTGAGAGTTAAATTAAAAATAATAAAAACATTAATAAAAGGAAAATAAATCAAAACAATGAAGATCAAAATGAAAAAAAATACAATATAAATTTGGATTGAATGGTGAAATTAAAAACAATAAAACTTTAATAAAATGATCAAGGAAGAAAATCAGAAATCATAAGAATATGGATTAAATCTAAAACATCAAAACATAATAAAAAAATTGAACATGCAAAATTTCTCAACATATTGTTTTACATGAAAAAGTCCTAAAAGTAAATTAAAAAGCTTATGTATGCATCTAACTAAACAAATCAATAACCATTGTCTAAATAAATGGAAAAAAGTCATTCAATAATATACAAAAACGAAACTGAAAAAATTAAAAGACAAATATAGATCAAGATATTAAATATTGCAACACAGGTAATTTACTCGATTGTATTTAATGAGTTTGTTTATCAAAATAAATTATTAATAGAAAATACACACACATAAAATTTATTCAATAAAAGAAAAGAAACCAAAATATGGTTTCACCTATTAAAAATCTTATTAAAAAATAAATATATGTATAAAAATTTAATCAATATGAAATTTTAAAATAGTCACAGATAAGTGTAGGGTTATTTCTTTCTTCCTCTTTTTTGTTTATTTATTTTATTAGTACCAAGCAAGTCCAAAGGCCTTAAAAATAGACTAGACACGACTTACCACTTATTTTCTTAATAAGCTACTGAAAGTTATTAACGAACCACGACTTAAAAAGAAAATATTTGTTATCTTTGTAACTTTATATTATAATGATATTCTATAAAATCTTAACACATCAAAGATGAAATTGTGAAATTAATTGAGTTAGAAAACTGAACAGAAATGAACTTCATAATAAAGTTGCAATAAATCAGATCACCAGTGCTTTGATGTCTTAAGTTGATAAAAACTGATTAATTAAATTTATTTTTTTTAGACGTAATCAGTTTGAGCTTTAAAAAACAACTAAAAATTTATATAATTATTAATTTTAAAATTTATAAAATTAATTAATATACTTGTAAACATTAAGAAGGTTCATGATGCTGGGGTTAAAAATCATACTGAAAAATGAGAGGAAAAGGTAATGTTATCTTATCTTCTTGCAACCTTATCTTCTTGCAATAATTTTTAATAACACATCGCTTTAAGTGCAATGGTTTTTATTTCTTTTTGTCTTTTCTTGAGGGTGATGGTGACAAGCTGATTTTTTCCCTTGGGATAACCATATAATTTAATGAGATTTATCAGGCAACACGCAAATTTAGGACGTTAGGAGGCGAGACATGTTATATTATGTTTGTAAATCTTTCTTTTGGAATCAATTTAAAAGTTTTAATAAAATCTTATTTTTAAAATTATTTAAAATATTAAGAATTGAATTTTAAATGTAATTCAAATTTCTAAAAGTAATACAAAAAAAATCAGAAGGTAACTCCTCTTGTAATTCCAAAAAAAGAAAAATTTAATACTCAAACTAAATTTACCAAAATACTCATCTATTTATCTTTTTTTTAAAAAAATAAATGAAGAAATAAAATAAAAGTAATGAGGATAATATAAAAAATAAAATAATTTGAATTATATCTCTTTTAAATATGTAAATTCAACTTATTTACATTTGAATTCAAAATAAACACTATAATTAAATATATTGATTCCAAATAACTCATTAAAGAAATGCTATCTTTCAAGTTATTTCAAGCCAATAACATTAAATAAATAAATTTGAGTTAGTTGTAAGTTTTAAGTTAAGAATTAATTATCCTAATCCTCAATAACAATTAATATTATACTAGATCATTGACTTGTTTTATACTATGGATCCAGTAAAAAAAAATTTGAATATAAAAAAATATTTATGTATTATTAAAGTGTTTTATAATATAAAAAATTTAAAATATGTAGATGTTAATTTATTATGTAATTGACTTGACTCGATAGTTCAATAAAAAATAAATATAATTTAACTATTTTATTTAAGAAAATAAGTGGTAAGTCGTGTCTAGTCTATTTTTAAGGCCTTTTGTATTTTATACAAAAGGTTTTGTTTGTTGTTTGTTATTTTTTTATTTTATTTTATTTTATTAATATAAATATTTAAACTAGTTTATGATATGTCAACTAATCTCATAAAGATGATATAAATATCTAGTAGCACTAAAAATTTTAAATTCATAACCATTAAAAAACAACCTTAAAATCTCACGAGTTGAGCTACCACAGTTTTCTTCGTCACCTTTCTTCTGACAAAGGGTGTCGGCCTGCTCTCCACTCCCTGTATAAACGGCATCACCACAGATATTGTCGCCATCACTATCCCAACAATTTCTCTTTCTTCTGTTCTCCACTCTTTTCTAGCTACCTGGATATTTACTTTTACTCATGGAGAACACAACAGACTCGAAACCCCATCTAGTATTGTTAGCCAGCCTTGGAATAGGCCACCTAATCCCCATTCTCGAACTCGGCAAACGACTATTCACACACCACAACTTTGACATCACCATATTTGTTGTTGTTTCTCATTCTTCAGCAGCAGAATCCCAAGTTCTCCAATCAGCCATGACTCCAAAACTCTGTGAAATCGTTGAACTTCCACCGGTTAATATCTCTAGACTTGTCAGTCCTGATGCTGCTGTTGCTACTCAGATTTGCGTTACCATGCGTGAGATCAAGCCAGCTCTTCGGTCTGCTATATCTGCTTTATCATTTCGTCCTGCGGCCTTGATTGTTGACTTATTTGGAAGTCAAGCTATGATGGTGGCTGATGAGTTTGAAATGCCCAAGTATGTATATATTCCTTCGAATGCATGGTTTCTAGCACTAACCATATATATGCCAATACTTGATGAGGTTGTGCAAGGAGAATATCTTGATCAAAAGGAGCCATTGAAAATTCCTGGGTGCAAAGCGGTCCAACCGGAAGATGTGGTTGACCCCATGTTAGACCGCACCGACCAACAGTATTTGGAGTACGTTCGCATGGGGATGGAGATCCCAAAATGTGATGGGATTTTGCTGAACATATGGGAAGACCTGGAACCCAAAACATTGGAAGCATTGAGAGATGAGGAGCTCTTGGGTCAGCTTTGTAAGGTTCCGGTTTACCCGGTTGGACCATTAACGAGGCCACTCAAACCACTTGATTCTAGGAGTGGTGAGTTATTTCTTTGGTTAGATAAGCAACCCAGTGAATCTGTCATCTATGTATCATTTGGAAGTGGTGGAACTCTGTCCTTGGAGCAAATGGTCGAGCTAGCTTGGGGTCTTGAGCTAAGTCAACAAAGATTTATTTGGGTGGGACGCTCACCTTCAAGAAAAACAGGAGATGGGTCTTTTTTCACTGCAGGGAGCTGTGAGGCTAACAGCATGGCAAGCTGCTTTCCTGAAGGTTTCTTAGATCGAATTCAAGAAGTGGGTTTGGTGATTCAAGATTGGGCTCCTCAAGTGGACATCTTGAACCACCCATCAGTGGGAGGGTTTATATCTCATTGTGGATGGAATTCGACTCTGGAGAGCATCACCAATGGAGTGCCTATGATTGCATGGCCACTATACTCCGAGCAACGGATGAATGCTGCTTTGCTAACCGAAGAGCTTGGTGTAGCCGTGCGACCAAACATTTTGGCATCAGACGGAATGGTAGGAAGGGAAGAGATAGAGATGATGATTAGAAAAATCACGGTAGATAAAGAAGCGACAAACATAAGAAACAGGGTCAAAAAACTCAAATACAGAGCAGCAGAGACTTTACGTAAGGGTGGTTCCTCTTATAATGCGTTGTCTCTTGTGGCCAAAGAGTGTGAGCTAAGCTGGAAAAGCATGGAGGTGAAAGCATCATGAAATGCTTGATATTTTGTTGTATTTATTTTCATGTGTGCTTGCACATATTCTCTTTAGATTTTTCTAGACAGAGGAAAATGGTCTTGAGAAAGACGGGAAGTAGTGACGCTCTCTCCACAGAGAATGGTTGGATGTGATTTAGCTCTCTCCGCATGGTGTGAGGTTGTATAAGATTTAGCTCTAGTAGATTAATTTTGTATTTTATTTTTTTGCTTAAGTCTGTTTTTTTTTTTAAATCATGTCACTGTATTTTGCTTTAACTATTAATTTTATAGCCTTTTCATTATACTCTTGATAATTATATATATAAAGAAAGCTATTTAGTTCTCTCCAGGGAGTATGGACCTCTATTATACAGAAGGTGGGGGTGTCTCTGATGCAAAGGTGTAGTTTTAGAGTTGGTGTTCTTGTAGTATGTGGTGAACTGGAATTTACCTGTTCTCAATTCTTACTTCTCTTATATATCCTGGATAACAACCAGGAGCTTGTTTATATTTGTGTATCTTCTGGTGCAAAAGGGGTTATGATTCTTGAAACAGAATATGGAGAACTATTTGTATTGATTATTTTGAGCGGTGTGAACTTTGCAGATATTCACAGTTCTTAATCAAAGCTGAGTCTGAGATGGGGAGAGCATTTAGAGATCTGAAACTCTGATTTGATCCTAATGGGTAGCAGTAAGACCATTGTTTGGTTTAGGAGGGGCTTTCGAATTGAGGATAACCCTGCATTAGCTGCTGCTGCAAGGGATGGTTGTGTTTTCCTGTATTTATATGTTGGTTTTTTTGTTGTATTTTATTCAATTCTCAGCAATACACATCGTTATTGGTATATATATTAATTCTTAAACTACAGGATACTCGTCACTACAGGATACATGACGAGGAAGATAAAAATAATAAGGTTATTTTTAGTTTATATGATACACCACCATATTATTTGTTTTGAATTTATTAATTTTTAGTTAATAAAATTTTATGAACATAATTGTATTGTACTATATTTTTAAATTATTTAAACTATATATAAATTTTTATTTGAATCATGTATTCTAATTATATATTATTTATTATTTTATTTTATTTTTATTTATAATTTTATGATTCAAATTTATAATTCGAGTTTATATTCCATGACGTGTTAAAAAAACATGTGGACAATCTTGAGTATGGTTGGATAAGATTTAGCTCTTTCCATAGTGTATGGTTTGATAAGATTTACTTCTCTCCGCATGGTGTGTGGTTGAATAAGATTTAGCTATTGTAATGAGATATGTCTATAGATATAATGTTGAGTATCTAAAATTAAACAATCACTGCAAATATTTGATTTTATTTAATATATAATTAAGTATAGTCTTTATTAAAATTATATTTATAAAAAATAAATAATCTTATAATTCTTTTCTTAAATTTAATATATAATGACTTGGTTTATTTGTAAAATTAAGCTAAGATTTATACTTTGCAAAAACATGAATTTGAATGCATATTGCAAAGTGAGATTTTGTTATTTGATACTTTAAAGAGTATATATTAGTTTGTTTTCAAAGTGTTATTCTTTAAAAGAAATAAGTTAGATTATAAAGTATAAATTATGTGAAATTCATTCGAATTTTAACTATGTTGTTGAAAACTATATATTATTCTTGAAAATAACACTGCGGCATTAATTTAAGTGCACAAGGGTCCATCCTTCAATGGTATGAGGTATTAGGCTCGAAAATAAGGGTTATTTTATATATATATATATATATATAGAGGTTTAAAATGTTTATATATATATAAAAAACCATTTTTCAAGAAGGTGTGTTAGAGTAATTTGTGATAGAACAAAGAAATAATAATAAAAAAATTAATTGGCTCAAAGACTTGTCTCCACTCAACATCAGGATGATGTCTCTTTACGGCACCTTCTCTCTTCTAAAAGTCCTTGGGGGATGTCACATGTGGTAGAAATTGTGGTGGAAGACTTATTGACTTGACTTCATTGATCAACTACTGGCTCAAGCCTTCGAATTTCTTCCTTCTGGGCGTCATTCATGTAGCTAGGCAGTCAAAAAATATGTGTGTGTGATTATTTTATTTTATTTTATTTTCGTCAAAATAGGCATTGCATATCTCTTTTAATTCCCCCTAACCTGACTGCTTTTCATGAGAAAAAAGAGAGAGATAATCTAGAAGTAGTCAATAATTTATCTACGATGGTTATAACAAGAAGAAAGTGTATAATACACACTCATTTAAGTCCACGATATTCTGTCTAAATAAATAAAAAAAGCCAAATTGTACGTACTTTATAATCAACAATGACTTCCATTTCTTATAATTAAATCATTTCTAAAAGTCTAAATAACAAATAAATAGCCTCCTAAATAGCTTAAATATATAATATTTTTTGGTTTATGTCCTTGATATTTTAGATTAATTTGTTTACTTTTAAGTTTAGTTGGTATAATATCTTCATATATCAGTGATTAGATACCACCCTTTATCTAAATTCCATGTTTAAGCTAATTAGAAACTCGATTTTGAGGCAATTACTTGAATAAACTCATAATTAGTTATACTATGATTAATACACACACCACGTTAACCCCCGATATATAGATAAGGAGGTTTGCCTCTTTAATGGTTGGAATCGGAATAAGTAGATAATGCATCTTTTTCTACTATATATGATGCATTGTTTGTTTGATTTTATTTCTTTTAAAAAATAAAAGAAGGATGGTATGTTATTCACCCTTAAATATAAAGAAATAATAATAAAAAAGGCAAGTGCCCGCCATGCCTATTTTCTATTGGGCTAGGCACACAGGACCAATCTTTTATGCTCACGTGTCTAGCCTACCCTCTCTTTATAGTCTTTGTTTGTCAATTTTTTCTTTAGACTTTGATTGACATGCAGTATAAATATTTAAATTATTGTTTAATTTTGTTCTAGTTCTTAAATAATATTATAGGTTTTTGTGAAAATGTTATTTTTTTTTAATTATTATATACCTAATATGAAAAAATTAGGTATATAATAAATTATCTCATAATTTTTAAGCTTAGGGATTGAAATAGGTATAATCCAAAGTTTTATTTAAATTTATGAATGCAAACCAGGTAGTTTTGATCATCAATTTTCTTTTTATTTGACTATTATCTTATATGTAGAGACTATATTGATTACAGCTTAATTATATCTTTAGGGATTAGAATGGAAAACATTTAAAAAATACTTCAATTAACGAAAAGGACCGTCCTTTTTGCTATTTTTGGTTGTGAACTTGGCTATTATGTTTTATCAGGGCTATATTGAATAAACTATAAGTCGAGGTACTGAAATGAAAATAATTACAAAAATGATTAAATTGTTTGAAAACAACGTTGTCTTGGCTAAGAAATTTACCATTAATAAACTGTATGTACAGTTTAGAAGAGCGATAGCTTTTGGATGTTTGACAACTTATTAATATGTTTTCTAAACCAAACTATTTATCTTTATTTTTTATCAATAATTTTCCTTCTGATATATTAATTTTTAATATTAAATGCAAGCCAGATGTTGCTTATAAATGCATAAAATATACTTCTATACAGTAAAGTAAATAATTATTTGCTATATCTTATTATTTACATGATAAAATTTATAATCACGTACATTTGAAAATTACAAAACCCAGTTTTAAAAATTATATTTTTTAAACTAATAATATTTATTATATATAAATTTTTTAAAATGGTACATAAACTACTATATATATTTTCTTTTTCTCTCCAACTTATTTAATTTTCCGAACTCCGCTCATAACAAGTTTGCTTGTGTTTATAACGGAAACCTTATTTAAAATTTGGAATGGTAGAAGTCAACATTTTTTTTTCTAGTCCAACCAAGCTTTATTTACTTGAAATACTTGAAATTGTTTTTTTTTTTTTATGTCCAAAGAGGAGGCCAGGATAAAACTAGTAGTCAATGTGTAGTTTGTTTTTTATATTTTCCGGGCGCGTGGGCTTGTGCTGCTACGCCCAGATGCTTTGCTTAATTTGTAATGACTAGGTGTGCTAGGCTATCCAGGACCGCTTGACTGATATGTTTTTTTTTTTTTTTTTTTTTTTTTTTTTAATTTTTATTTT
>Ga0307517_10004304_pt1 | contig 21931 bp, 15 predicted proteins | sample 23_EM_MG_FD_194515 | JGI IMG/M metagenome (GOLD analysis project Ga0307517, IMG submission 194515) | Populus trichocarpa ectomycorrhiza microbial communities from riparian zone in the Pacific Northwest, United States - 23_EM | ecosystem: Host-associated > Plants > Roots > Unclassified | place... | reverse complement strand
ATATAAAAAAAAAAAAAAAAAAAAAAATTCACTTAAAAAAAATTAGAAATTGAGAATTTGTTTATTCATAAAAAATTATTAAGGATTGTTTTGTTTATTTCTCATATTATATTCTTTTTTTTTCATATTTAAACAAATACTTTTTCTTTTGTAATACATGTATTTTTATGTTATTTTACTTGCAACTAACACTTTCATAACATTTTAAACCAAGTAATTTTTCGTTCAACAACAATTATAATCAAAGACTTCTTTATTCTAGCTTTTTTTTTTCCCACAAATGCTTTTTTAACCACAATTGCAAAAAGTAACTCACCCACAATACCCAACATTTACTAATGTTGGTCAAGTGATAGGTTTTCTTTCATTTTGTTAGCTTGTAGTTTTTTTTTTTTTTTAAAAAACCCTTTTTTTAGTAACAGAAGCATTTACTTAAAAAGATAATCAATTGAAAACAAAGAAATTTAAAAAATGAAGACATTAGGTAGGTTAACAAAATTAAAGTTCCAATAAATCAATTAAAAGAAAACCCTAAGATGCAAAATACAATTAAAAATCTCACAAGCTTATTAAAAAATGTCATTGTTATCAAACTCGATTTTATCATCCTTACAAGACTACAAAATCATCATTTTCATTAGTCAAGATAGATCTATTTGTTTTTGCATTTTAAAAGTGCTTTTGAAAAAATTTAAATTTTTTTTATTTTTTTCTTTGCTTTAAATTAATATTTTTTTTGGTGTTTTTAGATTATTTTGATACGCTGATATCAAAATTAATTTTTAAAAAATAAAAAAAAATTATTTTAATACAGAAATGAAATGTCATCAAAAGTTGTACATGATTGTGGATTAGCATGTTCATAAGATGACTAATGTATCCCTCCATGAACCATTTTTAGAATTTTTCACTCTTACATGTTCTTGAATTTTCATAGTTTTTCTCATAAATCTTTTTGCTAATGTTTTTTTTTACAAAAATGCCGTTAAGTCACAAAAAAATATTCAATCATAAAAAAAAAAAAATTTCAAAAAGATAACAAAACTCGAAAAACCTGGAAAACATATATAAAAGAATTAAACAAACTAGAAAAAATCAGAAAACCTAGATATGTAAAAAAAACTCTAAACTCCCGAAAAAATTGAAATGACCCATACAAAATATTTTAAAAAAAACATTGGTAATTTAAGAAAAAAATTGAAAAACCCATGTCCTACAAAACTTATTTTGTTGTTCATGGACATTTCTATTTATGGGTTTTTATAGACATGACTTCTTTTTTTTTTAGATTTTACAAGTTATTATGTTTTAGGCTTTTCAATTTCATATTTTTCTAGGTTTTAAAATATATATGCTTTGTGGGTTTTTTGTTTCAATTCCTTTTCATTAATTTTTCAATTTTTTAGGCTTTTCAAGATTAGTTTTTCTTTTGGTAGTTATAAGGTATTTTTGTCCAAAAAGTAACAAAAGCCTATACAAGAGAAAATATGAATACATATATGAAAAGTGAAATTTTCTTAAAAAAGACAAATACATGAGTGGGTTTTAGGGGTTTGATCTGATTAGTTATCAGTGAACAAAGAAGACAATGACATACACGAATATGGCTAGCAGGTAGGCTAGTAGTACTCTGTACTCCTACTCATGTTCTAAATCCACTTTGCAAATTTTATTTTATTTTAAGATCATTTTGCAATACAATATACAGTGAATTTAGATGACAGAGGTATAGTGATTATCATTAAAATTTGTGTGCTTTCTCCCCCCAGTGATCCTACTTTGTTTATGTCAAGGATTGGCCACCCGCCCATCAAGAAAAGCTAGTGGCCAATTTTCTTGTTCACGTTAAGGTTTTTGGTTGCTGCTGGTAATGGTTAATCTCTCTCTCTCTCTCTCTATTTCGCGGAGAACCCCACCCAGCTCATTCATTTTGGAAGTCGTGATATTTCTCATGGAAATTTGCATCAGAGCGGGGGCAACTGCAAGGGAATATTGTGGGGGCACTGGTGCGTTTATTGAACAGTTGCAGTCTCATGTCAGTATCCATTTTTTCAGGCTATTCACTCATTCCAAGGTTCTCAGCTTTTATCAAGTAAAGGAGATTGGAGGGGGATCAGTAGATTAAGCAAGCAATTCACCTTGGAAGCAATAAAATTATAGAAATTGGATATTTTAACCATAACTTGTTACATTTTCTGTGAACCAAACCAAGGCAATTCTGGCCTTCGGCTTTCGAGATTACATAGATCTAGGTGCCTTAAACTTGCTGATGAGTAATCGCTTCACAGCTGACCCCCTTCACATCTCTCAGGCAACATTTTTATCTCAAACTAGTCATAAAAACGACTGCAGTCTTGTGTTCGACAATGTTCAAATGGGTAATAAATATAAATATATAACTAAAAAAAATCAGAGTAGAGGAAAATATATGCAGATTTTGGCCAGTATATAATTAATTGATTAATCAAGAAAGGGAAAAACAGTTTAGTGAGTGAGTAGTAGTTATATATCTCTTACAGTTCCAGTTCTATTAGCATTGATTGGTAAACTTACAGCAAGGGAAGTAGAACAAGACATATCCATGTGAGTAGTTGAAGACGTTGGGAATTTGCTTTTCTTAGACCAAAGCCAAATCTTGGAAACTGATAAGCTATCACCTCCTGTCCTACCTCTGATTTTCTTATCTTCCAAATCCCCATCAATTGAAGGGCATCCTTTATCTCTTCCTCTGCAATTAAGGTTACCAGGCGACATGGCCACTTGCAAACTTGATTCACCTTCCACATACTGAACTGTTCCCAGTGAGTAACATCTTCTAGCATCCAAATTAGACCTGCTGGTCTCTCCATGTTGTTTCTGTCCACTGCCTTCTCCACCATTCAAGCTTTTAAACTTGCCCAGTCTCACTGAAAATACCCTCTTTTCACCAACACCTTTGTCCTCCACAATAGTAACTGATTTTTGACAATTCGAAGATCCACTCTCTCCTTCACTAGAGAATCCATTTGATAATTCCCTTGAGAGATCAAAATTGAACAGTGGATTTTCCATGTGAAAACTAGAGCCCAAAAGGGTTCCTCTACACAGAGGGCACGTTGAGTTTGAGAGAAGCCAGGTATCTATGCAGTCAATGTGAAAAGCGTGGCTACATAGAGGAAGCAACCTGAGCCTTTCTTGGCCTGAGAACTCGCAGAGACAAACTGCACAGTCAAATGGCTCCTTTGAACCCATGATATCTTTGTAGTAAAACACAGGTAGAGCATCAACGAAAGCTTGGTCTAGACCCGAATCATGCAAGCGAAACAGCTGTTGAAGCTGTCTTTGAATAGAATGAGACCCTGAGGTTTCTGGGAACCTATTGGAATGATAAATTGGGGAAAAAGATGCCCTCTTGAGGAGGAATCTAACAAGCAAATGAAGAAGACCAGAAACAAAGAAAATAACAGCAAGGACTCCTATAACCAAAAGAAGCACGGGACTAATTTTGTTAAGAGAAGATGAAGGCGGGGTTGATTCTTTTTCATAGTTGAGACCATTGTATGGAGACGAGACTGATGAGGGAGGTGATACAGGAGGTGGATATATTGCAAAGCCATCTTTTTGTTTGACTTCAAATAGAAATCTGCACATTCTAGCAGACGGGGGTGTTCAAGAACAAGACTTTCTCATGAGTAACTGCTAAAACTGGTTGCCCTCATAAAGACATTCTTGCTTCTATTGAGGATATAAAGGATAAAAGGGGTGAACAAGCTAAGAACATATTCTTTTGGAGGAATTGAGTGTGCCTCGAGGAGATTCTTTAGCTCTAAGATGAGGATTATGTGCCAAAGAGAACAACTATCTTTAAACAAGTGTGAAAGCTCGGTGCTTTTGTTACAAGGAGAACTTGAAGAGCGTGAGGTAAGGCTTTGCAAGCACCTACCTTTTTTTGGTACGAGTACACATGACCACCAAAAGTGTGCAAGAAAATGTATTCGGTTGGCTATTTGATGATGATGATGACGATGGGTCCTTGTTTTGAATTTCTATGAGGCAGAGAGTTTTCGAGCTTTGACACAAGGGATTCTTAATTTGTCTGATATATTTATTAGTGGACTGATAGAGGAGGGAAGGAAGGGGTGGTTAGTGGTTGCTACTTAATGTCAGGAGTGGTTGCGGAGGAATGTGAGCCGGTGGCCCATCTTGACTATGATATTGGCAATAGGCACTTAAACTGGGTTACTGTTTTCACACCGTGGCTTTGTCGCTATGATCCTCTCATGTCTTAGCCACACTCCACAGGCCCACTGCTACCTGTACGAGGCTCCTTTTATGTGGAGACTCTTCTTGAGACCTCCTCTTGTCTCCCTCGTCAAGGTTTAGAGGCTGAATGAAAAGACGAGGGTGCGGTGCCACACCACAAATTTCTAATGATTCATACTTTCATAGGCCCACCACCTTTCACAGTTTGATTTTCCAGTGGTCCGTGTGACTGTGACTGCTTTCTGGGAAAGGAAAGAACAAAAACATTCTTTATTAATTTGGATTTATCGAAATATTACCCTTCCATGATGGTTCTTGGCATGATTGTCTGCTGATCCGCCTGAAGTTTGTTGAACCATCAAGGGTTGTTTGAGAATACGAATTTTAAGATTATAATAATAGTTTTAAAAAAATATAATTTTAACTCTATTTTTAAATGATAATAACCAGGTAAACCAGTTAAAGTTCTATTTATTATTGTGATAGTTGTAGGGTTTTAAAGTATTTTTTATGTAGAAATATATCAAAATAAAATTTTTAATTTTTTAAAAATTATTTTTAACATCAGCACATTAAAACAATCTAAAAACATAAAAAGAATTCATTTTAAACAAAAAAATCAAAATTTTTAAAAATATAATTTACATCACGTTTTCAAATAACCTATAAATATAAAAATCTCGTATATGTAAAGTAAACGCAAAGATATCATATATGAGCACTTTTATTTTAACACACACGTTAAGCACAATTAAATCTTCCCTTTTATTAAATTATACAGAGCAGCTGCTTAGTATGACCAGTCAAAGAAAAATGAAAACGTAGACAAAACCTAATGGTAGGTCACATGAGCTTTCATGGAACGCATGACATTTAATAACTTATTCTTGAATTTTATTTATTTATTTATTTTTTATTATTATTATCATGCCCACTCTAGCTGTTGATAATTACTTGCCATATTTGTAGTGGTTAGACACTTTCATGTGATGATTGCTGATGTCCAACCAGCACGGTAACCAATAGAAATTTGATTAATAAATTGTTTTTTATTTAAAAATAAATTAAAATAATATTTTTAATATCTACATATTAAAATAATCTAAAAATACATTAAAACAAATTTTAAAAATACATTGACGTGTCATTATCAAATGCACTCTAAAAGGATGCTTGACAGTGTGGTAGCGGTTGTTTTTCAAATAACTTTTTGTGCCGAAATGCATGTTAAAAATGTTTTTTTATTTTTAAAAAATTATTTTTGATATCAGTATATCAAAACGATCCAAAACGTACAAACCATATTAAATTTTAACAAAAAAAATTAATTAATTTTTTTAGGAATTCCCAAACATGTTCTAATTCTCAACAAGGTCTTACCTCCCACATCCGTCAGAAGATGATTTGTGCTAATTTTATTTATAAATTAAAAGGGATATTCAGAACCACAAGAAGGGATCACAAATCCATTATCAAAATATCTAAATTTGTACTAAAATGACAACCAACCAACGACAATTATATTAATTAGTTCGTCTTGAAAATGTAGAATGTTCTTTGTAGTGGCAAAGTTGTTATATTCCTCTCTTTCCTCCCTCTCTCTCGGTTTCAAGTAACTTAGTGATTGGATATGCTTTTCTTTTCTTTTTTATACGAATTTATGTATTAATTAATCTAAATCCTTTTTTCATAATTTTTAAATATATTTTCATATTAATTTGATACATGTAAAAGAACAAATTTTCTCAATTATGAATTTTAAATTGAACAAATTAGATTAATGAAAATGCAAACTTTTTTAATCAATAAACCTACCATTTGAAATTGAATATGAAATCATTTGGGAATAGGGCTTGCTGCTAAATGTTTTGGTTTAAAATTAATTTTTTTTATATTTTTAAATCGTTTTAATGTGCAGATATTAAAAATTAATTAAAAAAATAAAAAAATTATTTAAATATATTTATAAGTGAAAAACACTTTAAAAAACAACTGTTATCACAATACTACATAAACACTATATACTTTGCATCACCACCCCTAACTGTACAACTACCACCCAAACTTGGGATGACAATTTAATCTGAATTCAATGGATACCAACCAAGCTCGAGTGCCTAGGCTGAATTTTTTTATGAAGCAAACAACACGTCATCCATTCCAATTTTTTTTTTAATTAGACAACAAGTCATCTGTTATGGCAAACAACTTGTTGTCTTATTCACTAGTATCTGATTACCTCTTATGATTGAAAAATCACTGTTTAAATTTTGGGGCCCAAAAAAACCCATTTTCTAGATTTTTTTTCATCTAAAAACACTTAAAAAAACACATATAAACCTTTATAAACTCATTTCCAACCTCACAAAAAACCTCTAATCTCTCTCTAGAAACTGCAAAAAAAAAAAAAAAAGATTAAAAAACCTTAACGACCTCTATATACTTTTTTCCATCATGGTTAGAGGACAACGCCATCTCCATCAAGCTCCTTTTAAATAGACAAATCTATTAACACCAAGATCACCCTTTCTAGTGGTTAGAATGTTGATATTCAACCACTTTCTCTATCATTAACATTTTCCAGTGATTTTTGTATCCTCTTTCATGATCTAGGTAAGAATATTAAAGTTTAGATAGTGTTTGAATTGTATTAACTGGATTGGACTGGATAGAACTGAACAAATAATTGTCTTATCTTGTGATTGGAATGCATTGACCTAGACTAGATAATTTGTTTTATTTTATGTTTGGTAGAAACTTGATGGAATATGGTAGGCCCGAGGCTTGGACTAGTCCGGGTTTAAAAAAATAGAAGAAGAATTGATTTGACCTAACCCAGTTAAAAACTCGGGTTGACCCACGACCCGATCAACCAGAGATAAAACAAGGGTGAAAAATCCATTGATTTTTGTTGTTGTTCAAAATAAGGTTGCTTTGACTCTTTTATCTTTTTTAAGTTGAGTCAACTATGGTTGACTCTCCCGACTCGTGACCTAGATCTTGCCTCAAATCGACTCCCGAGTTGGGTTTTAAAATTATAATAATAATCACTTTTATTTATACGTTGACTCAGGTCAACCTGAATTGACCCTCACGACATGTAATCCAAGTCTTGAATTAAGTTGATCCCCGAGTCGAGTTTTAAAACTATGATAATAACCATTTTTATTTTTATGTTAACCCAGAACAATGATCAACTCGAACCATGACCCAAACCTTGTCCCGGGTTGATCCCCGATTTCGGTTTTAAAACTACGATAATAAAAACTTTTATCCTTACGTTGATTCGGGTTAATAGCAACCCGACCCATAACTTGAGCCTTACTTCATGTTGACTCTTGAGCCGGGTCTTAAAACTATGATAATAACCATTTTTATCCTTATGTTAACCCGAGTCAATGATCAACCCCGCCCGTGACCCGAGCCTAGCCCTGGGTCGACTGCCGAATCACATTTTTAAACTATAATAATAATTATTTTTATCTTTATGTTGACCCGGGTTAATGGTTAACCAATCTGTGACCTGGTCCTTGTCTTGAATCGACTTTTAAAATGGTTTTTAAAACTATAATAATAACTATTTTTATTTTTGTATTGACTTATATTAACCCGATTTAATACTTGTGTCGATTTAATACTTGTGTAGAGAATTGGATAAGATTATCTTATCCTTTTTTGTGGGACTAATTGTTTTCCACTACAATAGCCTTGAACAAAAGAAAAAATGATTTTTATAGTATTTAAAAGTACACCAAATAATTTCACGAAACATTTGTCATATCCATTCCTTTTTGGTTGATCATACTAAACACTACCTCCATGAACAAGTACCAAACAATAATAAGACAATTAACATAATATATTTTAAACTTAAATTACTTTAAGCTAACTTTGATATTCTAATATATCTAATTACTCTCGAGCACATTAACATCAACAAATTATTCTAGTTATAGTAAGAAAGAAGCTATGGCCTGATGGTATAACTGGGAGAAAGGGAAAAAAGATAAAAGAGGGTCAATCAGACATGAAATTTAAATTAAAAAAAGAAAAAAAAAACAAATACAATATTGTATACAAAGAAAAAAAAATCTCTTTATTTTATATTGCATGTCTTATATTATTTTATACAGAAAAAAATTGAAATTCTTTATTTGTATGATAAATTTTACTAAGATCCTTAATTAAAAAGTTAAATTAAATCTCTCCATATTACTCTATTATAAAGTCAAGCTAATCAACTAAATCGATCATTTTTATCAATTTAGAGTTTAATAAAAGAGCAATAGTATAATATTATTATATAACATAAATTGTGAAATCTCGTCAAATTAAATAAATATTTATTTAATGATACAACTAACTTGACTAAAGTTGACATCTTGATTGGATCTCTAGTGTGATAAAATAATAAAATTTGTTTAGTTATAACTTCAAAAAAACAAATCGAGTAGCGTATTCGATATTGTAGTAGTAATTATTTTTTGATTGAAAATATATTAAAATAATATATTTTTTTAAATTTATTTTTGATATCAACACATTAAAATTATAATGATTTAAAAGTATAAAATTAATTTTTTATATAAAACACTGATTGGACGGAGTTTCCAAACTTGCACCGAGATAGATGAAATTTGTTGATGGAAACAACGAGCATAATTAACAATGGTAATAAGAATTTAGATAATGATCATAAATTGAAGAAAATCCAAATCAAAATGCTTGAAGAAATAATTATTTTTGTCACCAATACGCATGTTTTAAACCAAGTCTACGTACCATCTGATCTGATGTAGGATTAATAACCTAAATATAACTAAATAATGCGAAATTAGGCTTCCAGGGCATGATCATGGTTCTGAAATTATGGATCTCTCTTCATCCTCTTTTATCGTGTTTATCATAGCAGATATTTGGTTTATGGCTGGCCTTTCATTTGGAGACGGATTTATGCACTTCAATGCTACCTGCAACAGGTTCACCATCCTCTCCTCACTAGCACCTTCTGCGATCAAGGCCCTGTCAAAAACTTCAGCAGTCCATTCTTCTCTAACCACTGAGTGCACCCAACTTGCCAGATCAAACCCATTGTTTTCCACTAGTTTCCCTGTCAAAAGCTCAAGAAGAACCACGCCAAAGCCATAAACATCCACCTTGAAGGTGCTATAGGCGCCATCTCCACCCAAAGCATTACTTTTGAAGCTATCAGACTGAGAAAGGAATGATTGATCCTGGCCTTGAGCCACAATTAGACCATATTCACTAATGCAGGGCTCCATGTTCTTGTTGAATAAAATGTTGGTGGATTTCAGGTTCCCGTGGGCAATCCCACCTTCTTGAAGCTGCTCATGCATGAATGCTAAGGACTCTGCAATACTAGCTGCGACATTGAGTCTGCTTCCCCAGTCAAATACTCGCCCATTCTGGGACCCTAAGAACATCAACAACAATTCCAAGTTGTTATATGAACCGTGTCACTTTCCTGTATGTATCTTATATTATTGTTTCATATATATGAAATTGCTTATGCCTGAGAAATGCAGAGAAAAATGAGAAAACAAATAATAGTTGCCAGGAATATTTCTCTCATCAGACTGAAATTTACCATGTCTCTGAGTTGTATGTTTATCCAATGGGTTTTTTCAGAAAATCCTCTTCATACTTCTTATAGTCACATCCCCAAGTGCATGCACTTAATATGGTGAATATTTCTCTCATCCTAATCCTATTGTACCTTTCAGTTTCACATTGTTTTTTATATCCTAAGAATTCCTTTCCAGTTTCCACCATTAAAATGAGGTAATGTTAAAATTTAGAATGCCAGTACAGATGATAGACTTACCATGGAGAAGTTTGAAGAGACTGCCATTCTGCTGATACTCGTATACCAGGAGCTTCTCTTGCTTGGAGCAATAAAATGCTACCGGAGGCAATACTCTGGGATGCCTCACTTGGTCTATCATCTCCATTCTCCTCTTGAAATCTGCGGCCGAAATATCCCAGTCTTTGATCCTTTTCACTGCCAAGATCGTAGCATTATCGAACATGACCTTATACAAACTTCCATGCTTTCCTCTACCAAGCAACTCAGCTGGAGCTCGAAGCAAGTCCTCGAATTTCAAACCATTCACCACAGGACTGGGAAGAACTACAAGAGATGATGATGTCATGCCAGCTTCAACAGATGCAATTGAATATTCTGATCTATTACCACCAGTTTTGGATTCACTTGGAGTACTACTATGTTCCTTACTTGCATTAGCTACCCTCCCCTTCTTGACAACCTTCGCAGTTTCTTCTTTAGGCTTATTTTTCTTAAATAAATATAAAGCTAACAAGAGCAGCACAACCACGGCAAGTATTATATAGCCTGAGTAGATAAGGAAGCGATCAGTTGATGAATGCTTTGATCCTTTTTTTGAAGGTGGGCAGGCTTTTGATAATGGTTTCCCACATAATTCAGGATTACCTGAGAAGCTGTCTGCCCCAAACTTGCCTTTGACATCAGGAATTGGACCGCTAAAGTTGTTGTTGGCTACATTGAAATCCTTGAGATAGGAGAAATCAAAATCCGGTATTTCCCCACTGAGCTGATTGTTTTCAGCAAAGAAGGTTAGCAGGCCTGAAATCCGGGACATATCAGCAGGAAGCTCACCAGAGAAGTTGTTGTCAGATATATCGATGCTCTTCAACTTACGTAACTGAGGAAAAGTGTCAGGAATATCACCAGCAAATCGGTTCCCTTTTACGTACAAGTGTCTCAGACGTCCGCAGTTTCCTATCTCTTTAGGCATGAAGCCAGAAATATTGTTCTCTTTCAGGCTCAAGAAAACAAGAAACTTCGCCGTGCATACGAAAGCAGCCTCAAATGTTCCTGTTAAGTTGAAGTTATCAAGAACAATCTTCTTAACATTTTGCGATTTCTTGCAGTCCACTCCTTTCCATGTGCCAACGAAATTGACATTGCCAACGCAGGGATCTGAATTTCTGTCCCAGCCCCAATTTTGATAATTTTGCGAATTTCCTGCTGAAAGTTTCTCCATGAATTGCACCAGTGCCTCAATGACATTTTCATCTTCTGAATTTGACTTTGGAAGTATGAAAAACATCAAAATGGGGAGCATCCAGATAAGAATTCGATCCATTTTTCTTAGATGAACCAAGTGAGTTTAGAGAAAATGGCGCTATATTGTGGTTTCTCTTTTAAAGGGTAGCCTCTGATTGGCTAGCTAAGTAAAACCAAGGAGAAAGGAACCAAATTGCCATTGTTGCTTAAACCAGTATAGAGAGACAATTGACTGAATTTACAAAGAGAGCTCGCATTGTTTTAAAATGGATTGCCCATAAGGTCTCACAAAAACATGCCAAAGGCCTAAAACAAGATTCTCAAAACAGGAGCCGGCCGGCAGACTTGACTAGTCATCATCATTTTCAATGTCGTGTCCTTCTCAGCTGGTTTCTACAAAATTGACAGCGTTTTATGCTTCAGTTAATTCATTAACTAATCAAAATGATACAACTGTAACTTTCTTGTCGATGGCCAACAACAAAGAAGAAATTAGAAACCTTCTCTTTGATGCTTCAATATTTCCATCCTCCATATGGTCGAGCTTTGTAGTTGATCCTTTTTAAACAGCTTCTGGTCTGGACCATTGCTGTTGAACATGTCCATCAGCTTTATTAATTAATTATAGTATTACAGTAGTTTTCCAAACTTGTTTACTCCTAAAGCCGCTGTCCATGTAGCGAGAGCAATGATATTTTAGGATTCTAACATATTTCATAACTTTTTTTTTTGGAAAAAGTTGCACATGTTAAAAAAATATTAGAAAAATAATACAGTTTAAACACAATTATTATTGAAAATAATAATTGTTCCAAAAACCATGTCCCTCTCATTTCAATTAACATGCATAAAAAATCAATTTAAAATTTTATAAAGATTCAATAGCCAAAAAATATCATGGTATGTACCCAGTGACCCATTCTTTTTTTTTTTTTTCTTCCCCCATTTATCTGTCCTTCCACATCACTTTATCTTTTCTTTTTTTTTTAGCCCTTGGATCTTAATAAAATAGTTGGTTAACTTTTGTTGAAGTTGATTAATTTGTAAAAGCCTAACATTAACAGGAGCCTCATACCTTATCTTCAACAAATAAAATTTTATTATAGTCCCCTAATAACAACTAGGGTACAAAAACCCCATCAACCATTTGTTTATTTTTCTCAAAACATTTTTTTTTCAAAACCTCATTTGGATTAACATAAACAGTTGTAAAAACCCAACCTATCCCTCTCCCCTCATCCATTATAGGATGAATAAGATTTCGAGAAGAATTCACAATATCTAACTCCATTTTATTTTTATTCCACAACACCCAAATCCCTTCATATCTCCAATGAGCTTCTACCCTAAAACTTGCATTAAACCCTAGTTTCTCTACTATTTTATCACCTACTACACCACACACTCTAGGTTTAGTGATTGTCATTACATCAACCTTACAACTTCTCCTCAAATCATTAACAATTGAACAAAACCTATCATTTCCCGTCCCTCTACAATTCCAATATAGAAAATTCATAATAATAAATTATAAAAGAATTACCATAATCATCATACTCATTTATTTTAAAGATGGTACAAAGGTGCCTATTTGTTCATCCTCTTCCATCGTTACCCCTATAATTTGCACTACTTCAACATCATCTTCAATTAAATTATCTTTCACAACATCCATTATTGCCTAATAACTTGATTCATAAGGTCTTGGTTCTAGAAACACCTCACTTCTTTGGATTTGAACAGACCTCTCCCTCACAAGCATCTCATCAGTTATCGATAGGGATGAGATAACTGTAGATTGATCTTTGTCATTCATCATAACCTGTTTATTTTTGTGTTGTTGATGAAATTTTCCATTATTTTTGTTATCCCTGGTATTATTTACTAAGGAGATAATATTACTACCCAAGCCCACTCATTAATCAATGGTCTAGCCTCTTTCTTCTTAATAACCCCATGTGGCCCATGCAACATTACCCTTTTATTACCTAATTTATTACTCGGGCCTTTCTTAGGCTCTTTTCTATTCTTGAAGTCCACCTTCTCTTTTGTATCTTTCCCACAATCACCTCATCTGAATATTTCTGTTATTATTATCATTAATAAACATATGTTCTTCATTATTCCCCACATCCATCTCCTTTAAATCCCACACTTCTAGCAATTTATTTACTCATCAAACTCGTTTTAGAAGCAGTCCTATTATTTACAGGATTTTTATTAGGTTTGTTATTACTTGTCATGACTGGTGCTTTCCTAACATTGCTATGTCATCTCCATGTAGCCACCATCCAATGCCTAAATTGTTTTTCCACCTCTGGCCTAGTAACTCGACCACCTTTCTACTTCATACCCTGCACCAAATCACCATCATCTTTGCTTCCATTCTCATTGATTGTCACCTTCATATTTTCCTCATGATTTTGACGTGCATGGGGAATTTTTTTTTATGACCATATTAGCCACAATAGAAACATATTAAATGAAGCCCTTCATATATAATACGTCTAATTCTTCTATACAATTTGAATTTAGCTAACAATGGCCTCGTTAGATCCATCTCCACATAAATTCTAGCATAGTTACCCCTCATGCCAAAAGATGTGGTACGATCCACTTTTAATTTCTTTCCTATATGATCACCAATTCTCTATAATATAAAATTATCATAGTATTTCATGGCTAAATTTGACAATCTGACCCATACTGCAACCTTTTCAATAGTCACCTCATACGGATCAATGTTTGGATGTCATGTATGAACTGTCAAATAATGATCAGCGACCATTCAGGGTCCTCCAAAAAACACATATTCTCTATCTTCAGATTGTGAGAATTTTGCCAAAAAAATATGTTTCCCAAATCAACTAAGCTAAAATCTCCTTAGATATTCCACATCGTTCTAAGCCTTCTGGCATTGTACTAGGTTTGGGAGATGGGTACAAGAGTTTATTTGATTGATTTGGGTTTTTATGGGTCGAAATTTACTTGGAGAGGTAAAAAAAGAAGTGGTTTTGGTAAGTTGTTTGACAAATTGGATATGGGGTTTGGGAATATGCAACGGTGCCTGAAGTTTTAAAATGTTTTTATTAAGATTCTGCCCAAAGTTAATTTGGATCATTATCCAATATTGGCAGTGTTGTGTGGTCATGGTTAAAGTGTTCAAAGTTAGAGCAAACCTTTTAGGTTTGGAGTTGTATGGGTGCAATATGAGGAGTTTGGGGATTTTATTCAAAGTGACAAACTGATACGGAATTTGTTCTAGCCTTGGATGAAATGACTAAGCAGCTGAAGGATTGGAATAATGTGGTGTTTGACAATACTAAATATTTCCATACGAAGACAATGATTAAAAGACATAAAAATAGAATTAAGGAACTAAAGGATGAGAATAATATATGGGTGTGGAAGGAGTATGGTTTGAGGAATATAGTGGTGGAGTATTATAAAAAGCTATTCAGTAGAGATAAAGATAAGGGGAGAGCAAATGAGGATGTTGAATGAGAAATTTCCTAAGGTTCCACAAAACTAGCTTGAGATGTTATCTATTTCATTCTCTAATGAAGAAATCATAAAGGCTATTTTTTACATGAAGCCTTACAAGGCTCTAGGATCAGATGGTTACTAGCCATTCTTTTATCATGATCAATGGAGAGTGGTGGGGCCAATAGTGTGCAATTTCATTAAAGATATTTTTTAGGAAAGAATTAATGTGGCAATGGTGAATCAGTCTCAAATGGTATTGATATCGAATGTGCAGTCCCCTGAATACATGCATCAGTTTCGTCCAATTGGACTGTGCAATGTAAGCTTCAAAATTATCCCAATTAATTCAAAAAGAGGTTACAAATCACTCTTGTAAACCTTTTAGAATTAATAGAAATAGGATTGATATTTATCACCTATGTTTTGCAGATGACATGTTGTTTTCTGAAGCAAGTAAGGAACAAATGGAGAACATAATGGGATGTCTTAACATTTTTTATAAAGCTTCAGGTTAAAAGGGTTTACTTCTCAAAAAATATGTCAACAACAACTGCTAGAAATACAAATAGAAATAGTGACTTTCAAAGAATTGACAATATGGGAAAGTATTTGGGTGTGCCTATTCTTCATCAGCGAATCACTAAGCAGACATGTTGCTACTTGATTGAGAAGGTGCAGAAGAAGCTAGCAGGTTGGAAAGCAAACAATCTCTCTCTAACAGGAAGGATTACTCTTTGTAAGTCTGTTCTAACAATTATTTCTTTTTATACAATGCAATTAACAGTACTACCAAAAGGAATTTGCTATGATACAAAGAAGATACGTAGGAAATTTATCTAGGGATTAGAGGCAGGTAGAGGTAAAATGCACCATATAAACTGAAAGACTATATGCAAACCTAAAATTAAAGTTAGGTCAGGGTTAAAAAAGATGCATCATATGAATATGTCTTTTGTGATGAAGCTAGCTTGGGGAGTTATGTTTGAGAGTGATAGTCTTTGGGTGAAAGTATTGAGGGGAAAATATATCAAATCTAATGAGAGAGTTCCTCAGGTTACTGCTAAGCATAGAGATTCAAGTTTATGGAAAGTAATAAGTGATGTTTAGAATTAGGTTACTAAAGAGTTATGTTGGAGTGTAAATGATTGTGCATGTATTAAGTTTTGGAGGGATGGCTGGCTTGACACTTATAAACTACTTTATCAATCATGTGAGGTAGGAAATTCCATAGGATTTGAGGGAAGCCACGGTCTCGGACATAGTGGGGAGAACAAACAATGGAGATGAGAGTGTTTTTTTTATTTGCTACCCATACAAATAGTTAGGTAATCGCGAATTATCTTTCTTCAAACAGTATGTTGGGGAAATATAATATGTATTGGAGGGATTCGACTAATGGTTCTTTCACATACTCGACTTATTCTCTTTAGAATTATGAGCTGAAGAATCAAAATTATAAGGATTCTTTGTGGAAACTGATTTAGAGGTGGAAAGGTATGGAAATAATTAGGACTTTCTTGTGGATAGTTGGACACAATGCAATATTAATGAATGCAAAGAGATATAAGTGAAGGATTGCATAAAGACCTTGTTGCCATCATTGCATCACTAGTGTTGAAACTATTTTACATACATTAAGGGACTGTCAAATTGCAAGGAAGATTTGAGAGCAGGTGGTTAGAAACTTAGAATTGAAGATCAACAAGTTTTCTTTACAACTAGTTTGTATACTTGGTTGGTGGATAATCTGGCTTCAAGAAATAGCGATTGTTATAGAAGGGACTGGGTTGTAATCTTTAGAGCAGTTGTGTAGCTTATTTGGAAAGGCTGAAATAATGTAATGTTTGCATAGGAGGTGAGGGACTTTTGAGATATAGTGTTGGCCATTTGAAAATTAGCTATGAACATAAAGGTTGCAAAGTTGAAGGATGTTGTGGGGTATGTTGCAGATAAACAGGTTCATGGGTTGGATGGAAATACTCACATTTAGAGTATTTAAAGTTAAATATCCTCCTATGGATCTTTGTATAATTTTATATTATGATCTCATTGAGTCAACTCTTTCTCATTTAATTTAGTTAGGTAAATTATATATTAATGACTTTACCTAGTTGAAGATCAGCTTTCTAAAAACCCCATTTTAGCACCACAAATCCGTCCAAATTACATCATTAAACCATGTTTTCTCTACAATTCCTATACTAAAAGAATCAAACATGCAAATACTGAAAGTAATCACTTCTCTTTCGATTTCCCATATGAGTCCATGTTTTCAAATCAAATAATTCATGCCAACTATTTTCTTACTCTGGGAAAGATGAGCTACATGATTAATGATTAATCAAGGAAACTGAAGGTAGATGTAGACTGGAACGACAGTGAAGATCAACATGTAATAAAGGTCCATTGCCAATCTTACAAGGGGGTTTAATTTAAAGATGATTAAACCCCTGCTGCAAAACATTAAGGGTCTACATGCCCAGCAATCTCATCTTCCTCATCACTGGATCCACTTTCTTCATCACTGACATCCTCCTCGTCACTCAGCTCTTCGCCCGTGGAGTTCATAATATGCTCCTTTTTTGCATATCTTTCACAATACTCTGCTCAACAAATAAGACTGAAAATAATTACATCTCTTGTTCCTAAGCTGGGGCCCGACTCTTGAACAGCCCTAGTGTGATAAGACCTCACCTTATATCCTAGCATTAGCCTATGATCTTTTTATCAGTGCTAAATTACAGCAAATTCCAATAGTGCAGTTAATCACAAACATCAGAAGACAGGTCCCTAGGCAACATAATGGGCACACGGTTCATGTTCAGTCATGCAACAAAACACCACTACCACCTTATAAACACCCTTTTCCAGAAACTCGAGGATAAAAGAATGTGAAGTCACGTATTCTCATTCTATAGGCGCTCCTTTGATGCCTATAGATAGATCACTCGTCAATGTCTTCAATCACTTAACCACTTGGATCTAAGACTTCCCTTTTCACATGAATGGCAAACACGCTTGCAAACTCATGGTTACGCTGTATAGAGTCCCATCATTGAGGAACTAACCCAATCATGCGTTGGATACTATAATTATGTGTTTTTGAATAGCTAATTACCCAAAATCCCAGTATATTTCAATTTCCTGAACTTGAATATGAATGAATACTTGAATAGACAAGGATGAAAAGATTCTACAATCTAGATTTTTTTTCAGGTGGGGAATAAAAAAATGATTCTGGATAACTTTCACCTTTCACTTTCTGATCATATTGTTCTTTATCCTTCATCATCAATGAAGCTGCATCACCATTGAGGGGGTCTGAAGGATTTGGATAAATCAAGAGCTGTGGCAAGAAAACTTCAAAAACATTTAAAAGATCTGCAGAAACAAAGACCATATATGTGAGTAACTATGGTGAAAGTCAAGATTGAAGGAAACAATCGACAAAAACAGATCATGTGGATGGTGCATATTCAATGAGAAAACAATGCATGTGAACCATCCACCTAGAATGTGCAATCTAAACAAACAATATATAGCTTTATTTAGAATGTGATATATGATGCTTACCAAACATTGGACTCCATGACTGGTTGATTACATCCAAGCATACAGAACCAGAACTGTTATTGATAAAGAAAAATATTGCAAATGTCAGCTGAAGGATCACAAAATTAGAAACAACATAAAATCTAAACTATTTGCAACACAGCAGTTGCAAGATCATTGCTTACAGTTCATCAACATTTGGGTGGAATATCTTGTTCACAAACCCAATAGAAGGCGACTTGTAAGGATATGCATCAGGAAGCTCAACATGGATTTTCCAGACACCACCTTCATAAAGGCCTGTAAGCATCGAAGCAAGAAAACACAAAATACAAAATAGAAGACATTACTAAAATACAAAAATAAAAGAATAAAACTGGAAACAGCCAATAGAGGTTTGCAAGAGAAAAGGTGCATCTCAGAATTCTCAAGGTAAAAGGAGAACAAAGATAAATACTAAAATTGGAAACTCCAATAGGTAACAAGGTCTTACATAAATATGCCATAAGATTCTGTCACCCTAAACTCAATGTTTACAGTACTTCAGTTAGTGAGAAGCCATCAAACATGTCGACATCAATCATGAAGTCCTGAAACTAAATGAAATGACCTCTTCATATTTTTCTCATTCAAAATTAACAATGGAAGAAAGCTCCCCGAGCTCCCAAAACTAAATAGACTTAAACAAGGAAAACAATAACTGAAGGATGCCAGAGATCCATGTGGACAGAAGATTAAAACAATTGTTATTTCCATGCCATTATTGGAATCAAATAATCCATACAACAAACCAAGAAATTGTTTTGTCATTGGTAAAACAGATGATGTTCCCGAGTTCATTCATAGATTTACAACAGCATGCTTGTACATGGACTACACCCTGTCTGTACAATTTTTAAAGCACCATGTACCAAGTAGATACACAAAAAGAAAAGCTAATATATCAAATTGGAGAAAGAAACAACAAAAGAGAAGAGATAATACTTTCTTTAGGACCATGAAACTCCACATTAAAATCATTCAGTCCATCATTTATAGTCTCCACATTGTAATCACTCATCATCCTGTACAGCATTAATCCAACAGTTAAACATGTCACAAAGAAATAATTATCCATAACTTCAAGAAGTAATGCAGCAACTCCAAATCTAGGCAAATGGCTGTACAGACTATGCTGGTCAGATAAAAAGCCTATAATCCAAACAAATATATGCCAAAAAAGAAAGAAAACCATCAGGAATACCAAATAAAAATTCAACTTTAGCACAATCATTAATAGTAAATGGGATCTTATATCATCCATGGTGAAAGACACCATGGACCAACCAAACTCAATCCTGGTGGTAAACTGCGGAGCCTTTTCCCATTCACAAACCTTAATCGGTACTACTGGAGCCAATGGTATGGAAAAGCCTGTGCTAGAGCTACATCCTTACTCCATTAGTTTTAAGCATAAACCCCCATATCCTAAACCTATCTCTAAACAATTATATTCCCCTCATAACTCTAACAGTGCATGCCAACCTGATTAAGCTAAAACCACACAGATTACAGTATGAAAATGCTGTTGATATTTTCCTAGAAAATAGGGAGGCACTTGCCTTGGGTGCCATAGTCACGGACGTCCTCTTCCCTAAAATTTATTTGCACTTCTCACAAAACTATAAATCCATCCAAAGCTCATTGAACCATGCCTTTGATTTCATTTTAAGTCAGTCTATCTTTAATTATCTCATATGCATGCATAAATGACAATGATAAACTTACAACTTCATGACATCCATCTCTCTCCTCTTGCTTGGAGAAGACATTTTAAATTGTACAGATTAAAACTCCCAAACCTGCAATAGAAGCATCAAATATGTTTGCTTTTAATGTATGAGAAGTAAAATCAAAGTAATCAATTTTGTTTCAGTTCCTTGTACTAGACATACAAGCAGCAAAAGATACAAGCATTAAGCACGTAACGTCCTTGCAATTACCTACGAGATGTTGTAACTTGAGGTAGAGATAAAGAAAACCACAGTATCAGAAACTTCTAATACTGCTTAATGTGCAAAGCATGCGTAGGGTACAAGCAAATCTGTCAAGAATGTACACAAAGTCAGTAAATCAATACATCTAACATGAAACATGTCCGCATGTTCAAAGTTCAGCAAGCCTTCTAGTTGTTAAGATCCTATCATCGGTTCAAATATCCATTTGTTAAGCCAGAAGGCCTTCAGAAATAACCTCACAGGTAAAAGAAAAAGATCAATTGCCCTGCACAGGATAGCAATGGCATGTGCCTAAAAATCATAGCCTCTGAAGATTTTGCCAGCTTAAATATAGCCACATGCAGACCTGCCTGGGATGTCACAATGACATTTCTAGATACAATTAACTATTGCCACAGAATCAAAACCAAATTGTTTAATCCAGCCACAAACAGGAAATACAAGAATGAAAAGAACAGAAGTAAGAAAAACCCTCAACACCATGCACTAAATGAACAAATGTCGGATAAGTCTTTGTCTAAGGCTTAAGTCACTCCGCTGTTCTTCTAAAGTGCCCTTTATGACACTATGATTAGTTTCATTGATCGTTTATTAAGTCTAAAGACTTTAGAAAGAACTGAGTATTCAGTGCAAGAGTTTGTTTCATGTGTTCTTAAACACTAACATTGTTTAATTATAGTGTGAAATTAACACATAGTGTAGTATTTGTACCAAGAATTTATAACAATCATCCAAAAGTTCAAGAGCAATCGGAAGATAACAAGTATTCTCCGCATTGCATCTAATTTAACAAGCAAACACAAGCAGTCATTTGGCAATGCAAGTATATATATGATCCATAATAAATCATCCATTCAAAGCATTGAGCCAAAACATTTACAAATGTTTAACAAGTGAACCAATTCTCAATCTCGAAGAAGCACAAAATCCCAAGTTCTTTCTTCATTTTCCATCGCAAAAAATAAAAATAAAACACCTCGTTCAGTCAAAGACATAGCGAGCAACCGACACAAAATTTATAATTCCAAATTGTTGCAAAGTTTCAAGGATCTAACTTTTATAAATTAAATCTAACGATATAAGATCTAACAAGTGACAGATGCAACAAAAATAAAAAATACGACAGGCCATGAATAATTGGGGCGCTGTCGGAAGATTGGTCAGAGAGAAAATAAAGATAAAAACTTGCAGTATCTTACGTTTGCAAATCAGTTTTCAGAAAATATGGTGACAGCCCTTTAGTGGGTTGGTGCTGGATTTCTGATCGCGAGAAACCAAACAGAAAAATCGTAGAGAAGAGAAGATAGCAGCAGCAAAAAGTGAGAGAGGCAAGGCAGGGGTAGGCAAGAGAGATATATAAGGAGAGAGTGTAGGGGTGAATTGAATGACCACATTTTCACATGCACGTGTTGAATATAAAATACGTTCAAATCCACAACTTGGTTGGTTGGTCTTCAAGCTTTTTTTTTTTTTTTTTTAGGATGTTTCTTAATAATATAAGCATTTGAAAATCTTATACCTTTTAATTGTTAATTTCCAGCATTTTGCATTTCCTTTAAAACTTTTATTTGAATATCCAAGTGTA
>Ga0307517_10004303_pt1 | contig 21935 bp, 19 predicted proteins | sample 23_EM_MG_FD_194515 | JGI IMG/M metagenome (GOLD analysis project Ga0307517, IMG submission 194515) | Populus trichocarpa ectomycorrhiza microbial communities from riparian zone in the Pacific Northwest, United States - 23_EM | ecosystem: Host-associated > Plants > Roots > Unclassified | place... | reverse complement strand
ACATTAGAAAAACATTAGAAAAAAAAAACATCAATTTAATATTTTTTTATACACATTTTTAAAAAACATGCAAAAATAAAAATTACCTTACTCCCAAACATGTACACAGTTAAGAGGCCCACCAACCCAGGAGTGCAGAGGGCTCAACTTGCCTGCCTACCAGGGAAAAATAAAAACAGAGATTGGGCAAGCCAGAGGGCAGTGCTTTATTTCACTTCTTGATGGGTTGACGGCAATCGGTCTACCATTCTGTCCCTCAGGCCATAGTCGATGCCAGCTAGATTCTTCAATAATTAAATTTAATTTGTGCACATGGATCGAAATATTAAGAGGACTGCAAACTAAAATGAAAGCAGAAGATCGTTTCCTTGCCGATACTGCACCACTAATAAAATGAAAGCAGAAAAAGAATATGAAGGAATTATCCTTGAGCACTGATTCCACACATAGCAAACTCTAGACAACTCCCATTCTGTCACAGGGTACAATCCAATAGCATAATAAGCAATTCGACACCTGATTATTTCTTAAAGACAGTCTACAAACAAACAGCTTGCATGAAATATTGCTCAGTAGTATGCTTTTCGAGGGTTGTTCTGCCAATGGGAAACGGGAGATCATCAGAACAAGGCTAGCCTTGTAGTAATTGAACTTGCAATTCCAAGGAGGATATAATGGACTAATTTATTAAACTAATAACAAACATCAAATACATGAAAAGGGAGAACAAGAGAAACAAGGGATAATACCAGGGGGTTCGGCCGGTGACGGTAACCAAGCATCATCCGCTTCTTGTACTGCTCATATATATCATCATCAGCAGTCACCTCCCCAGGATTGTGAGCACCAACACCCAAGTGATCCTTCTTTACATCACCAGCCATGATCGGATTTGAAATACCATTTCTGGAGCTCCCTAGACCCTCACCTGAATGCCACACACTATTTCAGGCTTCCACTCCACATTACAGAGCAAAAACAAATAGTTTTAAATAAATAGAGATGTCCAACTAAGTTTTCAGAAATCATTACAATCCACTCAAGTATAATACATCCCAAGTCATGCTGCAAACGAGGAATTTAACAAAACCACTAATGATTCCAACTCAAACCACATATGTTGATTGAGAAGGAGAAATGAACTGGAGTCATCTGTATACCATGCATCTGAATCTACATAATCCATCTATTACAAAACTCAAGCAACTTGTGGACATTTTAAGGAGGTTCAAGCAGATCAGTTATAATCTTGCTTTGTGGCCCTCAATAAATAATGATCAAGTTGAACAAAATTCTTTAGTTCCAATCTTTCACGTTAAAAAGAAGTGGTATTCATGAGAACACCTTGTTCCCATTTCCTTGCTGAACCAACATGCAAAAAGGTAAGCCATTAGAATAAGTACACTTTATCAATATAGTAATAAAGGCTCCAATTTCATTCCTTTGACTGATTGTTCACATCAGATCTCAGGTTTCCCAAACTCCCTGTACAATTGTTCCCTCAAGGCCTCAACAGCCAAACATGCACATAATTAAACTCCATCTCGATTTTCAAAAAACATAATGCAAAATGCTATTGATAATTCACATGGTACAAATTAGGCACTGGCAAAATAAAGACTCACGAGCACACTTGGTTCCAAATTCCCAGCAGACCCATCATGCAAAATGTAGCTGTTAAAGTACACTTTAAAACACATGGTACAAATCAGGAACTGGTAAAAAAAGAGCTAACACAGGCCAAATGAACTAGAGGAAACATGCTATGAATAATTTATTTATTTTGTAGAAGAGAAGATAATTTCAATCCTGCCATGCAAAGAAACCACCGTGAATATCCCATCATGAAAGGATTATTTGATTCATGATTTATGACTTCAGAGAAAACTAGTTTTTCATGTGTGCGTGAGAGAGAGAAAAAAAGAAGGGGAGGGGGGGGACCTTCTTTCCAGCCCATTTTGGACAAGAGTTTATGCCCAACATTATCAGCCTGGATCTTTGCCCTTTCTGCAGCCTCCGTAGCAGCCTTTCGTGCAGCTGCATCGTTACAAGTAGACAAGAACTTCTCAAGCTCTACTGGTGGGATGTAGTCACCCATGTGATGACCTTTTTTGGAAAGACCTGCAGTGCCACCAAATTTCAAAATAAGACCATTATATGAAGAAATCATTTGGAGACCACAATTTCTCTGCACACAAAGCATATAATAACCTTGAAGGGAAGCAGGAGGAGGCATCTCATCCTTAGAATGTTTAGGTTGTCTCCTCCTCTCTTCATGAGCAGCCTTCTTCATGTAGAACTCCATCATTGCTATAGGATCTGTACCTGCTGGTGCACTAGATTCACCTGCAACATGAAAGAGAAGTAAATCCAATATCCAACATATGGATACAATTATGCATAACACATCACATGATTGATGGCTTCCCAACATAACATGGAAGTCCACAACTAGACAATTCATCCATTTGCACACAAGAGAGGAGTGATGTACTGACTTGCCACCTGTACCTCTCTACATGATAATATCATGATAAAAAAATGCAACTGCTAAAAATCATGCGAGTCCAAAGCAATTTCTAGACACTCGTTGTAATATACAACCAAAACATATATTCTTTGAAAATCTGACACATAACGTTGGAACACAAACCAACTATCCAACATTAATTGCTTTAAACATAATGAAGCCAATTCAGTAAATGAAGTGTGAAACAAAGTCTGTTTGGTAAGCATTCTATTGTAGAGAGAGATTGATGGATTTGGATGGACCCAAGCCTGAAAGGTTTGAGCAGGGTACAGAATTGGATAAACTAACATTAGGATTATCTAATTTCATACAATCTACAGACTCCAATCAGTTGACCTTCACCAAGTGCGAACATCTCCAGTGTGCTCAAACAGCTTCTATTGTTAAAAGAACTTAAAGAACAGATTTTTTTCTCATGGGTTATCAATAGAAACAAAATTTTCAAATATATCCATTGCATACTGATATGTGCTATACCAGTTCTTCCTGAAGATGTTGACATCGAACCCTTTGGCTCTTCAGCATCATCGTATAGAGCTGAAGCGGGAATTTGGTAATTTGAATGCTGCTGCTGCAAGCTCTGATAACTACCTGTGGATTTAGATGCCGAAGTACTTGTACCACCTATGCAGACAGACATGAAAATTTCATTCTATGATGGACAAAATTTGAACAAGGAAAATTAAACACAGCAACACAAGCAAAGAACCTCAACAAGACAACAAACAAATAACGTCCTTCTCCTAGAGCAATGTTACAATACTAATTTAATATGTCGAGCATTTTTTATCAGTCATAAATGAAGAAAATTTAAATCTTAAGAAGTGACTTTGTGTCAACATCAACATGTGAAGTTTGTTCCTGGACTTATGGGCAGCGAAAATGCAGCCATGGAAGCTTCAAACAGCCTTAGCTCCCAGCCAAAAAGAATACAACTGCTACAAGGATCGTAATCAAAGTACTAACCACTAGAAGAGATTTGAGAATCCCTGCTCTGTGAAAGAGCCTTTTCTTCTTCAGCGAGCCTATACTCATAGTACTTGAAGTCTGCACAATTCTCATCAAATAAAAATCTGCAAATAACACAAACACCACTTATAAATAAAGCATTGAAGACCCCAACATGCAACATGAAGCAAAGTAAAAGAATATTATCAGAACTAAAAGGAAAATCATTGTGTAATGAAGCTAATGTTACTCCTAACTAACTTGAATGGTGTATCTCCAGGATTCTTTTGGCGTGTAACATTCTCAAATTGCCTTCCATGTTTAGCAACAAAACTTGCTAGTTTGTCTGCAACATTCTTCACAGTGGGATCACTTGGGGGAGGTGGTGCTGCACATCACTTATAAAACTGATTAATACCAGGAGCATGAACAAGGGAATGCAAATTACTCTTGTAGCATGCGTGCCACAAATGCCAAATCTTTCATTGAACATCTCTTTCCACCAATGTTCGTTGGTACTTAAGATATAAGCTGCATTCATGAGACAAGAAACATTCAAGAACGATTTGTCCTCTTCATTTGCCAGTCAAGATCAGAGTAGCCATACCCAGATGGTGGTTTCAATCACACTCTACTTAACAACAGGGGCAAACTTTATTCCACAGCTAAAGGCTCCTTGTTGGAAGAGATGCATACAAATAAAAGCTTTAACAACATGAAGACCTTAGGAATTAATGAAGATTGATAGCTACTAAACACTTCAAATGTGTCAAGGGGAAGGGGTGAGAAAGGAAATCATTTTACAAAAAACTTTTGCTCTAGTCATCTGTTTTGCAGATGAGAAGATCAAAGGAACATATACTCGTGACATACATGCAAATCCTCAATACAAATTCAAACACATAAAAAACTACGAGCAAAAAAGAGAATAGAATACGAATCTTTAGAAAGAAATAGGTAAAAGCATAAGCACTCTAACAGCCGTGTGTGCAAGAGTGGTAACTAAGATCATATCTGACACTGCAACAGACATCTTGTCAGAATGTAAAGCCACATTCATAAATGATAAATATCTCAAGTGTCATCTATCAATCAAGAAGTCGAAACAGCAAAGAATTCACAATAAGCTTTCACTTCAACTCAACCAGATGAGAGATTATATATATTAGTAGTAATTACCAACATCCAATCGTCTCGATGATTGTTCAGAGGTATCCAATTGACCCAACTTCTGCCTCTTTGCCGACACATCACCTGAAGCATTTACAGCATCAACTTCATCTTCATCCTCCTCATCTTCACCCAACTTAACCGCAGGTGCCATAAGCTTTGACTTCTGTTTCAAGCTGAAAGCAAGTTTGCCACCCGAAGCAGTCGGTGGGGTCTTTCGTCCATCGTTAGCCTTCAACTGCATAGTTACTTTACCAAAAGAAGGTTTGGGCGTCACAGACCCTGAAACAATTGTTTTGGGTTTAGAATCCTTTTCTGCAGCCCCCTTATCCTTTTCCTGTTCCTTCCCATTCCCTTGCTGAAGTTGTTTAAACTTCTCCATGAATGAACCATCATTAACAAACAGACTGGACGGTGCTGCTTTGTCCATTTGCTAAAGAGCCAAATATCCTCAGGTTGTTTACAGGAAGTTACTGTCTGACAAGTAAGCTTTCAAGCAATTTAGACATACATGGCGACCTTTAGGCCTGATCTTTGCGACTGTAAATCTTGCGTTTCTTAATATCACAATAATAATAAACAAAAAGGAAAAATAAACAACTATGTTACTGATAATCCACCCATATCCTTAATTCACAAAAACTATATCTTCTGCGACTCCATTGGGACTAAAAATTACTAATCATACAAAGCTGCTAGCAATAAATTAACAATCCACAGAAACTAGACCAAACCTGCCCAACCACTCTGTCGCTTCTAAAACCCCTCAACTTCAACCACTTGCAAGCCCAAATCCCATTTTTTTTAACTCTCATATTTGTTTTAGCATCTTTATGATCCTTTTTTAAAAAAAAAAAGGATTCTTAGCTTTTTTGATTAAAAACTTTCACTCATTGCAAGAAAATAATCTGACTCCCAATCATGGAAAAAACCCAAATACTTGAGAAATTCTATAATCGATACAAAAACGAATTTTCCCAATCCTTTTGACGGATACAATCAATCACTAACTCTAATAAACTGACATGAATTCAATTCAGGTACGGGAGATATGAGAGAAAAATAATTCAAACGGAAAAAATTAAACAATTCAAACAAAGAATCGGAAACCCTAGAAATCAAATCTGGCAAAAAAAAAGATGAAATCTGAAATAAGTGAATAAATAGTACCTGAATGGTTTACTTCGAGCGTTGATGTCAATTTGTGAATTTCACTAAGATCGATCGTGATGATTTTCTGTTTCTTTTGGGGGCTTCATAGAGAAAGAAGGATACGAGAATGAGCTAAGGCTGCTAAGCCCCTTTTTTTTATTTTTTTTAATTCGAAGGGACCGTCTAAATTGGGGAAATAGAGGGAGGGTAAGGTGTTGCTTTCGTTTATGTACAGAGTAAAAGTAACACTATTGTCCTTGGTTTTGAGAAAATATGTGCTTCGGTACTCTAAATACTATTTCCCTTCTCATTTTCTTTATTTCTTTTTTTAAAAAGAAAAGAAAAGAAAAGAATTATAAAATAGACAATTATAAAATTGATTTTTTTATTATAATATATGATATTTGAAGAGAATTACCCCATGTTGTTTTCGTCAAATCCTATTTCTGACTTTATTTGTGAGAAAACAGTAGCAGGTAAGGAGCTAAGGCCACCTGTCCAACAATCTCGAGGATCAAATTGATACTTAAAAGAAGATGAGAGACTGTTATTTCTTGTTCTTGAAGGAGTTATTTGTACAGCTCCATCAAAGCAAGAAGCCGAAAATGCAAGAGAACCTGGAGGAAATTCCATTTCCATGGAGACAAGTAGGAGCATAGAAATCTTAAATGCAATAGCCCCTTTACCTATCAGCTTCTTTCTACTCAAGAGCTTCTGCTCAACTTACCACAACTCAAGAAGCATCTCAACTACTCTCTTTCATTACCTGAACGCTTCTCTCCTCCTTGCTCTGTATGTAAATACTCTGTTTAACTTCCTGTTTCAATACGTATAAGATGCTTTATTTAGTTTTTGAGGGATGTTTCTTGTTTAATATTGTGGGTATGGCAGAAACAGGGAAATCTTTGCCGAATGAAGTAGGTAAGGGAGTTAGAAGAAGCTTCTAGACAGTTGAGCTATGAGCAGCTTCAATTCCCCTCGGAAACTTGCGCGCATGGCACTGAGGATATCTTGCTTGATTTTGGCAAACCAGTGAGAAAACCAATCATTTATTTGATAATCATTTTGTTAGCAGTTATTTGTAGGAGAGACGATAGGTGAAGTGTGTGTTGCCAAGGAACTCTTCATAATGCAGTCAGTGTGGGTCTCCCACTCTTGTGGCTCTGTTAAATGCTTCTTTGCTCTTCATGAAACACAACTGTATGCAAATCGACTAACATTCCCAGATGAATTGCAAACTTCTGGAATGAAGGCTACAGCTAGGCCCTCAAGTTCAAGAGAAACTCCATTCGAGCTTCGTTCTTTATAATTGCCCATTACAAAGTTGCAGTGCAATACAGAAATTGTAAGAAATCATAACAAGACACGTGCTTTGTCCATGAATGGATAAACAAGTGCTTGAATCTGAATATCCCAAAACATATATATTTTCATCGGGTTTGTTAGGACCACCAAGAATAAAACAAGCTACTATAGGTGTAGCCAGGTCAACAACAGAGCAAACTCAATAAAAATGAAACAGGTGATTATGCAAAATAGCTACCGCGACTCTGTCTCTCCACCGACATGAAACAGTTGGATTATATTATTCTGTGATGATTTAGCAATTTAAAATCTCATGGCATTGTCGCCTTTTTGACGAGGAGAGGTGTATGTTGGAGGTTGACCATTCTCACATGACAAGTTTCAAACTTTCCATGATTTTCTAATCAAGACAATTCCATGTTCTTTCATGGGTGATCATTTCCCATGTATCCTTCATTTAGGCCATTTATACGCTCAAATATTGTCCTCTTTTTTATATATTTTTTCTTTCATCTTTTTTATACTGTTCTCACATATTTCCTTCTAAAAAAATTTAAAAGGTGAGCTCATCATTGGATTTCATTGACCGTTTATATTAACAAACAGAAGCCACGATGAAACTTTTTTTTCTTAATCGTTTACGAAAAAGAAATGAGACTTTTTGGAGACTGTGAAGTCAATGTAAGAATTTTACAGCAAAGAAACATTGCTGAATATAGTGGAGAAAATATTTCAAATTTATCCTTTATTTTACGTGGTTCGGAAGATCTTTACCAACAAATTAAAGAAACGATTTAAAGGCACTACTGACAATGGTAATGTTTCATTCTACATCCAAAGTTTATAAAGTAGGAAGGGCGCATCTTGGCTGAAAAACTACAGAGCACCCCCCCATGTGTGCGTGTTCATAATACACGTGCTATGGTACCCATACAGCATTATTATAGTACAGTATATCAAACTCAAACTCAGTCCTATACAAGTCACTGCCTGATTTCATCCTTGATTTTATGAAATGGAAGACCTGTCAGAAAAGGAGGGCCTGGTGTGATTTTATGGAGGGACATGAACTGAAAGAAAGGCCCCCAGAAGATTAGGTAAGACTGACATTTAACAGGAATGCTTATATACATTAATGCGGGTTCTCTTATGTCGTTAGTTTGTATTTCATTGATGGACCTGGAAAGAACAATGGTCCGGAATTTATACGGAGATTCTTTCTGAAGGGGAAAAGAAGACAGATGTCCTCAGCTCCACAGCTACAAAGGGATGAATTGTGTCAGCATCCCTAATCAATTCGTGAACCCATAATTTGGTAGAAGAATTCTCGTCCAGTACTAATGAATAGCACTGATTACGTTGCTGATTTTTGTGCTATAGTAAACTTGTTTTACACGGCAAGATCTACTTCTGAAAAAAGTAAAAACTAAATACAAGAAAACGTCTTAATCATTAGGATGGGGGTTTTAATAGTGAAATCACGGTAGGGTCTTAGTACCATTGTGGTAGATGATATAGCCATTGTCCATTCTCAACTGAAAGTCTTCGTGTTTTTGCATTTTCCAGCAGATAAATGCTATAAACGCAGCCTTTTACTTAGAAACTGCAAAGCTGGAGAAGGGGCATTTGTGTTTTGGATTCACCTTTCCTGTCTGGTGACTGAGGAAGCATGTGCTAGGGTCCCTCATGGGCCTACCTCAACTATATTTGCTGCCTGCCTTCGGGATTTGATCGCAATGTAGTGTATCATCATAATATCACCAGGAGAGAGAGCTGGAAGGTTTGTTGCAGAAAAAGTTAATGCTTGATTCCAAGAATTATTCTTTCTAAGATGTCAATTAACCGCTCTCCGGTTAAGATCAAGCTGTAGATAAGTATAGATTGTGTTATATTATTAAAAAAACAAAACTAACGTGGAATCGGAATTAAGAAACAAATGCAGCTAAATCATGTAATGTGCTAGCTGCTGGTGCATGTGCAAGCAACTAATCACAGTATTTATTTATCAAAAAAAAATGTAATGATCACAGTATGATCTTGAACTGTAAATTAGACAACATATCAAGGGCATACTGATCCAGAACAAATATATATAAGCAATACCTCGTCTCCCAACTTCCAAAACCTCCTCTCCCCTCCTAATCATCTCTCTCTCTCTCTCTCTCAACGCACTATGTTTTCATTACCGCCATCCTCCTCTTAAAAACACAAAACTACCATATTCTAGCAATTAGCAAAACACCTCCTCCGGCATTTTACTCTAGCAAAACTCAAAATCATCAGGGATGAGTGTGTTACTACTCACAACACTAACTCTCCTCTTCAGTACCCTCATCTCCACAGTCACTTCCAGCTGCACTCCATCAGACCTAGCAGCGTTACAAGCCTTCAAGTCTACCCTCGATGAACCATACTTAGGCATCTTCAATACCTGGGCAGGCACCAACTGCTGCTCCAACTGGTACGGCATCAGCTGTGACCCCACCACTGGCAGAGTCGCAGACATCAACCTGCGTGGTGAATCCGAAGACCCCATCTTCGAAAAAGCTGGCAGGTCAGGTTACATGACAGGTTCCATCAACCCTTCAATATGCAAACTTGACAGACTCTCTACTCTCATTCTAGCAGACTGGAAAGGGGTTTCAGGTGAAATCCCTGAATGTGTTGTTTCTTTAAGTAATCTCCGAATCTTGGATCTCATAGGTAACAAGATCTCTGGCAAGATTCCTGCTAATATCGGGAATCTACAGAGACTCACGGTTTTAAATCTTGCCGATAACGGACTCACTGGAGAGATTCCTTCGTCACTTACAAAGTTGGCAAACATGAAGCATTTGGATCTTAGCAACAATATGCTGACTGGTCAGTTACCTTCTGATTTTGGTAACTTGAAAATGCTTAGCCGTGCATTGTTGAGTAAAAACCAGCTAAGTGGAGCCATACCAAGCTCTATATCGGTTATGTATCGGCTTGCAGACTTGGATTTGTCTGCTAATCAGATATCGGGTTGGCTACCAGACTGGATAGGCAGCATGCCGGTTCTTTCTACGCTTAACTTGGATAGTAACATGATTTCCGGTCCATTGCCACAATCTTTGTTGAGTAGTACCGGTTTGGGGATGTTGAACTTGAGCAAGAATGCTATTGAAGGTAACATACCGGATGCTTTCGGGCCGAAAACTTACTTTATGGCTCTTGATTTGTCGTACAACAATTTGAAGGGACCGATACCCAGTTCACTTTCGTCGGCGGCATATGTGGGGCATTTGGATTTAAGCCATAACTATCTCTGCGGACCAATTCCTGTTGGGTCACCATTTGATCACCTTGAAGCATCCTCATATAGTTTTAATGATTGTCTTTGCGGGAACCCATTGAGGGCTTGTTAATGTATTGATCGGCCGATAAAGCGTCAAATTGGGGGTTTCGTTTTTCTCCCGGGGTACCGGATGAATGTTGTTTCATAGATGTGTCAAAGTGTCGTTGTAGAAGTATCATCATCGTACTAAAGTGTGAGTTATTTCTAGATTTTGTTGCTGTTGATCCGAAGTTGAAATGGACAAAACGTAGGGCAGTTGCATGCACGTGATAAGCAGCATGAGGTAGATGGACAGAGATTCTTGGGAAAGTTAGATTAAGATCGTTTAATATTAATTAACTACTAAGCACCATTATAATTATTTGTATAATGAATGGGCATTGTTGAAATAATTGTAAACAATAGAGTTCTTTTTCAAGTAATTTTTACTTATAAAATATATTAAAATTTATTTTTAATATCAATACATTAAAACAATTCAAAAACATAAAAAATAATAATTAACTTTAAATAAAAAAAATATTTATATAATATCATATAGATCGTGTTTCCAAACATTAATCAGAATGGAGAGGGGACGCCTTGTATCATTTGATCGCTCTGGGGTAAGGTAATTAGGAACATACCAAGTGCTTTCTCTTTGTTTATAGTCTTTGGATCCGAAAAAAGAACAAACATGGCAAAAACAGCATCCACGTGATCAACAACAGTAGGATCATAAAGATATTCGACATCATTCGTATGTAAAGATTCGCTTATAAATTACTTTCTTAGTTTTGCTGTTGTTCTTCAAGGCCTTGGGCACTTGAAACAGAAATCGAAGCGTGTATCTTTCTAAATAAGGTTCCTGGGTTTCTTTAGCTACTGCTCCACTTTCTGAAACCTGCAGATTTTCTCGGTACTGTACAGAAGAGGAAGGACAAATCAATCAATTTCCTCCATTGTTTGATATTGCTAATAGGTTTGACGATAATAGCATGATGATCTAGTTGGCCTACAGAAGATCTTATGAACCAACTTATCTCATAAATGAAGTCCATGCATAATTCAGATAAATCAGTCCAATACATTGGATTTGAGCAAGCTCCTACCAAGCAGTAGCATACACCAATTATTGTTTGCATAAAGATAGAACATATCCATACTTTTGCGCATGCATTTATTAAAGATAGCACTTATATTTCCCACACAGCATTTCTGCCATGGCTGGTGGGAATAGGAGTAACGACAGAAGCAGAGATCAGACTCTCGTACAGCAATGCATGTTCCTAAGTAATAAATGTTACCTTCCTAATTGATTCCCATTTTGCAATGCTACCCTTCTCACCGATGGAGCCAATTAGCAATGGAGGCTTTGATTTGCTAGTGTGCACCAGATGTCTCTACTGCTTTGACGAGAACCAGACTAGTAGTCTCCATCCTCACAGACCAGAACAGAAAAGGTAACATGAGCTTTACCTCCGAAAATGGCATCCCTTTAATGACCCTTCATTAAGATGGTAACAGAAACAACTTCCAACAGCACATGATGAAACCTGCCAATTCTAAGTAACTTCTTGAACGTCCTTCCAAATCCAGAAATGCGTACCATCCACTAGTGACGCTGAGATTCCCCTGGTATCTTTCCTTCTTTCAAAGATACCCATCAAAGTGCAAAACACAACACTTCTCTGGTGACTATCCATGCTGTTGATATAATTCCAATTGCGTTGATCTTGAAATCCCAATACCAAAACAGGTAGACAGTTTTCTGGAACACTTTTTATAATATGTTGATATAATATATTTTTTTTAATTCCAATGGCGTTGATCTTATTTCCATCAAAGTTTTGTGTTGTCGCATCTCAGTTTCAGTCATTATGTTCTCTCACCGACATCTGAAGAAATTAAATTTCAGTAATTCTTCATCTTGGACCCAGAGCAAGGATAGGAAAAATATCACCTCCTTTCCCCTTCTTCTTGACTTCTTTTTATGTTTGTTGTTATTACTTGTCAAGTAGAAAATGGTAGTTGTACCTCTACCTCTTGCTTAGAGCTCCGTCTTCATTTATTAGACCAGGTTCATAGATTAGTATCCGTTTAGGAAAACTGTGACTTTTGAAAAGCTCCAAATTCTAGCTTCTAAAAATAACATATGGAATATTAGCTTTTAAAGTATTGTCGAATAGCTAAAAGCCACAGCCACGACGGAAGATGAAATAGGTTACACATGGTACAGCATTTCTAATCTTAGCAGATCGAAAGATTCGAAACAACACATGAAGCTTGGATTTTGAACCTATAAAGTGGTCCAAAGGAAAAAATAAAAAACTGCAAAGGAAGTTGGAATCAGAAAAATAGACAAGTCATAAAGCAGAATACCATAATTGTATCCCTGAGCAACTGTAGCTCGTTTAAAAACATGCAAGAATTTCCTATCCCAACTGACAGTAAAAGGACTATGCTTAGCATAAAAAGAAGCCTAAGGAACATCACCTAGATCTTTGTAAAACTGCTCAGGAACAGTAAATTTCCATATTGGAATGGTCTCTCAATGGTAAACAAGAAAAGGAACCTAATGTTAAGTTTTACTTTTGATACACATCAGGTAACAGGGGAAGAGGATTGATCTTGCAGATGCTCAAAGATACGGGCTTCCATTTATCAGTTATTTACCAGATTGGTTTAAAACTAAAATTAATGGAATAAACAGTTAAGACATTTCAAGCTCAAGATCACATTTCAGATTCAAATCCAATATTCCAAAATCCCTCAGGAGTCATGGGAGGAACATACTTGTATCGATGCCTAGAAACACCATCATGATGCTCGCAGCGGACATTCTGCTTATTACCATCACCTCCATTATTGGGGAGAACTGCGTCATAGAATTTTTTGCACTGCTTGCATTCAACTCCTTTCAAATTTTGCCGCTCAGCTTTCTTTCGAACTGGTTCAACATACTTGAAACCTCTTTTGCCACCTATTGTTACTGGCATCTGCTGCTCCCGTAGGTTACGATCAAGATTTATATCCTGCGTTTCATCATCTGAACTGCTAGGGTCCATGTTTTTATCATTTTGAAGTACAATGTGGAGATCCTGAACTTCTTCCTCCATGGTTTTGTCCAAGTCTGCCCTGAGTTTCTCCAATGGGGTATCAAGGAAATCATCATGAGGGTCAGGACCATCTTTTCCTTGATGAGATCTAGTATCTATCCAACTAGATGCAGGTCTCTTTGTGCCAATTATTTGAGCGGATTTTACAGTGGGAGGACATTTTGGTGCGACAAAAATAGAAGTAGGAGATTTGAAGTTTGCGATTGGAATTGATTTCACAACTTTATTGTCCACCAAGCCATCGCTGGATTCATTTTCAGTTTTGACTTCTTTCGTCTCACAAAATGCTGCAGATGCATCTACACTTTTGTTTCCACCGTCTAAAATACCAAGCAACGGAAGCTTGGTTAGTATCAGGAAGAGAAGTACATGCAATTTATTGTAAACAACAAAGCATGCCCTGAAGATTGTGTTCTTTTCTTCTTCTTTTTTCATTGCAGGATTTTATAAAGCACAAGCACCACAAATTCAGAGAAAAACAGAATAAACATACATGTCAATCTTGAAGCAACTACCAGAAAAATTCACCAATTTATACTTCTCTTCCAAGCTACAACTACTAGCAAATCACCACTAAATTCAATCGTCTAGTTCCTCTCCGCTTTATAGAAAAATGAAGTAAAAAAACAATAAAACCTTACCAGATGAAGTTGTCGGCTGATGCTTGAAGGAACCACTTTCGTCTTCTAGTTTGTCTTTGAGCATATTCTTCATAGTAAGACCAGACTTTGTGCAGAGGTAGTTGTATTGAGACCTCAACTTCATGTAAAGACCATGCAAATCCCTCGTCTTCCTCTTCTCGACCAATAACTCAGAGTCCTTCAATTGAATGTTGTGAAGAAGTTTATCGTACGAAACCTTTCCTTCAGCCTCTTTACCACTGCTACTTAGATTTTCCTGTAGCTCATTGACCTTCTCCTCTAACCCATTCACTTTTTCCAAGAGCTCCTTTTTATCATTCTCGGACATGTCTAGCTGTTCTTTTTGCTTCAAGATTTCTACAGCGTTCATATCAATTTGTTGAAGCAATTCTGCTTGCAGTACTCTTCCCCCTTCAGTTTCTTCCGTTTTCTCCCTGAGCTTGTTTTTAAGTCCACTAAGATTCTTCTCCAGACATTCTACTTTGTGCATGAGTTGTTCATTCTCAGTCTTCAACTTCTCATTATCCTCAACCATTGACAACAGAGACAAAACTCTCTTGCTCAAATTGTTTGCCAACTCTGTTTTCTCTGCTACTTTCTCCGACTTCTTCCTGACCTCATCTTGCAGTTCTTCAACATTTTTCTCTAAGCTCTTCACTTTAGCAAGCAGCTCATTGCTCTTCCCTTCGTTCCTTTTCAATTCCCTTCCTTTATCCACTATCATAGCCGCCTTCGTTTGAACCAATTGGAGTAACTTATTCTGTAATTCCATCCCCTCGTCAATTTCCTTAGACTTCTTCACAACCTCCTGTTCCAGCTCATCAATTCTAGATTCTCGATTTCTTAGCGTAGCAGCAAGCAGCGCATTTGCCTTCTCGTTCGGCTTTTCCTTCTCAACCTTGTTTCCTTCAACAACTTCCTGCTTCTCAACTCGAAGTTTCTCAATTTGCTCCAAGAGATCTTTTTCCTTCTCTTTCCACGCCCCTTCCGCATCCGCATAAATCTTCTGCAAACTCTTGGATTTCGCTTGGAAATTCGGGTAAAGCTGGTTGCAAAATATGTATTCTATCTGAGAGATCCGATCTTTCGCCTCCTGGATTGTTGCTACCAGTATAGTACTGAGTCCAGAGACATACTTGACATCGCCATTTTCTAGTTTCGGACAACACTCCAGGTCGCCCTTCATTTTTCTAACAAGATGGATAGAAATCCTGTAAATTTTGAAGATCCTCAAAGCACAAAAAACCAACTTGATTACACAATGGCGTGAAATGCAGTTAAAATAAAAGGATTGATTATGAGAAACTAAGCAACATAACCTAAAAAAGGTTTTAAATTCCGCAAATGGAGGGTTTTTATTTTTTTTTTACCTCGTTTGCTCGGGAAACAAACGGGGAATGAAGATAAGGAAATGGAAGGGGTACAGCGTTGATAAGAGAGCAAAAAAAATTAGGGATTACCTTATGTAATTGAATAGAATGGATTCAGTGTGGTTAGATCTGACGTTGTGAAATTTTGAGCAGGCGGTGGCGGGTTTAATTGTCCATTAAAATGGTCAGGAGCAAAAGCTTCGCGGGCACGATTTGCTTTCCCTCGCGGCAATGGATTGATTGGGCCCTTTAGTGAATTGATAATGGACCAGTTCACCGAATTTCAACTTAATATGGAATTATTCTTTGTTGTCCAAATAGAGGCATTTTCTATATCATAGTGCTTTTATAGTATTTTCATGCTAGTAAAACCTAACTCGGGATCAATTCAACTTGGAACTTGAGTCGTTGATCAGGTAGTCAATCCAAAAAAATATAGAAATAAATTCTTGAAATAATTTTGTTTTAGAAGAAAAAAAATAGAATTTTCTTATTGATTTTTATTTAAGTTAAATTCTAAGCTAATGAATTATTGAGTTGATAAGACATTCTAAATTTTATAAACATAATATTTTTTTACTATGTGTGTAATTTTCAAGTTATAATAATTTTATATTAAATGATTAATGGCTATCTTATTATTGTTTATTATGTTGAAATATTAATTATAATAAAAATAATGTTACAATTTGAAACTCTAAATATTATAATTAAAATTAAATAACTTAAAATTATTAGATACAATTTAAATATTTTATTATATTTACTCGCTAGTATAAAATGTACTAGTCCATTGACCCACACTCTGACGCAGGTCAAACTATTTTTTTAAAAAAATGTAGAAAAGAACACTAAGAACATGGAAATTTCTTGTAGTGCTATTAAACACGGGTAAGAAGATAAATCTTGAAATCCCTTGACTTGGATCCTTGGCATGAGTTTCCAATCAAACTATATAAAAACTAACTCCATGTGAATTGGTTTGTTCATTAGGTTCAAAGGAAACTCGGATGACCGATTTTTATTTTAAAAAATTAATGTTGAACGATGAAATTTAAAAAAAAAACAATAAGGCAAAAAATAAAAAAAAAATGATGTTAGGACACGTCAACTTTTCAAACTCGTAACCCAGGTTATTAAATTGAAAATATCATACATGAAAAAACTATAAAACTCAATCCTTAAAAAATCTAACGTTGAATGATAAATTATCGCTAATATTATTATCATTTTTATTGCTATCATTGTTACTATTATTATTATCATTGCAGCTATTAATATCACTAATGTTAATAATAAATAATATCATCATCATCATCATTATTATTATAGCTATTATTATAATTATTATTACTATTGTTATCGCTATTATTCCTGTTATTGTTAATATTAATAGCATTGATATCACCACCACCACCACTACCACTGTTATTATTATTATCACTATTATCACCACAATTATTAATATCATAATCATTATTATCATCATAATAAACTACTATTGTTATTAATATCTTTACTATTACTATTATTATTATCATCATTGTTACTATCTTAATACACTACTATTATCATTATTATTATCATTGTTAGTATTATTATTATTACTATCATCATTGTTATTACTACTATCATACTAATATTATTATTTGTTACTATTATTATTACCACTAACGTTACTAATGGTAGTATTATTTTTATTATTATCACAATTATTACTGTTATTAGTATTATTATCCTAATTATTATTATAATTGTTCTGTTATTATCATAAAAAACTATTATTATTGTTACAATTGTTATAACAACTAAGTAGTATTGTTATTATTGTTACTGGTTTCATTATTATTATTATTATTAATGCTATTATTATTTTTGTTTTTATTATCACCATTGTTACCACCACCACCACCACCATTATTATTGTTGTTGTTATTTTTATTATTATTATTATTAGTACTAGTACTAGTACTAGTATTACTAGTAATATTGTTGGTATCATTACTACTACCATTGTTACTACTATTGCAACCATAGTTATTAAACTCGAACCAGCCCTGCGGGTCGACCCGGGACCCGGTCGACTAGGTGGTTGGATTAGTCCAGGTAAGGCAAAAGACGGGTCAATGCAAAAATCCGGTCAAACCCAAGCAACCTGGATAAACCCAGACGTGACCCTTTTTTTTCAAATGTGGTTTTTCTCCTAGACCCCTTTTATATATATATATATTTTAGTTGGTTATTAACCCTTTTCAAAGTTCACTATATAAATAGTAAAGGAATGTTTTATTTTTTCAATGTGGAATTTGAAACTTTTTAGTATATATACTCTATATTCCAAAAAAAAAAATTATTTTTTTAATGTGGGATAAAAAACCTTTTTAGTTTAAATACTTTAACTTAAAAGGATAATATAATATATTTTCAAATGTGAGATTTGAAGGATTTGAAACCTTTTAATATATATACACTCTATGTTCACAAGTAATTTTTTCAATGTAAGATTTAAAGCTCTTTAGTATATACACTCTATCTTCACAAGAAAAAAATTATGTTTTTTCAATGTGGGATAAAAAACTTTTTGAAATATTCTTTTAAACTTCATTATTTACAGCATGTATAGCTTATATTCACATGAATTGTTCCTTAATTTTTTCATATGAAAAATTAAAACTTCAAATATATATTTTTTAATTTTCTCAGGTTGACCCATATAACCCGCAACCCAGCCCCTTGGCCGAGTCAACCCCCGGATCGAGTTTGATAACTATGATTGCAACTACTATAATTACCATAATTAATAATATTATTATTATTATTATAACTATTATCATTGTTATTGTTGTTGTTATTGTCATTATTGTTATTGAAACAACAAAAAACACAAACTTGTTTTGAAGGATAAAACTAAAAACCATAAAAACTTGTCATTTGCCAAGAAAACAAATGAAACAAATAAGAAATCAAAAGAAGGATCAAACTGAAATTAGTATTACTATTGCTATTGAAAAAAAAATCATAAACTTAACTTGAAGGATAAAATTAAAAACTAATTTTGACAAAAAATATCAAAGAAAAAAAATAAGAAATCAAAAGCAGTTGGACAAAATCAAAATAACTATATATATAAACTATAATTGAAAAATTAAATTGAACACAAAAAAAACTTCAACAAAAAAAAAAGACTAAAATCAAAACCCAAATGATGGATTATGAAACAACAATAATAACAATGAGGGTCAAATTTAGTTTTTTAGGAACAAGGTAGAAGAAAAAAAAGGGTCATTCGCGATAAACCAATCACTTATAAATGACATGTGTCACCCATCAAGAAAAATGACACGATAAAGAAATAAATGAGATGATGAAAGCATATTTTCAATAACCGGAAGGTGTCACACGCACCATCCAAAATACACGGCACCTCCTATGCACTGACATGTGCACACGTCAGCAACCCTTTCAATTTAAAAAATAGTAAATTATGTTATCACCCCGACCAAACTAGTAATTACAAAATAACTAATATGAAAAGACATCAATGCCCCTGTGTTAATGGCTTATATTTTTTAACTCCAAGATCAAATCTGTAATTTAATTGTATATTAAAAAGGTAAAATGTTGAAAAGGCCATTGACCAAAGTAAAATGATTTTTTTGCTTTCAAGGGTAACAAATTAATTTTACGATGCAAAAACATAATAAAAAGACAAAGACATCTCTAAACAATTCTCAAGGGACAAATGAACTAAAGAAAAATATCATTATATCTCTAAAAAGACAGCAATATGAGAGATTTTTTCAATGATAAATTCATCATTTTACTATTATAATCCATAGTAAACAAAGGTATATATACAATAATTATCCCACATGTTTTAGCTTTTCTCTTTAATGTATAAAGATTGATTTGTGAAGCTGTTAAGAACACACACACACACAAAAGGCACCGGATGCCTAAATGAGCCTAGTCCATAACTTTCCTGTGGATAACTCCTTATTTTCTTATGATATACTATACTATTCACCTGCATCATGCTACGACTAAGGTCAAATTTTTCTTAAATATATATAAAAATGTTTAAATGTTGCTAATTTTTTTTTTGTTGAAAAAAAAATTAAACCATATAGGGATTGACTCGATGTGACCCAATTGATTTTACAGGTCAAAAAACAACCCGGATGACATGTAAAAATATAGTTTGACTAAAAAATATTTTCAAGATGATATTTTTTTTAACATTAAAATAACAACATATTGGATTTATTTAGGTCAACTCGGGTTAACATGTCAAATTTATGGCCCGAGTTGGAAGACTATAATAACCTCATTGAAAGCAAATCAAAACAAATTATGAAACCTAGTTCTTAATCAACCCGGAGGATAAAATTAAAAAAAAAATCAATTAAAGAAAACCTATAAAAGCAACTCGAGTTAATTTGTCAAACCCGTAATTTAAATTATAAGTCTTAGATAACCTTATAAAAAATAAATAAAAAAATTACAAAATTCAATTTTTAATTATACCAATATTAAAAATTAAGATTAAAAAAATCATAAAAATAAACTTCCAGCAAACTGAAAGAAACAACAGCACTTAAAAAATGTTGAAGGTTGAGTATTAAGTTTCTAAAACACCCATTTGGACAGCATCCTAGACAGGAGACTTCATAATTTGTGCGTGCTAAAATCCATTTCCATTTCAATAGCACGCGAGCTAGCACTACAAGTAGGCTTTAGCGGTAGCAGATCTCTTGCAATACAGTTAGCTGCATACCCACTAAAGGAAACAAAGTTCAGAATTGAACTTTCACAAGACAAACTTCTGCTCGCACAAAAAGATTACATAGTAGAGTTCTTGCCAAAGTATATGAAAACTAGACCAAATTAACATCGACTGCATCCTATCGCACAACTGAACGCCATTGGAACCGCACATGAACAGCACGGAGCAATTTATCTTATATGTATAACAGCCATTCATTTTCTTAAATACGAAATTATGAATTATGAAGCCAAACCTAATTAAGATGTCATTCGCAGATACACAAAATCGCGTTCACTTGTAGAGGCGAGGGCCGATTAAGAAACTTAATACTCAATTAAACATCAACCAAAACTCTGAATGCATAAATAAAACGTCAACGATACTTTCTTTGCTAAAGATGTCTCCAAGAGAATCCAAAACAAAATGAAATTCACTGGATGAATCAACAATATAGCCAAAACTGCAACTTAACATAGAACACTAAGGAGGCAGGTTACTTCATTCTTCTTCGTCATCAATGACCTTGGTGCCCAAACCCTTAAATCCCTCTGGAGGAAGCTCTGAAACAGTGACAAGGGAATAAAATTCTTCCTTGGCATCTTCTTCATCATTCCTCTTCCGTGCAACACGAACACGAACTCTCCTTGGCACACTCCTAATACCTCGGCTCCACACATGCTTGTTTAGCTTAACATCAACTCTGACATCAGTTGTCTTCATGGCCTTCTGTGCAAACTTCCTTATCTCCTTGATGGCCTTTGGAGCCTTCTTCTTGAAGGTGCTTCAAATAGAAATCAAACAAAATTTAGTTCAAAGATTATCGAAACATATCACATCAGTAAATCTATAAATCTAGATTAGCAATGAGAAATCAACTTTGTTTTTTTAAAAAGGCTTTGAACACAACTTCAGAAAACTTATTCAATTGCACCAATTATTCATCTAGCAGGTTTAAACTTCGTTACTTTACAGCTTGAACAGCCCTGGGTGTCGCATTCAAAAGCACAAAGTACACCATTAGTTTCAACAAAATACCCTGCATTGTACTGTGAAAATGCGTACACATCACATGCTAAGAAAATAACGCAGAAGGGAAAACAAATCATACAACAAAAACCTAAATAAGAGAGATAGCAAATTGGAAAGGGAATAAAATCATTTTATCATATTAAGCTGTGAAGAATAACAACAATCCAGCCAACATCTAAACACAAACAAGTATAAAGAAAACATTTTCATATTTATATCACAAGCAAAAAGCTAAAAAACAACGATAACAACCAAAGCTGCAAGTCAGTCACTCGCAACATCTCCATCTAGAAAAAAATAGAAGAAGAGAAAATAGCAAACAAGAGCATAAACAGATCTCGTATTATATGCAACACCCCCAACTTTTGTTGCTTCTAATTATCTTAACATATTCACTAAGGTATTCGATTTGCAATCACAGGGGATTGTCATTAGGTACTGTACTCTTTCGTTGCTGATTAATAAAATCAATACCCTCAGCTTTCCAATCTAACCAAGATTACTTGGTTTACACGGTCCAGCGAACATATCAATAACTAAGAAAAGAAACATGGAAAATAGAACCAATCAATAAATCAAAATTAACAATAATTAAAGATGAAATT
>Ga0307517_10004302_pt1 | contig 21938 bp, 19 predicted proteins | sample 23_EM_MG_FD_194515 | JGI IMG/M metagenome (GOLD analysis project Ga0307517, IMG submission 194515) | Populus trichocarpa ectomycorrhiza microbial communities from riparian zone in the Pacific Northwest, United States - 23_EM | ecosystem: Host-associated > Plants > Roots > Unclassified | place... | reverse complement strand
AGACAAGTATTTCATGTTGGCGCATTGTTTCCTCTGAGAAAATTATCATCTTAAAAAAAATATTCTGCTTTTAGAAAATTATTTTATAAGAAATGTATTTCTTGTGAGGTTTACTTCTATGAGCACATGATTGCAGGTGAGAAAATTATTTCTTCTGAGAAAATTATGTATTCAGAGAAAATTATCTTCTCAGAGAAAATCATCTGCCCAGAGAGAATTATCTTCCCAGAGAAAATTATCTTGTCAGAGAAAATTATGTTCCCCGAGAAAATTATCTGCCCAGAGAACATTATCTGCCCAGAGAAAGTTATCTTCTCAGAGAAAATTATATGCCTAGAGAAAGTAATCTCCTAAGAAAAAATTATCTTCTCACAGAAAATTATCTCCCCAAAGAAAATTATCTTCTCAGAGAAAATTGTGTTCTCAGAGAAAATTATCTGCCTAGAAACAATTAGTAGGCCTTTTTCACTGTCAAGCTATAGGGTTATACCTAACAATATGTCCTCGTCACTGTACAGATTTGAAAACAGAATGTGAGTGAGAAATCATGATCGGTCTAAATCAGTCTCCCACCGTCTACAGAATCTGTCTGCGGCCGTGTACAAAATCTGGCTTCCACCGGGTACAGAATCTGTCTCCAGCCGTGTACGGAATCTGTCTCCAGCCGTGTACGGAATATGTTTTCCACCATGTACAGATTTGAAAACAAAATCTGAGTGAGAAAATATGTTCGCCCCATGGTACATATTCGGAAACATAACATGAGTGAGAAACTATGTTCACAGTATCCAAACCCATGTTTGTAAACATTTAGCCCAATGAGGGAATATATGGTGATGATATTTGGACCCCCATTTCGGTTTTTAAAGTCTTGGCATTATTCTGGTAACCATATATGTTTTCGTAAACAGGTTTCCAAGATAACCGTACCATGTTCATGTAGAATTAGATGTTTTAGGAACGGGTGCAGTATAATCTATATACAATCAGTGTTTGGTATTAATGTTTTCATCATATATTCTATTTTAACCACCTCGGAATTATTATTTATCATAGGCATAGTTTTCTCTTCTACCTGGTGGTACTTCCATTAGTAGGCCTTTTTCACTGTCAAGCTATAGGGTTATACCTAACAATCTGTCCCTGTCACTGTACAGATTTGAAAACAGAATGTGAGTGAGAAATCATGATTGCTCTAAATCTGTCTCCCACCGTCTACAGAATCTGTCTCCAGCCGTGTACAAAATCTGTTTTCCACTGGGTACAGAATCTGTCTCCAGCCGTGTACGGAATATGTTTCCCACCGTGTAAAGATTTGAAATCAAAATCTGAGTGAGAAAATATGATTGCCCCAGGGTACATATTCGGAAACATAATATGAGTGAGAAACTATGTTCACAGTACCCAAACCCATGTTTGTAAACATTTAGCCCAATGAGGGAATATATGGTGATGAGGTTTGGACCCCCATTTCGGTTTTTAAAGTCTTGGCATTATTCTGGTAACCCCATATATTTTCGTAAACAGGTTTCCAAGATAACAGTACTATGTTCATGTAGAATTAGTTGTTTTAGGAACGTGTGCAGTCTAATCTATATACAATCAGTGTTTGGTATTCATGTTTTGATCATATATTCTATTTTAACCATCTCGGAATTATTATCATAGACATAGTTTTCTCTTCTACCTTACGGTACTTCCATTTACAAGTATCACACCTATAGACTGGCCTATGGTTAGAGTTAGGGTTAAGGTTACTTCCTGTGATTATGAACTTAGGGTTAGGAATTAAGTGGATTGATTCTAGAGACAGAGTACAGTACAAGACCAAACCTACAGCCAGGGCGGGTACATTGAAGAGTCAGAGAAGGAAACACAACAAGTGCGTAAACATCTACCTGCTGGTAGGAAGTAACTGAGATGAAGGAAACAACAACTGCAGAACAACTCCAAAGGATGTAAACAAGGCCTACATCAGGCACAGTGTTGGGTACCACTACTGGTGTAGCAGTACCCAGGGAGCAATCTAGAGGAGACAGGTGGCCAAGCAAACCTGGCAGCCTGCCTACAACAGGAGATCTATCCATACCGGCAAGGGCATATGGAGCTCCCCTCGCGAGTGGAAGTACAAGGCCCTACCCACTGGCCGAAAGAGAACAGAACACAGTAAGAGAACAAATAAGTAATCATAGTGCAGAACAGACGAGTAACCTTTGTCAAATCAGATAAAAGATGTATACAATAAGAAGACAAATGATGAGAAATAGAAGAGAAACTTTTAATATAGCCAAAATAACAATAAGAAGAGAAAAAACTCAACTCGCATACACTATAGGGAGAGAAGATCAAAGAATTGCACACGGTAAGACCAAGACAAAAACAACGGGTAAAAATATACAAGAAAAATAAAAAAGTAAGAAAAGCCTATTGTGCAGGACCATTAGCCCTTAGTAAAGTGGACATGGTAAGTGCCCAGAAGTCGAGTATCATGCATGCCTTATGCCAAAGCTGTTGGTTGAGTAGAAAATCCACAATAAGGTACTTGACACCAGGATCAAGGAGCTGACTATCAAGATCCAGGATAAATTGTTGTTCTGCAGTGAGGCCTGGGTCGGAATAAGGCATACAAGTGGTATGACCTCTATCAAATCTCTCTCCATAAAGACATTTGCGTCCCCAGCCAAAGGCATGACGACGCCAAGCGAGGAAGCAGGCTTGGTCCGCAGCAGGTGCTGTAAGTACAGCATCACAATCCATTCCCGGAATGCGGTCTGTAAGGAGACCAGGAGCACAAATCTGAAGAAGCTTGGGAGACTTGGAGTCTACGGATCGTAGCTGAGTGTACTTTTGAAGGGAAAGGTCATGGTGAATCTTCTCACGCAGAACAGGAAGAGAAGTCTGTCTAAGGTTAGGGAGGTGAGGTGTGAATACTGCTGGGGGATTGAGAAATTGGAAGAGCAGAGAGTGGTGGTTGCGGACAGCTATCCTGTGAGTGGTCCTGGGATACCAGAGAGTCTTGTCCAGGATTGCCTGTAATGGATTATTCTTGTTCATACTAAGAAGATGCAGGTAGAAGCAAGAATGAAGGTGTAATGCACGATCCTTGAGTGGAAGAAGGGCTAGTAGATGGCACGTGACATGGGGTCGATTGGCAGCACTTCCAGGTATCCATTGAAGACAATGGTTGTAAGCGGTATTCATTGTAACCCAAGCTTTTGACTTTTGATCCTTGAGGAAATGGGCATAGAAGAGAGGAAGAGAATATTCCAGTGTTGGTAGAAGTATGCTTTTATGAACGTTGAACCGTATGCGTGGACATCAGGAAGAAGAATACCAACGAAGGGCACTAAGATGCCTTCCCACCTTTTCACAGAGCAGTGTACTCTGTGCCTGAAAGTTGATACCTTTAGAGCCAAACATGACACACAAATACTTGTATGTATTGACAAATGGGATTGGCTGGTTGTTGAGAAGGATGAAGGGGGGCATTGGTGTCCTAGCAGCAGTATGGGTTCGTAGATACCCACATTTTCCAATATTGAAATCCATTCCATGTTGATCAGCCCAGCGAGTAGCCATATTCACAAGACTTTGAGCATGTTGTATGGTTAGTGAAATAATAACCCCATCATCAGCAAAGAATAAAGCTGAAGGAAAGCTTGGTCTGGATTGCCAGTTGAGTGATTGCAGAAGACTGTTGATGAACTGATTGAAGAGGATTGGGGACAAGGGTGATCCCTGTAAAAGTCCACAATTGCGATTCTGTTTTGCTGATGGACTGCCATTCACAATAAGGGAAAAACTCATATGTCGGAACATGAGTTGGTGGATCAGTCTTAGGACCAAGGGGTTGATATCGTGAGCTTTGAGCTCCATCTCCAGATATGACCACCCAACCTTGTCAAATACGGCAGCAAAATCAAGGAAGAGAATATGTGAACCAGCATCGGCCTCAATCTGGTGGTGAAGTGTAAGAACATTGGTTAAGGTTGAATAACCTGAACGGAAGCAGGCCTGAACCCCTGAATATGGCATCTTGCCAGAGGTAGAAACAATGGGAAGAATTAAGGCTTCAAAGAGTTTGCACAACAGACAAACAAGGCTTATTGGGCGTGAGTTTTGTGCAGTATAAGGCTCCTTCCTGTCCTTGCACAGGGGGTATACTATGGATTCATTCCATCGCGTGGGGGTGTGGCCAGTTCGTAGGCAGGCAAGATATAGCTGATGGTGATGCTTGGAGAAGGAGGTCTCAAGGAGATGGCGTAACATGATTACAGTTATACCATCGGTCCCACTGGAAGCAGTAGAGGACATGCGACCAAGTTGGACCTTGATTTTGTCAATTGATATGTGAGCAAGAAGTCCAGAGGCCAGAAGGGTTGATTCAGGAAAGGGCTCAGAGCACTGAAAAGCTGGAATCCTTGAGGAGAAGGAGGGGAGAGGAGGAGGGTGAGGATGTGAGAAACCCAGGTTGTTAAGAGTGTATCTGGAGGGTCCAGCACTTGGAATGGAAGAAGATGCGGAAGAATTGAACATCTTGGAATAGTGCGCAATACACTCTTCCATTAGAGTTGACTGCCCAGTTGAGCTGACCATTTGTGGGCCTACCACGGAACCACGTTGAGCACGCTTCAGGAGCTGAATACTTGCAGACATGTCCAATTCGGCTGATAGTTGTTTAGCCGCCTTGTCCTCCTTTTGTCTTGACTCCTGTGGTTTGTACACCCCAAGTGTACTTTCCGCAATAGCTTGTACTGCTGAACATAGGATTGAGTCAAGCATGTTGACATCAAACCTCTCCAACCCTTTGAATGAGGTAAATAGAGTCTCCATGGACTCCCAATTCTGGCGATATGTCTTGGCTATTGGTTCATTTCTGAATCGCTGAACATAAAATCGAGTTGGACCAGTCTGGGTTGTAGATGCTGGAGGCACTTGAGGTGCAGGGGGTCTAGAAGATGAGGCTGGGTGGTCAAATTTAACATGTAAAAGGAAGCGATGATCTGTTTGAAAGCTGAGACTTTGAGTGGAAACAAGGGATAATGGAATATTGGGTTGATGTTGAAGGGTTAGGGTTAGGAATTAAGTGGATTGATTCTAGAGGGAGAGTATAGTACAGGACCAAACCTACTGCCAGGGGGAGTACATTGAAGAGTCTGAGCAAGCCACACGACAAGTGAGAAGACAACTGCTCTAAAGGTAGAGACATCTGAGATGAAGGAAAACAAAGCAGCAGAACGGTCGAAAGGATATGAATAAAGCCCGCATCAGGCACAGTAGTGGGTACCACTACTGGTGTAGCAGTACCCAGGGAGCTATTGAGAGGAGACAGGATACCAAGCGAGCAAGGCAGCCCATCTACAACCCACAACAGGGCCATACCGACAAGCGCATATGGAGCTCCCCTCGGGAGTGGGAGTACAAGGCCCTACCCACAGGCCAGGGTTAGGGTTAGGAGTTAAGTATATTGACCTATAGAGACAGGACCATAGCAGCTAAGCTAACCAAGGACACAGCCACTCCGAGCAGTATCAAGTCTGCCGCACTACTCGACAAGTAAGGAGACAACCACCAACACAGGGGCAGCAACTGCAATGAAGGAACACCGCAGTACAAGAATGGAGGATGCATATAAAGCCTACATCAGGCTCGAGATCAGGAGTACGAGGCCCTACCTGATGGCCAGGAGTGAGCAAATCAGACCACGCGCAAACTATACTTGTTGCAAAAACCAAAGACCAGGAACTTTTGTGACAAGCTATATAGAGCAAGCAAGGAAGTAGGAACACGAAGAAGAAAAGGAAAACAAATCACTTTTGAAGAAAGGCCTATCAACATAGCAAGACAGACTCGGAAGCATGATAATAAGAGAGAATAAACGATTCAACAGAACTTTTCAGATAACACAATCAGGTAAATCCAATCAGAAGGAAAAGGTGAACAAAGAACAAAAAGCAAGTAATAGGAACAAATAGTAGCAGGAGAAATGATCGTTCAAATAAAACACTAAGGCAGAATTCAGACAAGTACGAAATACAAATCTTTTTTTATAATTTTATTAAAAACTAAGGCTAGTGGTGGGAGGGTTTTGCCTTTAGTAGTGTTGACATGGTAAGTGTCCAAGAATCGAGTATATTGCGTGCCTGGTTCCAGAGCCGTTGGTTCAGAAGAAAGTCCATGATAGTATACTTGGTAGTCAAATCAAGTAGACACCGGTCAAGGTTGTAAATGAAGAGTTGCTCTTCAGTTAGGCCAGGATCTGGATATGGCATACAGGTAGTATGTCCACGATCAAACCTGTCGCCACAGACGCATTTTCTTCCCCATCCAAATATTCCCCTTCGCCAGGCAAGAAAATGATCCTGATCCGTTGCAGGTGCTGTGAGTACGACATCAAAGTCAGAGCCAGTAATACGGTCTGAAACTATTGTGACCTGAAGCAGCTTGGCGGAATGTGGACCAATGGTGGAATGAATTTGATTGAATTTCTGCAGAGAGAGCTCGTGTAGAATTTTATCACGAAGTAAAGATATAGGCGTTTCCTACTGTAATGCAATCGTATCTGACCTTTGTCGCAACGTGGATACGGCCGGTGGACAGTGCCATACCTCCTACCCGAGCATGATGTCTCCGACACCATAATACCCACTCTGGCCACAGCTAGTTTTACACTTGCATGCCTCCGCCTCTCGCCTTCAATTCACCCTGCTCTGAACTCCCTGCCTCGTCTGTATGCTTCTGTCACCCCCTGGCCTACTAGTCCTCAGCATGAATGATTAAAGTAATTCTGGTTCACGGCTGATTCCTGCTCCCATTCCCTCTTTGTTGTGCTCTTATGTATTCTCAAAAACTACTATAATATTGCTTCTCATGCCTGCCACCGATTTCTCTTTCCTTCCCCAATTGCTTCCTCTCTACCACTACCACTCTCCACCATTCTCTTCACAAGCATCCCTATGCAATCATGTATATCTGCATTAATGCTGACTCTGTTTTTCGTATTACCAGGAGTTGCTACTTTCGTTCCTCCCCATGAGCCCCTGTATCGCACCTAGTTCTTCCCATTTCCCCCTCCCTGCAAAAGATAGAAACCACTTGTTTATACAATTAGCTCCTGCCCTCTTCCCTGAATTCCCTACTTCATATCGATTTCTTTCCTTACCTGTTACCTGAACCGCCACTCCTAAATATTTCAATCCTTTGCCAGTAGAGCAATATCACTATACAACTCTTTGGGATAGGCACTCGCAATCTGGGTTCTACCTGAACCCTCTGTAACATCCCTTGAGATAGGTAGCTACAGTGGACTAGACTCAAGCCCATATGGTATACCATGAGGTAACAAGATGGAGGATAGACCAGTATACTTAGTATACTAGCAGTGAACATGAGTTGGTAGAAGGGTCTACAAAGTGACTGGGTGATATCGGATTAGACAGGGTAACCTTCAGATAGCATGTTCGCGTAAAGTTGAGAAAACATAGTAAACGTTACATGGGTCTCGAAGGTAGCATTATATGTGGGCGCGCAGACTCCTGAAAGGAATAAAGGCATAACCGGGTGAAGTTACCCTACTTTGGCAATATGCTTACCCTCCCATGGCACTCAGTTACCCTACTGAGGAACTCCAGTTACCCTACCTTGACTGACAAAGTAATATGCGGAATTAGGGAAAGGCATCCCACTATAGTGGGGTTCTTAGATGTTTAGAGCTTGGCTTTGTATGGCATGAACCGGGTTACTGACAGAGCTGGAGTGGTCCGAACCTTCTGTAACTTTCAGGGAATATTCCTAACACCCGCCTCTGGCCCCGGCCTTGGTACGGCCCGACAGCACTTTACGGCTGTGTAGTTGTGTCCTTCCTAGTAAAGTGAGATCCATAGGAATGCTCCCACAAAACCATCCGAGTTGTGGCCGTCCAACCGACAAGAAGATGTTCGCAGGATATAAACGGGGTGTGAGGGTGACCTCGTCTTCGGGCGCCACCAGGATAAGACCTGGAAACCACCTACGGGCACACCTTGACCTCGGGGTCGTAGTATGGTTAATAGTACAGGGCTAGGGGGTGACAGGGGAAGCTGTAAGGCTTCCAGGACAACCACCCCAATGCCAGTCCCAGGCTACCCTGTGAACTATAGCATTACCACGGGTTATTAGTGGACTCTAGAGGTGTGAGTCTTGTCATGATTAAGAGCGCCCCGCCTGGTTGGCAGTGGGTAGCACCCATGCAGTCAAGCGGCAGGACATTTCTTATCAAGAGTGCATGTGGTCCAAGTTAGAAGCTTATTATAGCCAAGTAGATTTGCAGATGGACTGCGTAGCTTATATAAACAAAACGCCCGCTGGGCCCGCGACTCTCAATGAATTTTATCCCTATGGTGGGCATGCCGGTTGGCCACGGACATGCTACACATAGGAAAGTGTTTTCACTCATGCAGATGTAGTTGGAGAGACATTACCGGGAGCACTTCCTAGTTGTGGACATAGTTAATATCCCAGCCAGCTGACCGCCTCCGAGTGTTAGCTCGCTCTAGGCAGAAGTGTTCGACAGCCCGAAGCTGATCAGGGTGCTTGCAAAAGGTCAGAATGGTTGACATGTGTCCTGTGGCTTTACATTATTCTACAAAACTAAAGTGAGAGACACCCTATTGTCATAACCTACAATCCTCGTGTAAACTTATGGAGCGAAGCTTTCAGGCTGACCGATATTCAGTTTGACTACTTGATTCTACTTTGCATTATCTTTGTCTTTATTTCGATCCTTACTTCTACTTTGAGGCTGTGGTGCAGTTGCAATCTTAGGATCAATCTTCTTACTGAGTGCCCCCTTTATACCCCCAAATCACCCCCCCTCAACTGTTGTCAAAATATACTACTCTTCTATCGCACTTGATTTCACCATTCTCATGCATCACATCGGATCTTTACTCTGCAAGACTGATCCGCTTATCAGAAACATGACTTCAATTCCACTCATGGTGGATTCTGCTACTACTATACCCTATATGATTATATACACTTTATCACTCACCCATCCTTTTCATGTAAACAGCTCACACATACCTATTCACAGCTTTCAGCACATGATTTGAGTCAAACACAGAACCTGAAGAGATAAGCGGAATTATAGCGTCTCCTACCTTTTTCACTTGCTACCTGTTAGAAATTCTTGTCCTAATTATGCTCTTCTCGCACGTTTTTCTTTAGCTAATATCCATCAACCTATCATCTTTACAGGCATACTCCACCTCTAACCCCCCCTTCACTCTATTTTCTTACTCAATTGCTCTTCCATTTGGCTTCTTAATTGTCGAAATACTTCGCCCACTCCTACTACTGATCTTTTAGTAATCGTAATACTCTGAATACTACCACCGGGTTCTTATTATTCAGATATACATAGCATTGCACATCCGTATACTTGCTGACAACTTTCAACTCGACATGGATATATAGAATGCTAATGATAACTCCATCCAATTAAATTTCAGTATTATAGGTGGTGGATTAGGATTCTGTTTCCTGTGAATCGGTATTGTAGCATTTCCGAAGCTGAATACCCTTTCTTGTCTGCTTACTGTTACCAGATACATAGACAACAGCTTGGTTACAAATGATTATAGATGCTTAAGCCTTCTACAGTTTCTATCCCTTTCCTCTGTTTTATAGCCCATAATGATTTATTAGATGGAAAGATTTTCACACCCCACTGTGCACGATCATTCAAAAAAGTGGCAAGCCATTTTTGTAGTATTTTTACCTCATACTGCTATCTTCCAAGAACCTGGAAATTGTGCCAGGCTGCTAGTAACGGGGCACTTGAAGGCAATTTATGAATAGTACTGATCTGATGGTATTGCTTAGGAAAATTAAGACTACTTTCACTTATCTTGAATAGTAAGAGTATAAATGGTCTTGAGATATTATTAGTCTTGACTCTTGGCTTCTCTAGGATATGCTTTCCTTCCAGGTTACTGAAACAAAACCTTTCGTTGCATGATAAAACTTTTCAAGGGATATCCTCTTGAGTTGAATATTCATACTTGTACAAAATCAGCGAAAAAGAAAAGAAAAATAATAACTACTATATGTGGAAGAGACCTATCATGCAAGATGCCCCAATACCGTGTTGATTAGGAATTCTTTCAGGCATTTATGTGGCTTGTGTAAATTAACCTTATTCAGAATGAAATCGCATATACATTCCAAACCATCTTGCTTTTCCAACCTTTATCCTTTCTGTGTATTTTGAGTCATATTAGCTCCTCAATGTAGCCATTGAAGGTTCCCACCACCATGGACCTAGGAGACCTATCCTTATCTCATTCTGCTTGATCTGTGAAAAAATCTCAGAAATAATGTCCTACCATGCCAGTGTTCCCCTATTACTCTTCTGACATAGTCCCTTATCCCGCGTTCTATGACTGGTCAGCCTCTGAAACTAATTGTTGACATAGGTACTTATCTAGTGTTCTATAAACGGTTAGCTTTTTCAACTGATTGTTGTTAACTTCAAAAGCTAAAGCCTCACGATATGGGTACATATTCTGCCTCCCTTGAACCATAATAAAGATATTGAGAAACAAAGTCACCCTAGTTTTCAGTTATATCTCTCCCAACATGGGCACTTATCCCACATTCTATCCCTGATTCGCCACTAAATATGATTCTTGCTCGTTCTCGGAATCCCGCTTTCACGAAATGAGCACTTATTGCGTCTCACTTCAACCACAGAACTATCAGCAATGATATCATCAGCGTGCTCAGATTAATCTGTTCTAACCGAGGTCCTCCTTGCCTGCATTTTTGATAGTTAGTCAATTGAAGGTATGATAACAAGTGCTCATACACGAAGCTCCCTCATATGAGGGCTTTTCTGATATTCGATCAAAGATTATTCGTTCAACCAAACCTTGACTTGTTTCTACTATTCGGGCCACAAGACCTGGGTACTTATCCCGCCTCTCTTCCACTCCAGAAATATATTTGAAATTCTATTATCAGTGTATTCCCATTTTTTTAACAGGGGTTGTTATCGCATAGGCTTTTCATAATCAGTATATATAAGGGACCCTACATGGTGATGATTGCCGTTCTCCAGACTCCCCAGTATGGGTACATATCCTCTACCGATTTGGCTCTGCATTGATCATACTATGCTTCTCCTATACAAGTTTACATTTTAGCTGTAATGAGGGGGTAGCAGAACAATTGCAATCTTCCTCAAGTATTAATCCCCCTTTCCCCATTGCATGCCTTGCGCATTGAACTAGTACTTATCCCTATACTCCGGAATCATTCACCTATCCATATACAGGCAGCACACTCCTGTCGCTATTTTTCACGCTAGGAATTGGGTTTCATCATACTCTCCTTCAATGTTCCGTAATGCATAACAGCTGTATTTATCAGTAGTGCAATATAGTTGCAGCTGTCCATAAAGTCTAGAACTTTCAGACTCGTTCCGGTATATCTTTATCAATCTCATCCTCTTCACCATAAAATATAAATCTTGATTCCTAACTTAGTAAGTAGGCTCAAGCTCGTCCTGGCCTCATCTTGGTTTATAGACACGGAATTGCAAATCAAGTTGTAGCACAACTGCTCTCTCGTTTCAATTAATATTATTGAGTGTTCAAGATAATTGTATATTTGTAAAATCAAAGAGACAATTCTTTTGAAGAAAATATCGTATTTACTAGCATTGTTGACCTCAAAACACCCAGTATTGATCTCAGCACTATTACACAGGACATCATATGATTCGATTTCCGATCCCTCTAACTTTAGGCTAATTAAAGGCTTTTCTGCTTTGCTCGCTGACCTCCTTGCCTCGTGTACAGGATTCTATTTTGCTGTTGGTAAATATTATCCTAAACTGCACATTACATACTAGAAATCATAGCGATGAGCTCTTGATGTTAATGGTTTCATGGCTGATGTCAACGCTCAAGTACTAGTAATATTATTTAGACTGTTGAAACCTTAACAGTCATAGTTCCTCTGCCCACCTTCAGTTCCTTGATCGCTTCAAGTAAGGTGCAATTCTGTAAATACTCCCTACGCATATAAGAAGCTATAGCACGGCATTCGTCTTCTTTTTGTATTTGTACAAACTTGATTTCAATACCCTTATCGATTCGGTTGGATTAGAGGCCTTAGAAGCTGAAATCTGTATTTATAAGAAGTTTAGTAGTAGGTATCAACTCTTGCCTCACAGGCTTTTGTAACAGGACCACTCTGTAGGAAGACAGATTCTAAGATTGTGACCACACCGAAGACTCAAAGTAGAAGTAAGGATCAAAATAAAGATAAAGATAATTCAAAGTAGAATAAAGCGGTAAAACTTAATAGCGTTAAGCCAGGAAGCTTAATACAAAAAGTTCCCTTGTGGATCGTTGGTTATCAGAATAGGGTGTCTCACACTTTAGTTATGTAGAATAATGTAAAGCCAGAGGACACCCGTCAACCATTCTGACATTTCGCGAGCACCCTGGTCAGCTAAGGGCTATCCAACTCACCTGCCTGGAGTGAGCTAAAACTCGGAGGCTCTAGGACGGCTCAGATATTAACTATCTCCACAAATAGGAAGTCCTCCAGGTGATGTCTCACCAACTACATCTGCATGAGGGAAAGCTCTTTCCTCTCCGTAGCATGTCAGTGGTGGACTAAGTTGTCCACCGTCGAGATGATATCCCTTGGGACTCACTGGCCCAGTGGTTGTTTCGTCTATACATGCCACGCAGTCCATCGCTAAATCTACTTCCCTATACTTATCCCGGGCTTCTAAACCTGACTGCCTGCTCCAACGATAAGAAATCTCCTGCTGCTTGACTGGATAGGTGCTACGTACAGTAAACCATGCGGGACCCTCTTAAATCGTGACAAGACTCACACCTTCAGAGTCCACTAATAACCGATGGTAATGCTACAGTTCACAGGGTCGCCTGGGACTGGCTTTAAGATGGTTGTCCTGGAAGCCTTGCAGCTTCTCCGGTTAGCGCCAAGCCCTCTACTATTAACTATACAACTACCCAGAGGCCAAAGTATGCCCGTAGGTGGTTCCCCGGTGTCAGCCAGGTGGCGCCCCAGGATGTGGTCACTCTGACGCCCCTTAGATATCCTGCAAACAGGTTCTGGTCGGTTGGACGGCCACACCTCATACGGTGTTGTGGGAGCGTTGCTATGGACCCCACGTCAGTAGAAAGAACACAACTACACAGCCGTACCGTGCTATCATGCCGTAGCGACGCTGGGGCTGAAGGAGCGTGATAGGAATATTCTCTTAATTTTACAGGAGGTGCGAACCCCTCCTGCTCTGTAAGTAGTCCGTTTTGTGCCATACGAAACGGCCCTCGGTACATCTAAGAGCCCCACTATAGTCGGAAAACATTCCCATAAGTCCAGCAGACCAGTTTGTCGGTGAAGGGAGGGTCACTCAGGTACCTCAGTCGGGTCACTGGGTCCCTAAGGTAGGGTAATCATCTTTGCAAGGTAGGTCAACTTCACGCGGTTATCCCTTTATTCCCTTTGGAAGTCGGCACGACCACATATGATGTTGCCCCGGAGACCTGTGCAATGTTTACTATGTTCCATTAACTTTACCTGAACATGCTCTCCGTAGGTTACCCTGTCTAACCCTAGGTCACCAAGTCTCTTTGTAGGCACTTGTACTAACTCATGTCTACTGCTAGTATACTAAGTATACTGGCCTAGTCTCAGTCTGGTTACCTCTTGGTATACCATAAGGGCTTGGGTCTTGTCCACTGTAGCTACCTATCTGTACAGTCATTACAGCTTTTCTATCAATTCAACACTCCACTTCTCCCTCAAACCCTTTCTCAACTACAGATTCTGACCATATTCCTACCACCACACTAGAAATTTGTCTTTTCAGCTTCACATGGCAGATGCAAACATTTATCATCATTCTATTCTCCTGATATTTATAGTCTTAGCTCAAGTGACTCCCCATTCTGTATATCCTATACAGTCCTGAATATTTAGCACTAACCTTCACCTTTTGCATTCAACTTTCCTCATTTATGGTACAACTATAACCTCGGGTGTGACACTTGTAACAATCAATGACTTATTGTGACCATAACCCGCGCTCCGTGGAGCTCTCTTGTTTGCCAGGAACTCAAGTTCCCACTGACTAATATGAGAAGGCGCCTTTTGCAACCCGACAGCCCATACACCAACACCTTATTGGTTTAAAGTAAGCTGATTGAATTGTATAAGCTATAGGCAATGGCTTAGATGGTTGCGTGAACAGCTCATCCTCCCGGGAACCCGGGGTCCCTTTTTATACTCGCTTTTCCAGCAAACCTCTAACCCTTCTGAGTCCCTTTCTTGTGTTTCCTGAGCCTCTGACTCCATTTCTTGCGTTTTCTCACCATCTGACACCACCGCGTGCAACTCTTCCATCTTAGGGTGATTTGCTCCTGGAGCGACACAGGGATAACACTTGGGAACCATCTACAGGTCTATATTGACCTCCATGTAGTAATATCGTTACATGTAGCAGGCTGAGTTCTGACTGGTAGTGGAACGCTTCTAGGACACCGAGCCCCATGCTGCTGCAAGACTATCCCATTAACTGTGGCATGAGCATGAGCACTTTGTGGACACTAGTAGCAGGTGTCTGTTTACAATTTAAGAGGATCCTCAGTTGTTGCCCCGGGTAGCGCTCATAGAGTCATCTAGCCAGGAACCTCTTGGTGTATGACAAAGCAGTGAGGGTTGAGAGCATAGAATATCGAAGTAGATTTGCCAATGGACAGGGGAGCTTGGATAGATGAAGCTGCCACTGGGCCCATGAGTTCCAATCAATATTATGTCTATAGTTAATATGTCTCTCAGGCAATAACATGTTAGTGATAGCGAGAGCCATTCGTTCCTGCCACTGTAGGTTAAGAGTCATAGACGTGAAGACATATTATCTTTAGAGATAATTAATATGCAAGCAGTTGTACTGCCTTAGAGTGTAAAGCCAGTCAAGGCAGGTGAGTTGGACAGCTGTGAACTAAGCAAGGGGCTCGTGCAGGATCAGAATGGTTGCCAGATATCAGTAGCTTTACATTATTCTACTTAAACTCACACCAGGGATATCCTATTAGGATAATCAAGGATCTAGATCAGAGGATGTTGATGGGAGCTTCATGGATTCATGATATTAAGGTTAACCACATGATTCTATTTACGATAATCTTTATCCATTAAGCCATGCTTATATTGTAAGTCTTGAGTGTAAGTGCAATATTACGATCTGTCTGCTAACTGGGTACCCCTGTATGAGCATACCCTGCCTCTAGGTTAGTAACTTAATGAGATGGCGACTGATCTACCCTAGAAGGGTCCTCTGTGGTCAGAAAAGCTCTTCTGAAGGATATCAGTGAAGAACTATGAAGTCAGAGGAGGAAGAAGAATGTCGCTGGTGTTAAAAGAACGGTTCAAATGATGGGAGGCAGGGAGTGGATATATAACTATAAGGCATGATGGTGGCTACGTGGGGGCCAGATGCAAGGTGTAAGGATAAGTGATAGCAGCAAAGGGTGAGTGCAGAGTAAGTCGGAGGAATACAAAACTAGGTGGGAATGCAAGCACTATAAATATTTATAATAAATTTTGGAAAAATGACAGGTATTAAGGGGATATGGCAAGGGGAAATTCAAGAGAGGAATATGAGAGTAGTTGGGTTAAAAACATGATATAAAGATGGTAAAAGTAGAGAGAAAGCACAAGAGAGAGGACATCAGGGGAGGTAGAGGAAAAGTAGGAAATGGCAGGATGGAAATTGTGGAAGAAAAGAAGAGGAAAGAGAGATTGAAAAGGTAGAAGAAGGGAGAGGTTAAGGGAAAAGAGGTAAAAAAAAGAAAGAGGGGCCACAAAAAGTAAGAAAGTGAGAGCGGAGAAGGAGAAGCAATGAGGAGGAGGAAAGAGGGCCAGAGGTAGAGGATGGGTAGAATAGGGAGAAAATAGAAGTAAGGATGGAGAAAATAAAGGGCCTAGAGGAAAGGTGGGTTCTAGACCTAGTAGAACAGAAACATATTGTGTGACAGTGGGTGGGTTGGTAGTAAGTGTAGTATATATAGTTTATTATATAGGTATATGGTAAATGTGTTAGTGGGGGAATAAAATTGAGGAGGAAGAGCAGTATGGATTATGGAAAAAGTGGTAATCGAAAAGTGGCATTAGAGAAAAACAAGTTTTCTAGCAATATTGAAATGAATAGAGAAGAAGAGATAGAGCAGGAAGAACGTAATAAATATATAATAGTGAGACATTAAGCAAGCCGCAGGTTGATGAAATAAAATGAAATCTGCAGATCATACTGGCATAGGATAAAGGTGGCGATTGTAAAAGGGTGCATTGCACTGTCAAGTAGAAGAAAGAAGTCGAGATAAATATTGATGGTGAAGTTGCGACCACAAGAATACAGGTAGACTCAGGAGATGGAACGTTATGAAATTTGCCGGGTATAATGGAACATATATAGCAAGGACATCCTGAAAGTAACTTTACAAAGGAAGCAAAGATAATGGTGCAATATCAGTATGGAACAATTCTGATGGCAAAGAATACAGCCCGAGTGAGATCACGAAATGTTATGAAATTAGCAAGGTATACTTGAACACATTATGCAAGGTTATTTTGAAAGTAATTTTAGGAAAGAAGCAAAAGTGATGGAGCTATACAGGTATGAAACAATTCTGAACGCAAGGAATTAAGCGAGAGACTATTGAAGAAATGTTATGAAATTTGCAGAGTATACTTGAACATATTGAGGAAGAATAGTGTGAAAGCAACTTAACGAAGGAAGCCAAGATGATAGAGCAATGCTGGTATGAAACAATTCCGACAGCAAAGAATACAGTCTAAGTGAGATGACGAAATGTTAGGACATTCACAGGGAATACTTTAATCTATTAAATAAGGTCATTCTGAAAGTAACTTTATGAAAGAAGCGAAGGTGATGGACCTATACTGTGATGATACAATTCCGACGGAAAATGATAAAACCTGAGTTATTTGACGAAAGGTTACAAAATTCGCAGAGTATAGTGGAAACTATTAAAATAGAATAATAGGAAATTGACTTAACAAAAGTAGCAAAGGTGATGGAGATATGTCATGATTGTCAGATTGGAATACAAAATGGTCACAGAGGTGTGTCAGAGGTGACAAAAGATGATGATGATCGGCCAGGACGCTGGGACCAATTCATCCAGGATATTCGGAAATTTCTCTTTTACAGGCTATTAATTGACCAAGCTATTCCTTGTAATCATAGAATATCACTCACCTCCGCTTGTTTGCACCAGCAGAGATTATTTCCAAAGTTGCATTTCGTACAAAAAGCAAAAGCCATATAATGTTAGATGAATCATGAATGAAGAACAGATAAACAGGGCTGAATTTTGTCATTATATGAGATGTAAAAAGTGCTATTAGATATACAGAATCATATACTATGACTCATATTTCTAACCTCCTATCCTTTTCTAACCTGCTATCCACACCAATTGTAGATTGAATATGGGTATAACGCAATGTTCAGTCCAGAGGTAAGAAATTTGGTGATCCAAGTCCGGACACAGATGAACAATTGGATGCAGAATAAACAGCGCTTGCGTCAGGACATAATCCGGGCAAATTAGAGCTCGGATCCGTTTTTGCTGATGTATCCTTCTAGTTCAATGAACAAATACAATATTGAGCAGTACTCTAGTTAACCATACTGGACCACTATTAGGTAGGATGCTAAGACCTATTCAACTACGATATTCTGAACCTTTTGTTTTAATGGGTACCAGGCTGACACATTCAAGCCTCATAATCAGGCAATATCACTAACATAACTATTTTGGCAATGGATAATTTATTTTCGTAGATCCAATTTTCACAAAGAGATAAAGTTGATGTCACTGTAGTTGAATCTTGCAAGAAGAAAACAGATACAGAGATGAATTTGTTCATAAAGAATAGGTATTAAAATGATCAATTTCATATGTTAAATCATCAAAAATTGGTCTGACAATAACCTATTACATATATTCGATTATCAAACATTGTTTACATTTGCAACCTCCTGTTGTCTTGCAATATACCCTCCGCATGTGACATTTACCTTATAACTGTCTTGAATATCTGAGGTACTGTGTGAGCATGACGAATGCAATCAACAATACAATTACCAACTTTGAACGATTGCAGCCATTCATAAATATACCATATGAACCTAACTATTATAACTATAACACTATTCTTTGGTGTACATATTAAAGCTTAACCTCTCTTTACTTGCAATCTCATAACAGATAATTTCTCTTTTTCTTTATATTTTCTACTAACCTTTAAAAACATGTTGCCTTTTCCAATCAATATTTGATTATCGCAGAATTTTCTTTCATGTGTCTCTATCCTCTGTCCATTTCCTGTGACTCCACCTTGCACAAGCTTTTCCTTCTTTTTTCCTTCCATCCTCTTAAAGTCAATGCCACTCTACAAGGTGTTTCACAGTACATATAATACTACTCTTTTAAGGTCAGTTATTGAAATCAAACAATCATATCAATTCTTCAAGTCAAGTACTGGATTTTCCTTTATACAGTAGCTATTCAGCTTTTTTTATTTGAGCTTCCTTTTCATATTTGATATTTTAACTAAAAATACATGCAATTCTACTCGGCTATGAAGCTCTCAGATTCAAGTTAGCTATGGAACTCTGACATTTAAATCACTCTTTTCACTTACCTATTCAAGTTACGTTAACCAATTGATATCAACTTCACATATCTGTAACAATCCTATTGTAGAATAATATGCAACAAGCAACGACACTAGTCTATTCACTTAAGTAATCCTTCGTCTTGATATCTTACAGGTAAGGAGAATACTATCTTTACAGATAGTGCGAGACTGGCTTGCTTGTCTAGAGTGATCCGCTGAAGGATACCATCTAGTTAGATAGTAAGATGGGTGGATTGTCGTATTGATAGAACTATCAAAATAGTCCTATGTGCGGGCAGCCTGTCGAGACTATCACAAGAGTGTCCGGGTTCGTAGAGCGTAGGCTCTTGTAGAGGATGAGTGTATGTAAAGAGAGTAAAAAGTAATTGTATTGCAATATCTTAAGTATAGAAAAGTACTTAGATGGTTGCGTGAAGATCCTCTCCATTGGTCGGTTTTTTTTTTCATTTTTTCATATCATGCGTTATTTGTTTTAGGTACAAAAAGCCTTATGCAGCGCGAGCTATGAAGAGAAAAAAACGTATAGGCAACAACAACCACCCACTTCACCTCTTCATAGGAAAAATCAAACACCCCTAAACCATAGGAAAAGCTCCTCTCGCCTAGCACCTAAGAGACTAATACCCCAGACACGTAAGGAACCAATTCACAGAAACGTACAGGTAGAGAGAGCCAAACCCTTCGGCAGGCTACCCCGAACAAAAGAAAGTTTCACTAAGTCCTCCAAACGCAGGCCTGGGTGAGAGGATAGTAATCGCAGGTTGGAGGAAAACCACGGGAATGTGGACCGACATTGTAACCATAGATGGTCGGGCCGGTAATTACATTGTTTGACCAGGGCGTTGGCGGCAGTCATGGAGGCCGTGCAATACCATGGCTGGGCGTAACCAAGGAGGATCGCGACCATCGAAGAGGATAGAAAGGCGAGCGCAGGCACCGAGCAGTAGGGTGCCAGCAGGTGAGTAGCAGTAGGGTGCTAGCCAGGGGGGAGGTGAAGCAGAAAGGTCCGAGCTAAGGGGAAAGTACCGTGCCAGGGGACAAAACCGGGAGGGGCGAGGAGGAAGGATTGCGAACGGGCTAGCCACAGCCGACAAATGGGCCATAGCAATGGCTTTTGGGACGACGACAAGACCACGACAAGACCATGATGTTACTAACTGAGGCTTTCCCCACCAGAGGTACAAGGGCAGCAAGCCGAGGCCTACTTCGACCGAGAGTCCAACACCGTAATGCCGACCGTGCACCAAGCGAGAAGGTTTCCGACAGTGCAAAATGGTAAGCGAGGTGCAAAGCAAGTGCCGGGTAAGGGGGAGACCGAACATCATGAGCGGGATTCAACGACGAACAGGAAAGAGAACCGCATGGAGGGGAGGCCAAGGCCACAGAGGAGGAGGCAAGATGGCTTAACGTCAACACCTAGGCGGTAGGCATCGTGGGAGAAGAGAGGTGGGTGGGGCAAAGTGACGATGATTTCCTGTAGTGTTGAGATTTCAATTGCCGGAGGTGGAGGAGAGATGGTTCGTGGCCTCTCCCTTGGTGGAAACCAAGCGCCTTATATAGGCATCTTCCCATAACCCTAACCCTGGTGACTCATCACCTCGCGTTACATAAACCTCTATGACTCATAATGAGTCATAGCGTGAAATCCATCGCAGACTCACACCTTAACTAATCAAAACTCATAAACCAAGTCATGTGCTCAAGTGAGTCACATGCCTGAAACCCATGACTACTAATATGAGTCATGTGCGAAAGTCATTACATCATATGACGTAACAATCGTGAGTCATGAAACAATTAATCAATCATAACAGAACGATGACTCGCCAGTGCGCAGTCATGTGAGGACTATGAGTCAAGTCACGTCATTGCCTAAAATCCAACATCCCTTTATGACTAATAAGTATTAGTCATGTGAAATCTGCCTTGCTTAGTCACAATTTGTGACAGAAGGCAGGATTAAAAAAGAAAAAAGTAAAAAAGAAAGAAAAGAAAAACGACCAAAAGATAGGGTGGCTAGGGTACTGGTTCACCCTCAGCCTGTCTACACCAACACAGTTCTCGCGCTGCCTGGTGCGGGCCCAAGAGGCTTTTGCCCTGGTTAGACGCCTGAGCCCTCCCGGGGCAGGGCTCGCCCCCTATCTGTGCCATAGACATGCAACGGCACTTGTCGCGCCCATCCTACTCTATGGGGCGAATCTGTTCAAGCCCAATGCAGGCTTCTTCATGACGCTCAACACCTTCTGGCACAAGGTGCAAAGGTGGGCCACCAACGGTTTCTTGTCAACTCCCATCCGTATTGTGGCCATCGAGTCCTGCTTGCCCCCTATTGTCACAAATCGTGACTAAGCAAGGCAGATTTCACATGACTCATACTTATGAGTCAAAAGGGATATTGGATTTTACACAATGACGTCACTTGACTCATAGTTCTCACATGACTACGCACTCGCGAGTCATTGTTATATTTTGATTGGTTGATTGTTTTATGACTCACGATAGTGACGTCATATGATGTAATGACTTTCGCACATGACTCATATTATGAGTCATGGGTTTCGCGCGTGTGACTCGTTTGAGCACATGACTTGGTTTATGAGTTTTGATTGGTTAACGGAATGTTGGGCGATGACTCATATGAGTCATTGATGGATTTCGCGCTATGACTCACTATGAGTCATAGAGGTTTATGTAGCGCGAGGTGATGAGTCACCAGGGTTAGGGTTGTGGGAAGATGCCTATATAAGGCGCTTGGTTCCGACCAAGAGATAGGACACGCTTCTCGCAAACTTCTTCCCCCCCCCTACATTTCACATACAATCTCAACTCTACCCCGCTTTGCGTCCGGATCAAAACCCTCTCCCACTTTTCCTCGCCTCTTCGTCGCCATGGCGAACCCCCACAACCTCCCCCCAGGGAACGCAGCCTTTGGGCGGCTCTCTGCTCTCAACTCCCCCCTCCCGTCGCGTTCAGGAACCCCCTCGACCGATCATCCCATCGAGTTCATGATGAGGCAGCTCGCTCAGGCGAGAAGTGCTCTCCGGCTCAGCAACCAAGACTTCCCAGACCTCAGCCCAGACGCTCAGGCCGGCACCCTCCCCATCGAATCCATAACCATCGTCCTCCTCTCCCAGCTTGTCCAGGGCCTGGTGACCGTCTCACATGAGCTGAGCGGGGTAACC
>Ga0307517_10004301_pt1 | contig 21944 bp, 14 predicted proteins | sample 23_EM_MG_FD_194515 | JGI IMG/M metagenome (GOLD analysis project Ga0307517, IMG submission 194515) | Populus trichocarpa ectomycorrhiza microbial communities from riparian zone in the Pacific Northwest, United States - 23_EM | ecosystem: Host-associated > Plants > Roots > Unclassified | place... | reverse complement strand
TATATATATATATATAAAAAAAAAAAAAGGAATTGTAAATAAATATAAAATGATCAAGCATGAAAAACCCATTTCAGTCTCCAAACATGGAGAAAAACCCACCTGAGAGTGATGAGAGAGAAATAGAGCAGCAGAGCGCAGACCTGTTCTCTTCTCTCCTCTCCCCTGTCTGTTGAGTGATTTTGAACACCATTGTCTCCTCTTTATTCTTTTGGGCTTTTTATTATCTTATTATTTCTTTCTTTTTCACTATTTGGGCCTACCTTAAGGCTCCCATTCACTCTAATTGACCCGATTGATCGATCATGATTATTCGATATTGCAATATTGCCATCAAGATTTTTTATTATTATTATTGTGGTGACTTGATTAGTTTGTGCGCGATTAATTCTATGAATTTTGAAGTTAATAACTATATAAGTCTTTAATGATTTTAAAATTTATAGAATTTGAACTAATAATCTTTAAAAAGTAAATTTAAATCTGACCAGTTAAACAACAACTTTAAAAGTTAAATTTTTTATTTTTTATTTGGTATATTGGTTTTTAGATCAATTTGATGATTATAAAAGGTCAAAAACTAGGATTAGGATAGAAGATTCCAGTGGCACTTAATTTTTTCACCACTAAAAGGATTATTAAATAAAAATAGAATGAACACAAATGAGATTGGCTAGCTAAACCAAAATGGTATATTTATTATTCCAATGAAAAAAAAATATTGATCAAAGGGAAAACTAAATAGGTGTTCACCCTCTACCACAACCAAATAGTATTAAAACTCGTTTGTCTAAGCTATTGCTCCTGTTTTTCGATGAAAATCAGGTTAAAAAGCAAAAGGAGCCTGAGACTCGTCACAGAAGGATTTCTCAGCAGATTTGACAATTCAGAATCAGAGTACTGATGTCTTGCGATACGTTTTTGGCATCGCTTGAAATAGCCAGCAAGCCGTTTCTTGCAAATCCAACACAGTAAAGACCATTTGATCCTTTCCACTTGTTGACCAAGTCTTGTTTGGGGAATCCATTGTCATCGAAGAGCTCCTCACCACCCTGCTAGATCGATCATAGAATTAATCTCCTCAACATTTACGTGCGTGCTTAAACAAATTCAATGCAATGAAAGTCGTCGAGCACACCTTAAGCCATCTTCCCACAGTGCTTCTGTAGCCAGTGGCAAAGATAATGACGTCAAACTGATTGCTCTCGCCGTTCATAAATTCAATTTTCTTTCCTTCTATGTTCGCCATGGATGGAAAGACCTATGACAGATTGATCATATCATTGTTCGTCGCATGACAAGTGGAGAAGACGACGTCGACCAAGGAGAAATTAAGAGATTCATTAATATTGTAATTATATGTCATACTTACCTTGATTTTTCCTTGCTTGATTCTGTCCACACACCCAACATCGATAGTGGGAGATCGACCTTGCGTTGTTTTAAGATAAAATGGACCCTCTTTTGGTCTTTGAATCCCGTATTCGGATAGATCATCAAACCTTAATTTGCAAAGCTTTGCGAGGATTTTGTCCACTGATGTGACGGAGAGAAATTTCAGCAAAAACATTGCCAGACTGACCATTTCCTTAGTGACCACATGTACCTGGACATGTCAGGAGAGAAACAGTTTGAGTCAATAAATCTTATGAACAGTATTGAATTCTTTGGAGAAATTGGTTACCGGGCTGCGATTAACAATGGAGGTCCTGGCATTTGATTGACACAGATCATATGAAATCTCCATGCCAGAATTCCCACACCCAACAACTAAAACATCTTTTCCTCTGTATTTTCTTCCATTAGAAAACTGGCTAGCATGCATGCATTCCCCTGCAAAGCCACCAAGGCCGGGGATATCAGGAATAACACCTTCAGCATTTTCACCGGTTGCCACCACGAGAAACTGCGCGACGTAAACTTCCTTTACATGAGAGCAAACATTAGTCACCTCAAGGCGCCATTTCCCAGCATCAACATCGTAAAATGCAAGTCCGACCGACCTATTGAATCGCGGGGTAACGCCAAAATGTGACAAATATTCATCCAAGTAAGCAATGAAGCCATTCCTGGGAACAAATGTTGGTGCGTTAGAAGGGTAGGACATGTAGGGCAGCTCGCAATATTGCTTAGGGATGTGTAGCGTCAAGCGGTCATATGCTCTTTTCTTCCATAGAGAGCCACAACAACCCTCCCTTTCTAACACAATGTTTGGAATCTCAAGTCGATTAAGACATGCGGAGGTTGCTATGCCTGAAGGGCCAGCTCCTACAATAATTACTGCCACTTCTTCCATTTCTTGCACTAGGTGGCTCTAATTTTTCCTGGCCAATTATGTGTATCAGAGAACTTAATGGCTTGGAAAATTGCATGCGTTTTCCTTATAAACACAGTACATGCATGGATGGCAATGAAACATCTGAGAGAAGTTAACCCTATGCTTCAACAGTTTCATTAATTAGAGGGCTTGCAGTGCATTTTACACCATTGGAATTTTAAACATGCATGATACTACTGGAGTTTAAAATAGCAGAAGAGTACTGTGGATTGTCCATCCAGTCCGAAAGAGAAGGCCACTGCTTTTAGGTAAAATCTATTTGTCAAGGTTCCTTCATTAAGAAAGATTCATTAGCTTCTGTTTACATTAATTCTGCAACATGACAAATTAACGAAAGCAGATATCAGGACATATACGATTTATTTACATCATGCATCATTTTTACTCACACCACGCCTGCCTATGTTTTACATGGATTTGCTTATTGTTAGTAAAAGAATTCTTTTTCACTTGTACATTGAAAAAAAAAATCTAATTAATGAGAAGTACAATTTTCACTGGTGTCCATTTCTTTACATAATTCTCTTTTTTATATATATAAATAGACTATGTATATTTTGTTATTAATCAATAACATTACTAGAAAATTGATTATCATCTATGAGGCGTTTAATTTGTATTTCCACTTACATATAAATTATTGACAAATTTGTCAATAAAAATCTAACATTAAAGAGTTTCTTGTTGGGGATTTCAATTCTATTTGTAATTTATTCAGTAAAATAATAACTTATCGACGAAAATACTAATAAAATCTCCATGTCAAGAAAAATTATTTGCCGACAATGTTCTTATCGGCCAGTCCGTAGATATATATTATCGATGGATCAACAACGAACTACCCATCAAAAACTAATTATGTATCGCTGACAGATATTGATGCGGACAAAAGTTAAAGATAACAACAAATAAAGAACACATAATTCTTCATGGAAGAAATAGATTGCAAATATGAATTCCAAACTCATATTATTCTCTCTAAATTAATAATAATAATGAAATCTGCTTTCTTAGAAGGTTTACAAAGCTTTAAATAAATTAGAAATTTACTAGAAAACAAAAACAAAAATCTAAAACTAACAAGAAAACAAGCATAGAATCCGAAACAAACACAAAAATCTGAAAATAACAAGGAAAGTTATAAAAACTACTAAAATCAGAGTCTCAGGGTGAGATTTTCAATATCTAAAGATTCAAGTAGAAATTCCATAATCTTAGAAAACTTTAAAATTTGAGTGTATTATGGTATTATAAGAAAAGTTGATTATAAATTAATCTTGGTAGCTATTAAAATGAATTAATTAATATTTCTAACGTGAGAAATAGTATAATATTAGTTCCTCAAACTAATAACTCATCTGTCAGTACCCAAGTTTGTTATCACGAGGAACTTTTGTCAATGTCATTAAACCAAGTTTGTTAAACCCATCAGCTAGTCAACATGGCGACTTCGTTTTGGGACCTAATTAGTTTTAAATTAATCTTGATGGAGTTGACTCACTACAGTGGATAAGTTTACCTTTTAAAATTAAAATTAAAATAATATGGATTTAATATTTTTTATAAAAATACATTAAAACAACAATGTTTTAAATTGATCTTTCTAACCATTGCTTTTTAAATAAAAATATATTATAACCTCAAAAACAAGTTATAAAAAAATTAAAAAAAAGCTAATTATATAGCTTTATTTTTTACATAATTTATTGTATTCAATATTTATTAGAAAATCAAATTTATATTTATATTTTTGTGTGTTTTATATCATATTCGGTAATTGTATGTCTTTGCTAATTGTGTAGCTTTACTTTTTATACATCTTCTCAATTTCAGAATTCATTTTGAAGATTAAATCTACATTTTCATCATATTTTTTTAATATTTAACATATTCTGTAATATATAAAGGATGTAAAAGCAAGAAGGAAAAAGAAGGAAGGACACGATTGAAAAGGTGTAAACACTACTACCACTAAATAGCAAATATAACATATATTTTTTAATTAATTCTATAAAAATTAACAAAACAATAAGACAATTTTTGAAAATCCAGCATGATCAACACTGTTTAAAGGATCAATTCATCAGTTTTTTTAAAAATAAAAGGACCATTGTATTTTTTTCTAAGCTTCCTAATCAAGATGATCAACATTGATTAAAGGGTTAATTAATCAGTTTGTAAAATTGAATGGATTATTCGGTTTGGTTATAAAAACTAGAGGGACCAATATGTAATTTACTCGGCTTGGGTAATCCACTATGGTCAGTCACGCAAAAGAAGATTCTAGTACGTAAACGTCAACAAGGAGAAGAAGGATCTAGAACAAGGACCTTCCCTTCCCATTCTCTATAAAACCACACCCAACACTCCTCCCTTTCTCAATCCTTGGTTTTCTTCCGAATCCCTTGATCTCCCTACTCAATCTCTCCCTTTTTCGGTGTCGTTTTGGTTTCTTTCCTTGTGAGCAAAGCAATCACAATGGCGGATACAGAGACGTTCGCTTTCCAGGCTGAGATCAATCAGCTGCTGAGTTTGATCATCAACACTTTTTACAGCAACAAGGAGATCTTTCTCCGTGAACTCATCAGCAACTCCTCTGATGTATGCCTCTCTCTCTTTCTCTGTCTTTTTTTATGTTTCTTTTTAATTAACGTATAAATGTACGACTTTGGCTGAATTTTGGGGCTCTAATGTTCTGTTTGATGAACCCTTTTGTTGCTGTGATTTAGTGATGTTAAAGATCCAAACTTTGCAACTAATGTATGTCGCTCAATATGTTTTTTTTCTCTGAATTTTGGGTATCTGATGTTTTGTCTGATGAGCCCTTTTGTTGCCATGCTTAGATAAATGTCAATTTATGAATAAAGCTGAATTTCTGGACTCTAATGTTGTGTTTGATAAACCCATTTGTTGCTGTGATTTAATGATGTCAAATATCCCTATATTTTTCACTCTTTTTTCCCTTAATGTTTTTATATGAATAGAGTAATCAATGCATGTAGCTAATTGTGTTTTTAGCTGATTTTTAGACTGATGTCGTCTGATAAACCCTTTTGTTGTTATGTTTTAATCACGTCAAAAATCAATATATTTTTTTAATCGTTTCGTTTATCCGGTTTTGAAATTTTCATGGTTTATTAGTAGTTTGGAATCGGAAACAAAATTATGTTCTTTATTTTCTTCTTTCATTGAATGCAATTTTGTGTTATGTGGTATGATTGGATAAAGGTAGAGTTAATGGGTATGAACGTGCAGATGGTAGCGTTAGCTTATGCTGTCCTTGTATCTCTGTGTTTTATAGGCTTTGGATAAGATTCGATTTGATAGCTTGACTGACAAGAGCAAGCTCGATGCCCAACCTGAGCTTTTCATTCACATTATTCCCGACAAGGCAACCAATACGCTCACTATTGTCGACAGTGGCATTGGAATGACCAAGTCTGGTAAGCATCTTATTATCCTGTTTGCAACTGTTGATGTCTGAATTTTGTTACAGTTTTTGGTTAGGGTTATGTTTCTGTTTGGTGTTTAACTTATCTTTGTTTGTGACAGACTTGGTGAACAACCTTGGTACCATTGCAAGGTCTGGAACTAAGGAGTTTATGGAAGCTGTTACTGCTGGTGCTGATGTAAGCATGATTGGGCAGTTTGGTGTTGGGTTTTACTCGGCTTACTTGGTTGCTGATAAGGTGGTTGTTACTTCCAAACACAATGATGATGAGCAGTATGTGTGGGAGTCTCAGGCTGGTGGTTCTTTTACTATCACTAGGGATACCTCTGGCGAGAACCTTGGTAGAGGTACTAAGATAACTCTCTTCCTTAAGGAAGACCAATTGGAGTACCTTGAGGAGCGTCGTCTCAAGGATCTGATTAAGAAACATTCTGAGTTTATTAGCTACCCAATTTCCCTTTGGATTGAGAAGACCACTGAGAAGGAGATTTCTGATGATGAGGATGAGGAAGATAAGAAGGACGAGGAAGGCAATGTAGAGGATGTTGATGAGGAGAAGGAAAAGGAGGAGAAGAAAAAGAAGAAGATAAAGGAAGTTTCACATGAGTGGTCTTTAGTGAACAAGCAGAAGCCTATTTGGATGAGGAAGCCAGAGGAGATCACCAAAGAGGAGTATGGTGCATTTTATAAGAGCCTTACTAATGACTGGGAGGAGCACCTTGCAGTGAAGCATTTCTCAGTTGAGGGCCAGCTCGAGTTCAAAGCTGTTCTCTTTGTCCCAAAGAGGGCACCATTTGACCTCTTTGACACAAAGAAGAAGCAGAACAACATCAAGCTCTATGTACGCCGTGTCTTCATCATGGACAACTGTGAAGAGTTGATGCCTGAATACTTGAGCTTCGTGAAGGGTATAGTGGATTCTGAGGATCTTCCACTCAATATTTCAAGAGAGATGCTTCAGCAGAACAAGATCCTCAAGGTTATCCGCAAGAACTTGGTCAAGAAGTGCATTGAGCTATTCTTTGAGATTGCTGAGAACAAGGAAGATTATGACAAATTCTATGAGGCATTCTCTAAGAATTTGAAGCTTGGTATTCACGAGGACTCGCAGAACAAATCCAAGATTGCTGAGTTACTTCGATATCACTCAACTAAGAGTGGTGATGAGATGACCAGTCTGAAGGATTATGTAACAAGGATGAAGGAGGGCCAGAGTGATATCTATTACATTACAGGAGAGAGCAAGAAGGCTGTTGAGAATTCCCCATTCCTTGAGAAGCTGAAGAAGAAGGGATACGAGGTCCTATATATGATTGATGCAATTGATGAATATGCTGTGGGACAGCTAAAGGAATTTGAGGGAAAGAAATTGGTGTCTGCAACCAAGGAAGGTCTTAAGATTGATGAGACTGAAGATGAGAAAAAGAAGAAAGAAGAATTGAAGGAAAAGTTTGAGGGTCTATGCAAGGTGATCAAGGATGTGCTTGGTGACAAGGTGGAGAAGGTTGTGGTGTCTGATCGTGTGGTGGACTCACCCTGCTGCTTGGTCACTGGAGAGTATGGTTGGAGCGCAAACATGGAGAGAATCATGAAGGCACAAGCACTTAGGGATAGCAGCATGGGGGGGTATATGTCAAGCAAGAAAACAATGGAGATTAATCCAGAGAACCCAATCATGGAGGAGTTGAGGAAGAGAGCTGATGCTGACAAGAATGACAAATCAGTAAAGGACCTGGTCCTCTTGCTTTTCGAGACAGCTATGCTTACATCCGGGTTCAGCTTGGATGATCCCAACACCTTTGGCAGTCGCATCCACAGAATGCTGAAATTGGGCTTGAGTATTGATGAAGACAGTGCTGATGCTGACACTGACATGCCTCCTTTGGAAGATGCTGATGATGCTGAGGGTAGCAAGATGGAGGAGGTTGACTAAACCAGCTCTGTATTCTCCTAGAGTGGTCAAGTCCCATCAGTTAATCTAATATCGTCTTCTTGGCCTTTTTAAAGGCTTGTCAAGGATGATGCTTAATTTTGTTATCAAGACATGGTCTATTTTTTATTTAAACTTGGCCAAATACATGCAATTTCTTCTCCGTTGCCTTCCTCTCTCGTGTTCTTTAGATAAATCTTCTCTGATGTCCATGTTGATATGTGACACGGTGAAATAGCGCTGTCCTGAATCTCCTAAAATGAGAACGAGCTGAAAACTAGATGATTGCAAATCTTAGCCTCAAGATTCAACCATTATATTTGTTGATAGACGCAGCATGATTGCACTCCTTGTTATTTAACTGCTCGTACACAAGGAAATAGAATACCCAGATCCGGAAACTCGATGTTTAAATTGTAAGTGAGAGGGATTCCTACTTAAAAATGAACTGTTAAAAGAACCGGTCCTTTGGTAACTTGGTCGTGAAAGCCTGCTCGCTCGGGTTATGTAGGTTCAAGCCAAAGAGACCGTTTATATATTGAGCAGAAAGCAAAACCGAGGCCAAAATCTCAAAAAACTAAATCAAAGCTTAATTGCAAGCATGAAATTTACCCCATTCAAACGCAAGAAAGAAAGAAACAACAGCAGGAACCGATTTGTTCCAGGTAGAAATCTAATCTAATGCAAAATGGAGAGCATGCTCTAGTCATTGCAGCTCTAAAACACAAGATGACATTCTCCCTATATCTAGGAAACCTTGGCACGCACGACCGCACATTTCTTTTAAACTACATCAGTAAAACTTGTTCACATCTACAACTCAGGTATCATCAACTTGTGAGTGAAACACAAAACTTGGGAATGTGGTGGTGATGTCCCTGTTCAAGAAACATGAAAAAAATGTCACTTTCAGACATTGGTGAGAGAAACTGTATTTTTCTGTACTATTCATTGATGATAAGGTAATGACTCACTTGAGATACTGGAGAGTCATATTCTTCAAAAGAGAGGGATGTCGCAAAACAAGGCTTCGCCATTCTTCTTTATCAATCTTCCCGTCATGCTTAGTATCAGCCTCCTCAAATGTCTAACATAAACAAGAACAGTGATATAACACTCATCTTTTCATTTTCTTTTTACTCCTTTTGACATGGCACCATGCAATAATGACAGCCAAGATAAAAGTCAGCTAGATTAAGGAAACACCTTATCAATAATGCTCTCTATTACATCATCCGACAGATTCATACCAGATTCAGCAAGTGTAGCCACTACCATTTGCTTTACCTGTACATCAAGATTTGATACTAAATAATAAAATCCAGACATGCATTTCAAATATACGCAAGATTTATCTTAAATATTGCGAGTTTTCAGAGTCAATAAATCTCATATCTCCACTTGAGAAGACCAAGTACCTCCTGTCTCTCAATAAACCCTTGCTGTTTGAGATCATACAGTTGGAATGAAACTGCAAGAAAGTAAAATTGGGGCCTATCAAGAAACATCAATATATAAGGAGTACAGGCATTTTGCTAAAAAATCTAGAGGAAATGGAGGACTTAAGACAATAGATTAAAATCTAACTGGACAAACAGACTATTCCATAATCAAAAAACTTCTCCCACAGTGGCATTACCAATCTCTTCTCCCTCAACAAAAAACAAGAAAAAGAAGATGATGTTGGAGGCACATATCGAGTATCAATTACAAATTACAGATTACTTTCACTCTACTCGAAGCATTTTACATATATTAGCAACACTTACATTCAATCTTATCATCAATTGGTGCATTGGGGTGAAATACAGAGAGAGCGCGTGCAAACTCCTCAAAATCTAATATTCCATTGTGCTTTGTGTCAAATAAGTCAAATACCTACAAAAGTTTGGACTTGAGACATTAATATGCAATCTTCATTGAAGGCATTTCCATAATGAAAGTCTGCAACTAATATAGGAAAACTGTGAACAACTGTACCATGACAAAGCAAGAAAAAGGGCATCCAAAGGCATACAAAAAGTGAAACAACAGACTTTAGAGTAAAATGAATAAAATACCCGATCTGCGAATAGGCTTTCCTTTTTATTTGTCTTGAATAATGCTAGTTGAAATTCTTCCTGTAATCAATATTCATAAAACTTTTCATTTATCCACTATTAAAGATAAAGAAACACATTAGGCTTTAAGAAAGAAATCTCTCTTTAAAAGGATAACTTTAATAAGAAAAAATCATTTCCATATGTGAAAAAAGTGGATAAATCATTTCCATAGGTGAAAAAAATGAGTAACCTAATAAGAACAATTGGAATATGCCATGACTTTTGTTACCTTATTGATCAGCCCGTCATCAATCACTGCACTGCTGATCTTCTTAAACAGTTCATACAGCGCTTCTATTTCACTCACACTAACTGCAACAGGAAAGAACAAGCATCTTATGATTGGAAAACCTTTGAATTCAAAGACCAGCATTTGCAGTTGATCTAGAAATCCTAAACCTAACTGAAATTATAAAATTCATATGAAGTTGATGTATGTGACACACTAGAAGCATAGAATGTGTGACAAGCCATTCTAAAACTATCACTTGTCATAAGAAAGCAAAGATAACTGAATGACAGATCAAGTTGTACATTTAAATGCTAATAACTATACTAGGGCGATTCCTGAAACCAGAGCTGAAATTTTAATTAAAAGATGTAACATACACACTGTTTCCCTTGCAAGAACTTCTGGATCTTCCAGCCCTCTGGGTTGCTTATACAAATCTGCATCACAACAGTTTGCTATAGCAGCACACAAATGCTTTAATCCGTCTAGGCACTGCACCATGATCTTTTCCAGACGTCAAAACACTCCATACCTGGAGCAAAGAGAGAGCTACTTCAATTGTGCACTCTAGCTCAAAAGACTGTTGATTCAGCAAGCAAGAAACCAAGAAAACAAAAGAGAATACTCTGTAAAGGTATACTATTTTATGTATTTCAAATTCTATCATAGCTATAATTATGGAAGGTGTGTAAAAAGTATCATACAATCAGTTAACTTGAGAGAAGGAAATAACCATATCATAGTCGCAGACAAACTTCCCTTTACTTGTATGTGGATGAGAACTTCAAGCCAGCCAAATCATATGTATAGGAAATTAGAGAGTTGATATACCATAACACAAACAAGTTGCATTTCATCGAACTTCCAAAGGAAATTCAGATCTGTTAAGGGGAGTTAACTAATTTAGATAAAAAAAAAAGAATAAACTTTCTGACCTTTCAAGTTGACAGGCTTTGGATACTTTGAAGAGAAATAGGAACATGTAATCAAACATGTGCGCATATATTTAGGAACATGTAATCAAACATGTGCATATATTTTAACACAATTCTTTAAAACACTTTGACTTTTGAAATTGGATAATAATTACGGAAGTATAACCATGAAATTTTTTTTGTATATTATACATTTGCCGTTTAAAATAAAACAGTGGGCATCCCTTTCTGATATGCTCAACTTAAAAAAATAAATAAAAGAAAACTAAATCAGAATCTTGTAACTTTTATCAAAACCTGCCAGAATCTAATATTCATTTATTTCCCTTTTCCTGTGTGCAATTCAAGAATACCAAGTCATTGTAGCATTCCAACACGCAACGAAACAGTACGCTCTGCTTCTTTTGTCAGAGTAAATTAAGGAAACACCAGAATTATAAAATACAATCAATTCAGAATCCAATGGTCCTTTTCTGTCACCTGCATCGTATTGGCTGCAAGTAATCATAAATGCAACATGACCTGTAAATATCAATTTTGTTGCCTAGTGAATCAAATGGCACAGAAACATCAGAGACTAATCAGAATATGATATTTCCTTCCGTTATCTATGTCTCCTTTAACTAAAACAAAACATATAATCTTATTGGACAAGTGACAACCAATTCAACTCTTGATCTAATATGCAACAAATGAAACCAATATTCTCAATTTTTCTCACCAAGAAAATTAAAAGAAGAGAAATATTTGAATTTTCTAATACCATTAAAAACCTGGAAAGAATCTGAAAGACCTTTTCCATTTCCCATCTCTCAAGCAAAAAGTTGAGCACCGTCCCAAACTTCAGGATGCTGATATCATAGAAGATGCACACATGCAGCATCGACCAGCTTAACTTGCATGATTATAAGTTAAAAACCTAGAACGACAATTGCATGGTGCTTGAAACCATATATTCAAATACCATAGAAGTCTTTTTCAATGGGAAGTTCAGATGACTATAGGACAACAATGGGAGTTTAATATCTATTCTATTCACTTGGAAAAAGACACAGAGACTATATAGTAAAATAACTTGTTAATGTTGGAAACACCATCTACACGTATGTTTAGAGAATAAGAACAACACAGCATATGAAAATACTCAATGTTTACTCTGAGCTGAACAGCCAACATCCAGAGCATTCTCCATCTTACTACCCCAATGAAGTGTCTACAACCTAAAAAAACTAATACAAAAAATTTATTCACCCCTTATATAATTCATGATAAGAATTCCAAGGCCATCTAAAAAGGTGAGGGATTGATTTATTAGGGACTACAAAACAGTTCAAATTTGCTCCTATCAATTCAACCTTTTAAGGGTACCTCAACAATCCTTTGAAATAAACCCTTCACTCCTGCTCTTGTTTTGGAGGATCAGAATTCAAGCTTGGAATGAATTCTTTCATTAAGAATTCAGATATGATAGCAAAAATCACCACCAACAACAATATTGAATAGCATTGAACAAAATTTACACGGTGTCTGAACAACAAATTCAAATTCCATAAATGTCTTTTCAGAGGAAAGTTCTGATGACCATAGGACAATGATGGGCGCTTGAGTTCTATTGCCTGGAAACAAGACAAATTACACAATGGTATGTTTCAATCTTGGAAACCCTATCTACAGCTATCTCTAGAAAAAGTAAGACATCAAATGAAAGTACTCATATGTTTAAAATCCCGGGAGCTTGCATCACACATATACTCTTGCCTAACAAGAAACACTATTAGAGACTAAACAGCCAACTTCTAGTGCGTAACACCATGCTTACTATCTCACTGAAGAGCCTTTAACCTAAAAGAGCTAATATCAATATTTATTCACCATATCAACAACTCAAAGGCCCTTTTTAGGTGGGGGATTGACTTATTACGGAATACAAAAGTAGCTAACTACTATCTTAACCTTTCAAGGATACCTCAATAATCCTTTGAAATCAATCTTGCGCTCCCACTTTTGTTTCGGCAGGTAAGATTTTAAGTTCAGAAGAAGATTGTTACTAACCAATCAGGATTCACAGCAAAATCCAATTCCAAAATCCATATTCAATTAATATGAATCAAAAGATGTGACCACGTGTAACTATACATACCAAAAAAGCAGAGGCCATGATAACAGATACAAACACCAATTCATCAAATGTATTACATCTAACCGATCCAAAAACCCAAACTTTCTGATCCGACAACTCCAATGCCATCATAAAAATTGAAACTTGAGGCACAAACCACACACAACAAACAATTAAATCAATATCCCACAATAGATCAAGCAAAACCCAGAAAAAAGATTATGACTTTTAAACAGAAATCAAATCACTATCCAAAATTAAAAAAACAGAAACAATCAAGAGTTGATGGAAAGAAAACAAAGAAACAGTTGAAATGAAAAATAAAGAAAAAGACTTTACCTTTTAGGGAAACAAAGGAGAGGAAAGAAGGAAAGAGGAGGAGAAGTCAAGATTCCTAGACATTTCTCTCCCTATTCCTTTTTTTTGCTGTGGTTAAGTTTTTTTATTAGTATTTTATAATTATCTAGAGAGAGAGATAGAGGTGGTGTTTTTGTTTTTGTTTTTGTTTTGTTAAGCAAAGAGGAAGGGAGTGATTGTGATTTTTTTAATTTAATTTAATAAATCCCAAGAGGCAAGACAAAACATTAAAATTCAAGCACCAAAAATGAAAGGAAGGGGATGGTCTTGGTCTCGGTTACATTTAGGTCAGAGCAGGCATGGGGCAGCCAAAAATGGAAGCCAAACCAAGCCGGCTTCAGTTTATGACAAGGTCTTTGACACCCACACACACGTGGATTTACAAGGTTGTTGGCTCTCTTTTCTCAACTATGGTCAAGGCTACTTGCTAATGTTTTTCTTGCAATTGTGATGTTTTAGGCAACGTTTTACTTGGATTCACATGTTTTTTTGAAGTGTTTTTTTAAATAAATTCTTGCCATGATGTTTTTTTAATATGTGCTTTTTAAATGATTTTTACATAAATATATCAAAATTATAAAAAAATTACTTAAAAATAATGGTTTTTCCAAGAATGTTATGAGCTACAAGGCACATAGTGTTGAGTCATGTTTTTTAAAGTAAATTATGTATGCATAAAGAGACAAATTCGAAGCCAATCAAATAACCAAGTACCATGTTTAATGTTGGTCTTTGAATCTTGAGATGTTGGCAGAATGATCAGAGAGACTTGTTCATCACATGTTATTTATCTTCAATGTTTCCACTTCCGATACAAATCAAGTATATGAATTTGGGTGTGAATGGTATGTCTAGGATTTTATGATGAGAAAATTATAGTCTTGTAAGCGTAAAATTGGGTTAAGAATAACCGAATGATATAAAGGATGCAATGAATTTGAAGAAGAAATCAGCAACTTGAGTTCCATGCTTCAAATTTTAATTAAGTTTCTACTGCTCCTTGTTTTCTTTTGATTCTCCTTGTTTACTGCAGTTATGAGTTTGATCTTCTCCACACATTCACCACTACCACTCAATCAAGTCAATAAATGTTTGTTTCCTAACTGGCAGCATAGTGATTAGATGGTAATAATGGAGATTGTGCTTCCTCCTTACTCTTAGACTGGTGGTGATGGAGTTGCGGATTCTGGTAGCATTATCATCATTCGTCATTTGAATTGAGTATGGTTATGGTTATGGTTCTGATGGCAATGGCATTATCTCCTGGATTGAAAAATGCATGAACTAGAATCAACAGCGTGTAAAATGGGGGGATTCCGAGTGGCAGCCATGACCCTGGACGGACCTGGAGCACTCAGCAGTGACGCATGATAGCCTTTTGTAGGTCTTGGATGTCAAGGAATCAAAAAGAGGATTTGTCTGGGCATGACAGCATATACAGCACAAGGCTGAACCGGAAGCCAGGAGAGTGAACTACCTGTGTTGAGAATTCGATCAAGCTTTCCCTTTATGACAAAAGGAGCTCAGGCTTGTAAGGGCTTGGATCTTGATTTTAATTTTGATTCAAGATCAAAAAAATGGGAAAGAAATTGCTACTGCTCTTCAATTCTCACTTAAGCCGGCCTGTCAGCTTCTTAAGCCAAGTTTCTTTTACCTAGTTCACCAAGATCAGACCACATCAAACGAGCTATAGATCATACGAACTGTTTGATTAATCAGTCGTAATTTGACATTGCAAATTAACCAGTACAAATATGGCATATAGTTGATGTATCAAATCGAAAACAAAAACAAAAATGCAATCTGCATAGAGCTTTCAACTCTGTATAAAAGATTACTAACACAGATGGATAAGCTAAACTTAACCCCTTCTTTTTTTCTTTTTTATATAGAAAGAACATGATTCCAACAAGAAAAGAGAAAATTGATCGGGATGGTCTAAATTTATCTACCTGTCTCTACTTTTATCACGGCTATGGTCTGATCCACTTCTGTTTTTCATCATCTTTTTGGCATTAATCTTGCTTCCTGAGCTTCCTCCATCTTTAGTTTCTACTTCCTCTATTTCTTCCCTCACCACCCTTTTCTCTGACTCCAACGCTATCTTTTTATCCGTTCTCTTCATTTTTTGATGATTTCTTGAGCTGCTTTCGGATGGTGCTGGGGTTTTCCCTATTCCCTCCAGTGGGGCGGTTTGTTCATGCTGTTCTAATTGTAGCTTACTTAGCTCGTCCCTCACTAACGGTATCTGTTTCCCTCTGGAGAGTAGTTGCTCCTGTGCTGACATTCTTTGATCATTTGCCCTCGAGCCTTTGTCTTGTTCAAAGAATAGGACTTGCACGACTGTTCTCAATGGTAGGCGCTCATTCTTTACAGCGTGGGTACGGACTTCTGGCGAGAGTTTTTGGCAGTCTAGAGGCCTGCATAGACGCTTCTTATCTGCCTTGCTCAGTTCAGGATGCTCCTGTTTGAAAATGAATGAATGTATGAATGGTTTGAAGATCAGAAATAAGAATACCATGATAAAGAACTTGCTGAAAGCATTAGGCCATGGAAAGTTTTGTAAGGGCTCAACAAGTCCTGAGCTTTATATTATATTTAAGACATGCTGCATATAGTTCTTTACCTTGAGATAAATGTTGATTCCCTTGTACAGGTCATCATGATCTTTCCTAGCAATATCTGGCAAAGCTTCAGCAACAGATAAAACTTTTGATACCGGTAAGTTGATGTCTCTAGCGACCACTTGAAGGTAAGTGTCAATAAGCTTTCCAACCTTTCTAATTGATCTCATAGACTGGGAATTTTCGATAGGTGCGGGTGATGTTCTTCTCCATAGCAGCAAGAAACTGTCTAGCACTGCTGCAACCAAGTCAATATCATAATAATGCTGATTGGAGGATGAATGTGTAGGAAATAGCAGGTCACTAACTGTTGCCTCCTCTAATTGCAGGCTAGATCTCCTTATAAGTTCTGTCTTTGTAACTGTAGATGCACCTAGGTGACTTGCAATGCTAAGAAGTCTTAGCAAGAAGCCAACTGAAACTGACCCTTTATCTGCTGGAATCATAGTCACAATGATTTCAATAATTTTTCGATGATTTTCTGCAACATCGTCAGTCTGAGACACTGAGCTCTCTGGAGGTGTAATCTTTGTAGCATCCGGTAGCCAACGACAGGCATAAACATGTAAAGCTTCACCAATGAGCTGTGGTGGGAGCATATATGTTGATTTAATAGCTATAATTATGCATCGGAAAAGGTCTATGTCAAGATCGGATATGTCCTCCGTCCACCAATCCTTGGGAACAGATTGCTGCTGCTTGTTGAACCCTTTTCTAGTATAAGTGTAGGACCATGTTACCTGCAAGGAACAATGACTTTAAGATGATTTTCCTGAAAATATTTACTAAATTAAATATATTTTTTTCAATTTCATGAAAAAATGAAATTGCTTCTGTAAGGGATTTGTTGACCTTTGCAGGGGGTGTGAGGATTTTTTCAACAATTGAATCAACGCATCTTCTGACGATTCCGAGGTTCTCTGACCACTCTGTCAACTTGACTGTTGTCTGTAGCGTGACAATTGAGTCCTTCCAACCTTCTAGAATGCAGGAATTAAAGAAGGACTCAAGTTTAAGGACAAAATTTCCCTTCTCGACAGCTTCTGTCATTCGAAGGAACTTTGCAGCACAAAATGCAAATACAAAGTTATGAGCACTGAGGTTGATTGTTATTCCATAACAATATTTAGCGCACAGCTCAAAAGCATCTTCCCCTCCAGGGATATCATGCAGCTCTATTGTAACAGTATTTGAATCTTCAGAATCTGAACATAGCCTCTGTAAGAGGCCACACTTCGGTAGAAGTGAAAACTGCAGCTAAGAGCAGTAAAGCTAGTAAGAATCTAAGTCATCTTGGATGAATTTAGGGTTTTAAAAATCAAGAAATGCAGATTAAAATAGTGAAATTGTACTTTACATGCCATGGAAAAAACAAAATTATATGCTTTTCCCCATCTCTTTATGCTGTATGAATTGTATGCAATGTTAAAACATATTATGAATGTCTAGCATGCAAGTTGGCCTCAGTGAAGATGCATCTGGGACAGATTTCATTTATGTCCTTGGCTAAATCATACCTGATGAAGAAGAAAATTGATGTTATTGATTCGTATAACAAGGTCACTAGGTATATCTGATATCACAGACCTGCATTGCAAAAGTAACATGACTGGGTACAGCTCATACCTGATATATGCAGCTTTAATTGATACAGAAATTGGTGATAGATCAACACACCTGGTTGCGTTTTCTGTAAAGAAGGTATCTGGCCGTGTCCCAAGTTTCATAAACTTCATTTTTGCGATTTTCTTTTCGTTTGATCAAAAGATAGTGAGAGATTTTAACTTCAGAACAATGGAGCATGCCCTTTTGAGATCTCACCTGAAATAAATCCAGGATGTGTTTAATCAAACAGGCAGGCGTATCAACAAAATTTTAGAGGTGAGCGAGGTACCATAAATGAAAAGGAATACCTTGAGAAAACTACTCTGTAATTAGACATTGAATTTGTCCATGGAAAAAGAAAAAATTGTAATGAATTTTTGTGTATCAGACAATATTAAGCAATGCAATCTGATATATTCATTTTTTTTTCCATTAGTACCAGCAGAAATGGTAATTCATTCATTCTAATTCCTTTTTTTCCAGAACAGATTCTAAATGAAATGTATTTAAAGGAAGGGCGTGTATACAGAAGAAGGCCAGGAAATTTGTCCTAAAATAAAATAAAATAAAAAGTCTCTTTATACATCATTTTTCACCAGAAAAATAAAAACAAAAACGAATTACTTGGTGCTGCCTGGAATTAAATTGGAAAAATCAAAGCCTGAGAAAATGTTGGAAAAGATGTCAAAATTAAAAAGGAGAAATCTAGTTGAAAAAGGAAAGAAAAACAAGAGCTCTCAAGAAATATTGAAGTGAATTAATACATTCTAGTCACCAATTAAGGGAAGAAATTGAGAGAGCTTTTAGGACATACTCACAATGATTGCCAAGGCAAAAGGGCAGTAATCTAACAACTTCATCAACACATGAGGCAGCATTTAATTTTGAAGAAAAAATTCATCACCATGTAGTGGCTTCACAGATATGGCCAAAATTATCAGAAAGATGGGGAAGAAAAGGAGAAGAAACTGAAATGGTGGAAGAAGAAGAAGGGATCATGATTCTTGAAAGACATGTCAACCCACGTAACTGTATAGCTTTAGCATGCAAAAGTGTTAAACGCATAGAATCGATCACTTTTAAAATGTAAATGGCATGTAGGCCTTACCGCGCCTAGCCTTTTTAATCCAACAAGGGCCCAACCATCTTCAATATTTCCTGTATAAAACCCTACAAGACAAGCCCTCTAAGTCTAACCACAGAAGTTTTGTAGTTTTACCTGCAAGAAAATAGAAGAAAGAAAAACACGGTTGATTCAGTCAGTTTTTCTCTACTGTCAAGCTCTTAAGAGAGAAGAGGATGGTGCTATAAGAAGAGTCTTTACAGGAAACAGAAGCAGAAACAATAGCAGTTTCTTTGACCACCCTACATGCAAAATGGTCTCTAGTTTATATCTTTGACATGTGTATTAAACGTTAATTTGGTGGTTGAAGTTTATTAAATGCTTCTTTTGCAAGGCAAAAACCCTCACTGGTTTACAAGTTTAGGCATGGATTTTTGTACTTCTGCTAAAATTTTGACAGATATACCTCATAAGAGACTGAAGTATACTACCTGATATTCCGGTGGTATCGGATTTGGCAGAATCCAAAACCCCTTTAAGCAGAAAATGTATGCATGGCTGTGCCTCGGCAATTACCTCACCAACCACATCAGTCCACAACCTTTATATATATAGTATAATAAAATGACAATATATATATCTGTAGGTAATTTCTGTTTTATAGTAACAGATGTTGTGTAAGTAGTCTCAATGCATGAAAGATGGTCCGATGACACCCCCGTCAAGTAAACTTTACAAGTTCAGTATTGTAGTCATGTTACAAATGGAAGATCCTGAGAATTGGTGACGAAACACTAAAGTCTCAAATATTCCTTGTCAAAAGGAGATGCTTGATAATTTTACCTGACAAAATCCAACTCATAATCCATCCTTGGAATAAGAAAGGATGAGCAAATACCTACCATAACTGTGTTGATGCTTGATGGCTCCCAATTAGATGGCCGAAGTATGTCCTCGAACTTATTTAGGAAATGGAAAACTAAAGTGATTCTTGGCCCCATATGGTTTGTAATCAAATCAAAGCATATAGTCCATATATACATAATGGAGCTGTATGTGTAGCCACTTCAGCGGTGCTTTCCTTTTCTTTCCTTCAGGAAGTATGGACAGATCTAAAAGTATTGGTGTCTTGGTTATTTACTCTTTGAAAAGGGCCATTTCATAGGCAACAAAAGTTTATTCTTGCTTAAAAACAGGTGGGTTATCGGCTTGGAAGAGTAACATATAGATCTTCCAATTTAACCAAATTGAATGGGAAGTAGATTTGTGAATCTGTTGACACCTTGGAATTGAATGAACGGTTTCTTGGTCTTAGTTTCTTTACAGTTAATCTTTTTGGGTCAAGGGCAGTAACATATATGGAACATTAAATCCCGCACCAACCCTACTCTTGCAGCAGTTGACCACTCAATTGCTCTAGGGCATACCACAATAAACCAAGAAGAGGATGCATGGTATTGTGGACTAAACTCTATAGCTCAGGGAATATAGATTGTTTGCAACAACATAAACAGTGTTACCTAGCTTAATCGGTAACTGAAGCCATAAATATGAAGTAAATGCTGCCATATATATTTGGTGGCATGAAGTGATCAGAAAGATAGACAGATACTGCATGCAATCAAATCTCTTTAAACCATATCTTATAAGAACATGGATGACATCTAAGAAGAAAAGGACACGAACTTCCATCATTATGACTTGGAGATTTTGATTTAACTTTCTCTATGCAGGATGACTAGTGCAGAATCTAAGCTGATATGCTTTCGATGATCTTTCCTATTCTACAGTAGCTCAAATATCCTTCCAAACTAATGCTAAACAGATGGAAGGTGGACCAATTTTTCTGATTTCCTCCATGGTAATGATATCACAGGTTGGCTTAGATTTGGTTCAATATCATACTTGAAAATAAAAACATGTTCTCCCTATCCCTCATCTAGGAAGAAAAAACTGTACCTTGAGGTATTGGTGGTCCAGATAGAATGAGATGTTGGTCCAGGTGCCTTTAAAGATTGGTTGAAATCTAACCTAGTGGTCTGTCAGGCAACAGATATGGAGGTAAAAGAGAAACACAGTGGTAATGTAGCACAACACCAAGTACTCGAAGCAAAAGCCCTAAAAGAACTTTCTTCTAAACACCATATAATATCAAAAAAAAAAAAAAAAGGTGAGCAGTGCCTATGCCAAAACAGAATCATTAATTGCCATCCACTGTGATACTGCACTTAACCACTTGTGTTAACAATCCCTTTCGAAATTGATAAAGGAACTTGTCTACAAGGTCCCAGAATTTTTTTATAATTTTCTCCTTGTCCATACTCTATTGGAATTATTTAATAAAAGCATACAGTAACGTTTCTTTTTTCCATAATTTTTTTATCCTCTAGCTAGCCAAAGCATGGCAGAATCTCTCATATCTGCTTATAACAGAACAAAAAAGCGCCTTGAGCTTTTGTGTTTTGGCTATTGAGTGGGGGACAATAATAACGAGTCGAGCAGATTTCTGTCAATCAAGTCACCCTAATTTTTCCCATTTTACCAACTTAATTATCTACAACTGTACATCATCATCATCATCAATGAGACTGGACCAAACATAGTTGTTCACATAATGAAGAAGGAAGCATGTGCAAGTACATATCAAGAAGAGTGTACATACCAGCAGTTGTTTGATTTCAAGCAAGCAGCAGCAGAACCATCAATTACAAGTGATGAAAAAGCTGCAAATTTTACTCTTCGAACTTGGACTGATATAATAAAGGCAGCAAGGATATAGCACTGTGGGAACTTAAGAATCAGGAACAAGCATGTGCCCATCAGAGTACATGAACATGAGAAGCACATATGTGATGTTCCAGAAATGACTAAAAGGTTTCATGCATGTAATCCTGCTGGTTGAAGAGAGAGGAAGAGGTTGTGGTAATGTGGGTTTCTGTTAACTCAACTAGCAAGACAACACACGCTCACGACAACTAAAAGAAGAGAAAATGAGTCTCTTTCCTTCCTCTCTGTGTCTCACCTCACCAAGACTAGTGGAGGGTAGAGAGAGGGAGTGGTTGGTTGGGATTAGTCAACATGGTAATGTATCAAAAGCATATTATGATAGAACATTTAGAAAAAGAAAAAAAAGGAAGCAAGATGAGGTAGCAGGCAGCAGGCAGCAGGCACCAATCACCTTCTCTCTC
>Ga0307517_10004300_pt1 | contig 21945 bp, 17 predicted proteins | sample 23_EM_MG_FD_194515 | JGI IMG/M metagenome (GOLD analysis project Ga0307517, IMG submission 194515) | Populus trichocarpa ectomycorrhiza microbial communities from riparian zone in the Pacific Northwest, United States - 23_EM | ecosystem: Host-associated > Plants > Roots > Unclassified | place... | reverse complement strand
CCTACTATAATGCAGACCGGTCTCACATCCGTCGCAACGTGGCAGGCGCGACGAGGACGCGGCTGGCGGACAGTGCCACACCTCGTACCGGTGCAACATGCTCCGGTACCACACCACTCAATCCCTGCAGCTCCTCCTCCCCCGATCGAGCCCGCGCGCCCACCCTACCCTCCATCCCCCTATTGCTCTCACGCCTGGTACTCCCCATTATCGATGCTCGAAGCAATTGAAGTTTCTTGCTCATTCCAGCTCCTATTCCCTCCTGGTAAACAATTGCCTGCCTTCTCAAAAACCACTATATATCCTCCCACTCCCGCCGCCCATCTTGCCTCCCCTTCCTCAACTCATTCACATTCCTCACCCCCCCCTCTATTCCATTCTATCCACGAGCTTCTCCACCCAACCAATTATATTCACATTCATCCCAATTCCATTGTTCCTCTCGTCACGGGCCACTCATTCCTCACGAGTGTCTATACCTGCGCCACTTCCTCTATGGCTCCCTCTTTTCCCCTTCCTTCAACCTATCTAAACCCTCGCCTTATCCCATTTCTCCCTATCTGTTTATATCTATCCCCTGATATCTATTCCTTTCCTTACCCCTTACCATCGCCCGGATCACACATACACCGTATTCAGTCACATCCTACCCATTTCCGTGGACTTTATTACTTCCCTATCTTTCTCGGGTACGCAGCCCCCATATACCCAATAGGTAGCTTGCAAACCAATATTATAAGTCAATAAGCACGACACCGGAGGCAATAAGTGTAATTTCACTCTGTTTTAGCTTTTTCCCCCACCGCCAGTGTCAAATTCTGAGGAATTATCCTTCTCGTGTACCTTTTCTGGATATTATCCGCTGATCTGTGATGCTCTTCTACCATGCTCCATCGTTGGTCATGCTCGCTGCCAGCGTATTTTCCCACTCATTCTCTATTCCATTTCTTTCCTCGATAGCCTAAAGACTATCCATCGCACTCATATTTTAGTAACCGTAATGCTCTGCATATTACCCCCTCTTTACCGACGACTACATGCTATTGCATATCTATATATACTTGACATTACTAATAACTCTCAAACGGAGATTGGCATGCCCAATGGTAACTCCCAATACTAGCAATCCTCTTCTGGTATAAGACCCGGATTTGGATTCTGTTTGCTGTAAATCAGGAACGTAACATTTCAACTGCCGGATAGCCATTATGTTATCCCGTCTGCTCCCTGTTACTAGATACTTAAAAAACCGCTTCATCACAAATTATTAGACTGACTTACGCCTCCAACAGTTCCTATCCCTCCATCGCGTAGACTTATTCATGGGACGTAGAAACCATCACCCTAAACTGTACAAGATCGGTGAAGAAATCTAGTAAGCATGTTGCTACTACTCTTTTCCTACGGCGCTCTCTTCCAGTATCCTAGTAATAGATCAACTTCAACAATGATAGCAATTGATCAATGCCGCCGATCCGGGCGTATTGCTTAGGGAAATTTGTACTACCCTCGCTTATCCCGAATGGCCTGCTCGTAAAGACCTTGTCGCATTATCAGTATCTAGGCTATGCTTCTCGAGGATATCCTCTCCTTTGGCGTTCCCAAAAGGAAACCCCTAGTCTCAGTCTATGACTCTTCAAGTTCCACTCGCTGATCTTTAATATTAGTACTAATCCCGGGTAGGTTTCAACTGTTTTGGGATATTGAGACGCTCTTATACTTTGTATCAGTTTGTTGACCTCAAATAGGTATTTCTATCTAGCGTTCATGGTAGAGTCAGTACTGGAAGCTCTATAGGCGAAGTGTCCGTTGTGTATAGAGTTATCTTGAACAATAATCTGAAAAGATGTACTCAGTACTTTGGAATTTACTACATGTAAAAAGGGGCGAAAAACAAGCGAGGGAGGAAAAGCAAAAGGACACCTTCACCGCTCTAAATGAGAGAAAAAGGTAAAATAATAACTAACCTTTGCGGAGAAGGCTGGCCGTGAAACATACGGCAATGGTGCATTGATTTTAGCTTTTTTGATATTCGATGTGGCTTGCATGGATTAAACTCGGTAGGAATGAAATTGCGGGAGGATCCCACAGAATCTGAGCCTGTATTCTGGGTTGCGTTCGTGCCTCAATTTAACCCTTGCAAGTTCCCACTACCATGGCCCGATTAGATCTGTACTTATCGGGCTCGGCATTAACCGTGAAAAGATATTGGAAATATTGTGCGGCGATGCCGGTGTTCACATGGGTACTCATCCCCTGTTGTATCAATGGTTAGTCCCGCGAAGCGATTGTTGCTAGTCGCTTACGCTGAGCTCCCCCGACATGGGTACTTATCCCGCCTCGCTTGAAATGTAATAAAAATATTAGGAACAAGTTCATACCGGTGTTCAGATATATCTCTTTTGACATGGGCACTTATCCCGTGTTCTATTGTTGGTTAGTCCCTCAATACGATCCTTGCTAGCTCCCGGTACCAAGGTTCCATGACATGGGTACTTATCCCGCCTAACAAACATCAGACACAATATCATCATCGGACTCAGATCAAGCATTTCTCACCTGGGTTCTTATCGGGTACTTTTTTTGATGGTTAGTCTATCGAAGCCACCCACACCAGTGCCCTTTCCCAAGGCCCCATGACATGGGTACTTATCCCGCCTCGCTTCAACCACAGAATCATATTGGGAATAATATTATCCCGCATTATATTCATTTCCAACAGGGCCTCTTTCATAGTTAGTATATCCAAGCCACGCTCAATAGTGTCTGTTCTGAAGGCTTCCCGACATGGCTACTTATCCCGTGACAATTTGATTCCCTGCAGGTCGTGGGGGCTTCTCCTACCCAAGTTCACATTTTAGCCGAGTATGACAGGGTAGCAGGACAATTGGAACCTTCCCCGGGTATTATTACCACTGTCCCAATTCCAGGAGTCGCGCATTAAACAACCACTTATCCACACATTCTGGGCCCATTCAGCTGTCTGTGCACTCGGTGCACTTTCCTCTTCCAGTTTTTCTCGAAGGATATTTGCTTTTATCATCCCTTTGCGGAATATTCCGCACTGCATATTAACTCTATTCATCCGTAGGCGAGTATAGTTGCATTTGGCCATAAAGTCTAGAACTTTCACACTCGTTCCTGCCAATCCTTATCAATCGTATCCTCCTGCCTCTGGATTATACCCCTTGATTCCCAAGTCAGCAACCAGGCTCATATCAGTTCCGGCTGCATCCTAGTTGATAGAAATTACAAACCAAGTTGTCGGGCAGGCTGCTTTATCCTCTTAGTTAACATTTTGGAGAGTTCAAGGTGATTGTAGATTAGTAGAATCATAGACATTTGTTTAGAAGTAAATCTTGTGTTTAGCGGGATCGCGACCTCCACACAGGAACCATTAATCTCATTACCGTCGGACTAGCCATCGTATCATGGTATTAGCGGTCTCTCTGACTCCAGGCTAATTAAAGGCAGTACCGCTTTACTGGCTCAGCTGATTGGCTCGTGCACAGGATCCTATTTTCTTGTCAGTTAACATATTCCCTGACTGCAAATGGTGCACCAAAGATGGTAGCGATGAGAGACTCAGCTTACTTGTTTCATAGCTGATGTGAATGCTCACGCACTAGTAAGAATGTTTAAAATCTCGGAACCTTTACAGTCGTGGCTATTCTGCCCACTCCCGGTTGTTTGATAGCTATCGCTAGGTCCGAATTGAGTAAATAGTCCCGGCTGATACGAGAAGCTATGACCCTCCATTAGGCTTTGTATCTGTGCATACGTTTTCAATACAATCATAGCTGTCGCTTTACCGGAGGCCTTAGATTCTAAAATCTGTATTTATAAGAAGTTCAGTAGGTATCAACTTTGCTCTCACCGATTTTTCAATCAATCCAAAGATCAACCTCCACCTCAAACTCTCTCTCAACCACCTATTCTCACCCTAGATTTACCTGGGAATCAGAAATTTGGCTTCGCCATTTGAGCTCTTTCATATTGAAATTCAAAAAGTGATCCGCCATTCCCTATACCCCAACCACTTCAGAATTGTTAGTACTAACCTTTACATTTGACAGTCTACTTCCACAATTTGCCTGAATAATGGGTAGCTTACCAATGCTGGACTCCGCACCTTCTAATTGTTCGACCAATTGGAATATAAATCAGAAGCCTTATACATTTACCTCTTCTCTCAATGGTTGGAAATATATCGTGCAACCCGATCCGGTGACTGGATTGTTTCACTGCTTTTGCTGCAACAAAGGATATGCTGCGACGGAGGGGAGGCATTTAGGCCGACATCTTCGTGGTACAACCCACATTGATCCCTCTGAGTGGACTGCAGGTATGTTAGCACTACTCTAGTCATGCAATATGTAACCGATACAGAATAATACTAACTTTACATGTATAGAATATAAAAACGTTATAAGGGTTATCCGGAATCAGACTGACACGAGTATTGACGAACCTGATTGTACTTTATTCAATGCGGATTTTGATATCATTTCAGTTAATCAGCAACTCGAATCAGATTTCTCCCCCGATACGAGAACGCGCACAGCATCGCCTCTAGACAAGTCGAACGCAACTGCCGAAGAATCTGAACCTGATATTTTTGCCTGTCACATCGCAAACTGGAGTCCGGACTGGATATCCAGTGATATCGAGTTTTCGGACACCGATCAAGATATTCAGGGCCTAGCAGACTTAAATGCTCATGCTCTGGACCCCTCAAACTCAACTGTCCAGGAACCTGAATCTGATGCTTTTGCTGGTCAGAGCATACACTGGAGTCCCGACTGGCTATCCAGTAATATACAGTTTTCGAACCCCGATCATGATATTCAGGATCGTACCAGCCTGAATGCTGCTGGTATCTGTACAGGTATTCCATTGCAGGAGAAGATAGATTTTTTCGAGGGTTTAGAAAAGGTTGGAATCGAGGACACTCCTTATTCAGCCGCTATTCATCAAACTGTTCAACCGGCCCCTCCAATTGAAACCCCATCTCCTGAATATGGTACTGGACTTACAATAACTTCCTCCTTCGCAAGACGGGTTGACATTGCAGGTATGTGTGTACGCTCTTTATATCTGTACAATAGGTTGACCCGCTCACATTTTCAATGGATATAAACCTAGAGGAATTTGGTCCTGTCGAAACGTACCAGGGATATCAGGTCATATGGGATAATGCCACTGCAGTCGTTTTTTTCGTCGGGTACAACATTCTGGTTTGCACACAGTGTAAGCGAGGCTTGATGAGTTCCGGAATCAGAACTCACATGAGCAGTTCACATTACGAAGTTGATTCTGCTGTGGCCCACTCACTTGAACAAAAATATTGTCATGTTCTTCTCTCCCCTCCTGAGATCGCTAACCCTCCCCGCAACTCTTGCCCCATTCCTTTCCTGCCAATTGTTGATGGCTACTCATGCCCGTCATGCGAGTACTGCATTCCAAGGTGGGCAAACATGGCGCGACATCTTCGAACAGATCATGATATATTGCCGATCAAAAATGACCTGACAGGTGCAAAGTTACAAACTTGGTACAGTGGCCATCATGCTCGATATTTTCCTATTCACGAGAATAAGTGCAGCCGGTGCAGTGGGTCAGCAGTTTCCCACGGTTGGCAAATTAGTATGCCTGTCAGATTGAACAAGGTCGAATCGAAGCTTGAGGCCCAGTTGCGTCTCCTGAAGCAAACCAATTCCTTCTCCCTTCAGCCAGAATTTCCGACTCCTCTTGCCGGTACAGATCCATACGAAACAACAACTCTAACTGGTTGGCTGAACAAGACAAGGTGGGTAGAGCACTTTCATGGGATTGACTTAGGGCGAGTGGTCCAGATTCGAGAGGAACTTGCGAATCAGGTGAAGAAGGATGGGGCGTTATTCATGGTACATCACACGGCGGGCTTGGTGTTGCAGCGGTGTCATGATTTAATACCGAATGTGAGTAATGCCTTGCTGTGTCTGGTCCGCCAGGTCTTGTCCGGTACCGAGACAAATAATCCTTTCCGGCGTCCACAAACGGCAGCAACCCACAAGCGCTATATCAAATGCTGGCAAGATTTTGTCTGCTTCTTGGTCCTTCAGTCAGCGCCTATCTTCCGCGAATATCATCTTGGAATGCTCCGCCTGACGGAGGTTCAGCGAGATCTGCTCTCTCAAATCACGGCACTTTTACCAAATTCCATTACTGCTGTCTCGATCTCTCCTGAAACGCCCTCCCACAATCACATGTCCCTCCCTGATCTTATTCTAAACCTCTCGCTGGCTTGCATTGAGCATGACCTATCGACCTCGGCTTTCGACAGTCCTTTAATCCACTATCTGGCTGTTCTTGGTATCAATGAGAACAATTGCGCTTATCATGATGCCTATTCCTATACCGGCTACCTTGCTAGTATCGCATATTCCACTCGGCTACTGATGATCCAATCCTGCATTCATCTCGCGAATGCAAGCCTGGCCTCTGACGTACAGCTCTCTCCATGCGAGGCTTTCAAGAAGCACAAGGCCAAGTATATGATCTGCAATCGGGAGTCTCCTATGTCGATTGTCCTTGATCAGCTTGGTTATGGGATGGCCATACAGAAGGGATCACCAGGACGACAATTGGTGATTTACTGCGAGGATAGTGATGAGATAATATTCTCGGGTAACCCAATTAGGGTGGACATGATTAGGGACGTCCTATGGAACACATTATCACGAGCGAGAGATGTTCTTACCCAGGCTCTCTTTGTTCCCGACAGCTTTGAAGACACACTGCAGAGCATAATACCCACCCTGCGTGATGACACGTCCTGTGCGCAGAATGGCGCCTCGCTAGCATCCCAGAATCCTCAGGTTGTCGAGCATCTCCAAGCTCAAATTATCAAACGGTTTCTCACTGCTGCATATTCTGAGGACGGTGCGACAAGGTTGGGGCAAATGTTTATTCCCGGAACTGAGAAGATCTCCCCGACAGCTCGGTTCAAATTCGAGGAGAGTCGAGTGCTGTTCCTGGAGTATTTATTACTGCTTATGCATATCACTGGTGGAGGACCACCTCGTGGCACAGAGATGTCCACCTTGCAGTTTGCCAACAGCCACATCCGACACCGCAATGTCTTCTTTCTCGCCGGCGAGCTCTTATTTGTAACTTCATATCATAAGGGTCAGTCACGATACGGTACTCAGAGATATATCCCGCGATTCTTACCTCCTGCTGTTGGGCGCCTGCTTCTTGCCTACCTCCTCTATCTAGTTCCTTTTGAGTCTGTTTATCTTGCCCAACTCTATGCTTGGCCACCGCTCTCGGTAGAGAGATCTCAAATGCTCTGGTCTTCTGGAATGAGGATATGGGATACGGAGAGACTCACGAAGGTGTTGACCCGGGAATGTGGGCCAGCGTTCGGGATGCACATTACGACAGCGGGTTGGCGACATATATCTATTGCCATGATGCGTCTTTGGGTGCAAAACCCTAACGGGTGCGAGGAACCCGGCAGCGGGGACACGAACGATTGTGAAGATGCTTCCGAACTACAAGCCGGCCATTCCACGGAGGTCGCGAATCTGAAATACGCCTGTCGGATGGATATTTGCAATACCCTTTCCAGTCGATCGATCAAAGTATTTGGTGCAGTTAGCCATGACTGGCATACATTTCTCAAACTGCGCGAGGACAAATGCCGGAAACCGACGCAGAAAGTCTTGGGACCAAGAGAGGACCAGAAAATAGCTATCAGCGTGCCAGAATCACCGTATCAGACCAGCAGCGATACAGACTCTGCGGTGTACGGAAAGCGAAGAATGAGCAAGGGGCTTTGTGCGAGTAATGGAAAGAGGTATGTTAGCGAAAATTCGTACTTGGCCAGATCAATTCACATAACAAGAACTGAATCCTAACTTATATCTTTGATCGGTTTCTAATATCAGATGCCGAATATCACCAGCATCAGCTAAGAATGTAGCGTTCATGAGTGGCACAGACATGCCTGGAACCCCGGAGGTTAATTCCCTTGGAGCAAGTTCGGTTGCACAATTTCATTCACGGGACCAGCCATTCGCAAAATCCGTTCAATCGAAAGAAGCAAATGCATTGAATAATCTGCGATGGAAGGCTCAAACAGAGGAGGAAATGATTACCGCAGGTTTGAAGAGGTTGTATGGAAAGGATGCCACGGTCAGGTCAGAGTCTCAATTGCAGGCTATCAAGTTTGTCATGCAGAATCACGAAGTTAGCGCGATAATAATGCCGACTGGGGCAGGGAAATCGACCGTCTTTACTGTTCCGGCTACCTTCAGAGAGGCGAAACTAACGCTCGTGGTTGTACCGTTCACGGCTCTACTAGAGGATATGGTGAGGAGATGTCAGAAGCTGGGACTCCGCACTTGCAAATGGGTAGGTACATCTAATAGCGAGAAGACTTTGGGCACTGCCGAGATTGTGGTTGCAGGCACTTGGAACTGCAAGAGCGACATGTTCAGAACCTGGGTGAAAAAGGTCAGCCTGATGGGGTTGCTGGACAGGATAGTGATTGACGAAGCCCATCTTTTATACTCTCAAGCAAAGTTCCGACCGGAAATGAGAGAAGTTTACGGCTTGCGTGACTTCGGATGCCCACTAGTTTTGTTAACCGCGACGCTACCACCACGTGAAACCAAGAAGCTGGAGTCTATTCTAAGAATAGAGAAAGGTTCGACTCCAATCCGGTATTTGCGGCAGAGGACAACCCGGCGCAACATCGAGTATAGTATTAGAACACTCGCCAATACAGATGATTGTCTACCCCAACTTCTGGCTGACATTGAACTGGATTCGCCTACCTTACAAGATTCTGGCGCAAGGGCCATAGTATATTCCCGAAGCCACCGTGATGCGGAACGAGTCGGTCGGATCCTGAAATGTGGGGTATATCACGGAGGTTTAAAGGAGGGTGCCAAAACGGCCGAATTTACCAAGTGGGCCAATGGGGGACCTGCAATCAGCAAATTCATCTCGGCAACATCTGGACTAGGAGTTGGAATCGACATACCCGGCGTGCGTATTGTGTATCACTTTCGCGAGTCGCAGGACTTTCTCGGATTTGTGCAGGAGTCTGGCAGAGCTGGTAGAGATGGACTCCCAGCTAAATCCAAAGTTTACCTCGATACAACCTCACTCGAGCGCTTAAACAAGCTCCGGCTAGCACGAGACTTGACGCCGGCAGAGAAGGCGATCTCGGAATACCACAATCCAGGATTCTGTCGCCGATCCTCAATGAGCTTTTATGTTGATGGAGAGTCGGAGTGGTGTGCTAAGAATCCCGAACTGATTCCTTGCGATCTCTGTCAGATTTTAATGTCACAAGCTAGAGGGGCTGGTCATCCACCTCTCTCTAATGGTCCCAATGGAAATTCCTCCCCTGCAATGCTTTTCGATATGAATAATCAAACCTTGCTTCAACGCCCCGAGACTGAGAGCACAAGTGCCCTCACCGGCCAAATGGTTGACCTGCATGGCGGTCGACATGCCACACACGTTTACCATGCCCTTGATGGACCGCTCAATTGCCTGCCAGGTAACTCCACCGAATTTCGAATTCCACCTCGTGCAGGAACCTATAAAGATCATCATATGGAGGTATTGCCTGCTGGTTCTGGAACACTTCTACATCCACAAGTACCTCAATCGGACCGGATCACTTTTCAAAACATAGAGGATGAATACCTGACACAAGTTTACTCCTCTGACGCCTGGCTCTCACCATACCCCCCTCACCCTCCATCCCTCCGGCGGCCTAACCCTGGAACTCGAATCGCTCAACACTCCCCTGCTCGGCCTCCATCACTCCAACCCTCTAACCTCGGAAGTCAAATCTCTCAGCATTCGGGGTTAGCTCACCTAACACCCACCCCTTCTGCCGGATTGTCCTTGAGTCAAACTGTGCGACGTCAGGAGGCCCTCACAAGAGTATCGGTAAATCAGATCTTGGACAAATTGCAAGGTTCTTGCGTCCTCTGTTGGTATACAGGCAACGTTCCGACTCATTTGGGGGTAATAACCTGTCCATTCATGGTGAATACGATAACCACCTTCTGGTACAGGAAAATGAAGAATAGCCTGAGGTTCGAGGATTTTTCGTGTTGTTTTCTATGTCTAGTGCCATATGACATTTGCCGTGGTACAGGGTCTGCCAGACTCCGGGTATGTAGTGCGCGATATAAAGATATCCTCTTGCCCCTTCTATTGTTTCTTCTCAAATCCCCAGCTGAGCGTGATCGTTTGGCACGATATATTGGACGCGAGAACATTGCAGATGATGATAGTTTGAAGAGGTGGGCAAAACCCAAGGTTCGGTGGAATGGGCTCGAGTGTTCAAACATCTGGCTACTATTTGTATCATTAGTTCAAGATCGGGATTAAGCAAGGCATAATAACCCGCGTCTGGATTTACATACCTGGAAATAAGAACTTACAATTCACCCATTACTCTTTAATAAACATCGGGCTCAATACAGTCTTTGACCTGCGCAGCCTTCTAGGACCCAACAAATGGCGGAAGACTGGAACAAAGAGCAGGTGGGAAAAGAGTATTGTTGGTCATGCATGTCGGATTTGAAAGCCAAGACTGCCGCTGATGGCCGAATCATGTCGACCTGTAAATATTTTGCCGAATAGGATGATCCGGCCCCACTCATATCACTAGACTGCTTCCCTAGCCACCCAGACACCCCCCTCACCCAGTCAGCTAAACCCAGATAACAAATTTTTAAGCGATTTCCCTGGTTTGATTGGATGGGCTGTAGCAACTGCACTCACCGCAGCCGTTTCCTCATACAATACCCACGAATCAGCATCGGTCCCGGTGGGGGGGGTTGTCCGGGTGGCTAGGGAGGCAGTCTATGGCGATATCTAGCTCCGGGCTGTTGATAAATCCTTGAGGGTGTGAAAGTAAAACACGAAAACTCATGACGACGGACATGAGGTTCGAGTAAAAGGTACACTTCGATTTGCAAAGTCTTTGAGGAGAGAGAGGAGCCGTGGCATTACCCTAGTCGAGAGGAAGGTACTAGTACAAGCTGTGCCATACATTTACGGCTAAAATCACACCAGATCTTGTACCAGTACCTTCATTTCGGGAGAGATAGTGCAACAGTACCTCTGAGTCCGAGCAAACATTGAAAATAGAAGTATACCAAATCAATAGGGATCGCTTTGGAGGTCAGTTACAGGAATTCTTTATCTTCCACACTTAGCGCGGGTGAGGAATTAGTCCGTTAAATCTCATGAAGCGGTTGGGTATAGCTACCCCACTTCCATGCCCCACCCCTCCACCGGTGGGGCTCTCCTGCAGGGCTGTCGTAGCTTTTATCAATCAGATCTTATCTAATCTAATCTCGTGATTAGTCAGCAACTGCTCAAACTCGGCGCACGAATGATATCAGCCTCACCCTAGTATCAGACAGTACAGCCTTCGTAGTTGGTTACCCGGCAACCTTTCCTGACACCACATCAACCCTCCCAATTTCTGCGGCAAGTTGTAATACTTCACAACTTCACCTTCATACCAACCGATGTCGATCACTACCTGTACAATTCTATGTCAGTCACCGTTTACCATGGGCACCACCTCAAACGGGTATATAGGGGGCCCTTCCCCTCCCCCTGCGCCATGCCTTCCACCCTCGTACCCATCCGCCTTTCGCATTCTCCACCTTGGATCGCACTCTCCGGCTCTTTTTACCCCATAGCGAGACCTTTATACTCGCTCTTCCACTTACTCCAGACATATGGTCTGCCTTTTTCCATGACTGCCCGTAAGACCCTTCCAAGTCTGCGAAAGCCCCCCCTCTAAGATACCGTGTGGTTAACTTTCCTGAAGTCCAGCCTGGCTCGCGAGGGAGCTCACTGGCGGATTTTGAAATATGGGTTACAGCGAAGAAGGCAGGGACATACCAGCATTTTATTTATTTCGCCGGAGATCTTTCGCATCAAGATGCCGAAATAGACCGCATTTCGGGGCCCGTTCCAGTCGCACTCGATCGGTTATGGCGAAACATCGCAGAGGACGGAATTGCCCTGGATCCCACAGAAGCCCTCCTCACGACAGATCCTGATGATACACTACTTAGCACTGAAATCGCGCTAGAAAATCATATCCAGTTGGCATGCAGGAAAGGGGAATCTCTCGTTCACTGGATCCTTCATTCCCGGAATGAATCAGGGCCAGGTGGCGCAAGTTTTAATGCGCCAGCCCTTCCAACCTTCAATAATGAACAAAGTTCTCCTGAAATCCGCTGCTCCGAGAAGGATATTGTACTCACGATCTGGGCGCCCTGTGTCGGGCGTAAAACCAACTATTTTGTCCACAACTTCTACGAGTCACGAGCAAACCAAGTCATATCATATCAGCAGCTTCTCACAAGGCTTGGAGAGGATCTGCAAAATAATTATGTGGACTTAGGGGCAATGGAGCTTGTTGATGTGGTTAGGAATATGCGAGTTCCGAACCAGAGGGCACTGATCAACTACTTCCGAGTAGCGATTATCCATGGGACCCTAAATCTGCAATTGACTTTACTCCCGACGGAGCCACCACAGAATTCTCATGAAAGCCATTCCGCACTAGAGATCAACTCCTCGCTCAAGCCCGGAGAATCCAGTGTGATGGGTGCTCTTGGGATTTTTGGGCCATCAGGATTGGTCCATCCTCTGTATTCCAATCCTAGACCTCAACAGATCTTCGCGGTCGACCACCCTTACCCAGCTATTCTGCCTACGTCAGCAACTGTTAGACCTGCCTTAGCCTCGCCCACATCTCCACCTTCTTCTGGATGCCTTCCACCTTCCTCTCCAAGTGCGACATCAATGTCCAGGGATAACCGTAACTCACGTCCTGCTAGTCTACCAGCCCCACACCCAGCTCATCCAGCCCCTCGACGAACTCCCCCCCCGGCTCCACCCACCCCCCATGCCACCTCTTTGGCTGCCGCCACCTCTCTCGCCGCCACAGCTCCGACCTCCGAGCCACCACCACCAGCCCGCCCGGCCCCTCAACCCACCCCCGCCATGGCTCCACCGCCTCCGCAGACCCCTTATTCAGCTTATGCCACCCTAGCTTCCCAGTTAACCCACCCAAGTGACCCATCCCCCCCCTTAGCTTCTCCCGCGAACCTTCCCTCCTCCCCTCCTGCTTCCACAGCTAGTCGCCCAGCTTCTGCTATGTTTCTCCACCCTGCAATCCGCAGCCCCACCACTCTAACAAGCTTCTCAGCTCATACCCGCTCTTGCCCCGCTTTTTTGACCCCTGTGACCTCATCTGCACCTCCGAGTGGGAGCCATGCATCTGTCCCACCCCTATCCAAATCACTTACCCCATCACATACTTCCCCTGCGCCTCAATCTGCATCTGCTCACCTGACCCCACGATCTCATAATCCTGCCAGTTCTGGTATTCGACCGGGTGGTGCCCGCGCCTCTCCTCGTGTCCTGCGACCTAGGTTAGCAGCCTCAAGCAAGTCTTATGCACGATCAAGCACCACGGAGGAAAACAAATCCTCCACCAGATCTGGTATCCGCCGTTCCGCTAGAGCCACTCAGCGCCCTGTCAGATATGGTGAATCAGATCTCTCTCGTTCGACAATTCCACCGCCTCGTATTCACAATACACGATTGGCCAATTCGCATACCTCTACTGCCCTGAATGTTCATACACGGGCTCGTACTGCTGACAGCAATTTAGGCCGCAATGAGTCGCCCATAATCATTGACTCCAATAGCAATGAGGGCGATGGTGCGGAGAATGAGGATAGCGATGGTGACCTATCTTCGGTTGAGTCGCCCATAATGGTTGACTCTGATAGCGATGAGGGTGGTGATGAGAAGGATGAGGATACTGATCGAGATCTATCTTCAGTTACTTGCGATGATATAGGCGACGAGGATTTTGAAATGGAAGGTTGTGGACAGGTTGAGGATGAGGACAGCAATGAGGAGCATGAAGGATTGGAGCTTGAGGAAGAGGATTTGGGAAATACTAACCAACCAGGGCACAATCATGATCGGGAAGAGGGCCGTTGTGAAGACAACAGGGGCGGGGAGGAGGATGAGGATGAGGATGAGGATGACATTTCTCCGCAGCCGCCAGGCAAGAGGCGCAGGGCCGCAAGAACAACAGCTCCACAGAAGCGGCCAAGATTGGCCTCACCTATTCATTCAAATACTATCCGCACTGCTGAGGGTGAGGCACTAGACAATTACCTAGTCGGCACAACTACGGAATCCCTTTCGGAACCGCCGCAAGCAGGGTTAGGGTACCCCGCGGCCGATCAACTTGAAACCCTCTCACCAGACGATAGGTAATTTCCTAATTTCATAATGTCAATAACCCACACACAGCATATAATACATTAAGATAAGGTTATCATAAACTCACAAGGTCAGAATTCGTCTGGCGCAGGAACAGACGGCCGTCGCACAGTGGGATGAGCTGGAGTGGTGTCGGGTTATATGCCCCATCTTCCGCCATGACCCTGCTCTCACGACACCGGCGGAGCTCGTCCGCGTTGCTGGCATCAAACTGCCGCTTTATGTCCATCAGGTCTCGTGTATCTGGTGGTGCATGAAGCAGGAACATGGTCCATGGAGGGCTGGGATGATCGGTGATGAGATGGGATTTGGAAAGGTTCGTGCCGTGTAATCGAAATTAATCTATATTAGCTCCCATTACCTATGAATATGTCTGCTTACAGGATTCGAACAGTCTGCGCAAATCGCCGGATTCATTGAGCTGAATGCACAGCTGGTCGAGCTCCACGATCGGTTTTCCACCGACAGGATTGGTGCCCATCTTGCTCAACCAACGCCAGGCGCCATCTGCCCCACCAGCCCTGTTCAAATAGATCAGCAGGGATTCCCAAACCACATCCCCTGCCCCTGCGAGAATGTACATATACGGAACCTCCGCGGGAAGCCCGGCCCCACCCTTATCGCCTGTCCACCTGCCCTCATCTCCAATATGCGATCCGAACTGAATAAATTCGCCAACCTAGACGTGATCGTGCACAGCACTACCAGTCCTCGACTCAATTGGGAGAACTTGTCGAATTCGACAGGCGAGACCCTGCTCGAACTCTCTCGGACCGTGGTACTCATTTCCTGTCACCAGATTGCCCACGTTATTGGTGGCCAGTGCCTGAGCAAGATGGTTAAATTCGACAAACAGGATCCTATCCATGTTTCAACCGCGGCCAACCTGACCCTAATGCATGACCTTGGATTTGAAACTGGACAAAATAATGAGGAGCATTCACCGGCGGTGTGGAAGATTTCCGGAAATCGCGCGAAAAAAACGCTCCAGAAAATCATGGTCCTTCACGTCCAGTTTGCGCGTGTATTCATGGATGAGGGGCACAAAGTTCGCAATGCCAAGACCCAGACCTTTGGATGGCTAAAGTACATTCAGTCCCCGGTTTGGATTGTCAGTGGTTCCAGTGGCTGGATGCCTCCAAAAAGGTGGTCGGGCTGGGTAAAGCTTTGGCAACAACAAGACTGGGCAACTAACCCGAATATGAAATGGTACACATCTAATGCCTTCTCAACAATCAAAATGGCATTTATAAGAGCGGCAAGGGATTTTGATCCGGCCTCCGGTATCCCATCGCCCATCGGTGAAATCGACGAGGATGGCTACGACCCAGATAAATGGCAGGCCCGCAACCGGCAACACACACTAGGCGAAGGACTTCGCAATTGGTCCAAATTCCTTCAGCAGGCCATGATCCGGAGAACACATCAGGATCGCGTATGGGGCGCACGGCTGCTCACGCTCCCCCGGGGGGAAATAAAGGTGATTTGTGTGAAATTCTGCGATGTGGGGGGCGAGGTCCAACGTCAGTATCAAGCTCATATAAAGGCTGCCGTGCATGAAGCCTGTCCGCAGAGCGAGGACGAGGTTAGGAGTAATCCCGGAACTCACCAGGACCTTGCGATAAATATCTATCGACGCTGCCGGATTGCGTCCTCAATTCCGGCACTATGCTGTATCCAAACATTCAAACAGGGTAACTGGGATAAGGCAAGCGTTAGCGGATACCGGACAGAACGGCTGCGGGGTACTAGCCCGTTCAAGCGCGAGATAAACACGATCATCCGGCTCTCACCGAAGCTGCTCTGGCTTCGTGACTTCCTTCGCAGACATCTCACTGGTACCGATGAAAAGCTGCTGATATTTTCCTTCTCGCCAATAGTCCTGCACTGCGTCGATCTGGTATGGCCCCTCCTCCCAGTCCTTTACCATAACCTCACTCTAGTAACACTCCCGCGTCACTTCTAGTGCCTCGATTTGTGGGACATCCCTGTCGGCTCGGCTTGGGCGGCATTGCCGGAAGATAGGGCAAACTTGTTCGACGAGTTCCAGAAAGCCAAGAAACCCCGCGTTTTGACTGGGACCTATGGGACTATGGGGGAAGGGGCGACCCTTGTCCGCGCATTTCGCTGCATTTTGCTGGATCCTGATTGGGAGATATCGCGTGAGAATCAAGCGATCGCCCGCATTCATCGTTGTGGCCAGCGGCACCAGACAACCTGTTACAAGTTGTATTGTCAGGGGTCCTTTGACGAGAAGGTCATCGCCCACCAGAATACTGGTAAGGAGCTGAATGATTGCGCTGTGGCCCTGCCCATCGGTGGGGTGGGGAGTGACCCTGAGCAACTGCTCGCTGCATTGAACCACTTTGCGGAGCAGTATGGCCCAAAGATGTCCATAGGTGGCGGTGATGGACAGTAAAGGAGCTTTCCGGGTAATTCTGTTTTGGGGTTTTGTTTTGCTTACTTTAACGGTTTCGGGTCCAGTTTTGCTTCCTTAGTGTTTCTTTCTTTCCGCGTTTTCCTTGGGCTTTTGTTTCTAGGCGATCTTCTCTTTGTGCAAGCTTTTGTTGGGCTTCTCTTTCCTACTGTTTTTTGTTCTCGCATTTGGGTTGGCTTTCCTTTCCCGGCTTTAACGGTTTTTTCGTTCAGTTTTTCTTTCTCCGTGCATTTTTGTTTCGGGGCATTGCTTGGGCCTGCCTTTCTAGACGTTCGTCTCTTTGTGCAAGGTTCTTTCGGGCTTGTCTTTCGTATTGTGCTTTCTTTCTCGCATTTGGGTTAGCTTTCCTTTCCAGGCTCAGTTTGTACTTGGACTTTTTGATTTGGCTTGCCTTGGATCGCGTTCTTCTCTCTTAGGTTTTGGTTTCCGGCATGCTTTTGTTCTCGAGAGGCTGTTCTCTGCTCCAGTATCTTTAATATCATGCGAGAGATTTCCCTGCTTTGCCGATTCGGGGCGGCAATTTCTTCTCCCTCCTTTCTATTGTAGTTATTACACCATGTTTCCGCCACATGAGATTTTAGCCCCATATTCTTCCGAAACCCTATGACTATCAGCGTTCACAAGTGGTGAGGCAAGCCGGCTTTGAGGGCCTATCTTACTGAGCCTGGCCAGACTGCAGATGTTGGAGTGTCCATTAAGATCTCGTATGGTTGACGGCAGGGGGTTATGTAAGCCGGGAATGGGGCGGTAATGCGGCGGGCGACTGAAACCGCATGAACTGGGGAAATCGTGACTGCGTCTTTTCTTGTTACATAGCCCGGGTTACCCCCCACCTTTCTCTCTCTCTCAACCAATACAACCAATACAACAAAAGTGGTTTCAACACCAGATATCTGCACGCTTTCGAGTGATGAGATGTGATTATGAAATGAAACGGCACGATTAAGGCCGGTTGGCAACCGTGACATGCTGCTCGGCATGCTCTCCTGATAGTACCTTTATTGCTTGGACAGCATCGGAGAACAAGGTTTGGCCTCGGGTATGCGTTTGTGTTTCTGGCAGGCATTTTGAATGCAGGAATGCGCTAGAGTATTGGAACCGGGCAGCTACCGGCCAAGCTGTGGGGGCAGAGTGCGACAGCCCTGGAGGCTATGGTTGACGGGTTTTTTTTCTTCCACTGTTATCACGGGAGTGAGTAAGGGGAAAGGGAGCCCTAGGTTGAATAGAATGAGCATCCGCGGTAGCTCATAGCAAGGCGCCAAGTGTGTAGTCGATATATACTCCTCTTTTTGCCATTAGCTAGCCGCCATTGAGATTGTTGTCGTTGAATGCAGTGAAATACCTGCCTCCAAAGCGGGAGATTGTGTTTTGTGACACAGCTCCGCGCGTTTTGTAGTCGCTGTTTCGCCTCATTGTGAACCGTCAATCCAAGTCTAAAAAGGATATGTTGAACATGATGCTACCTCTAAACGGCAATGGTAGTAACGGATTGAGTGATAAATCAAAACAGGAACGGGCTTCGTATAGCGCAAACTTGAATCGCGAGCCAAGTTCATCTTCTAATATCTGCGAGTATTTTCAGATATCTGCCTTTATCTTCAGGTATCCGCAGGCGTCTTCATATATCTGCAGATGTCAGCCACCCGTTAACAAATTATTCACTGGTCATATGGAATATACGGAAAGCCTACCGGCGCCGCCACCCACCCATGAAGCCCGCTGGCTTCTGCAAAGCCTAGGTTAGTCCAACTTTGGCCCATGCATGCCGGACTAGAGCCGGGCTATCTGCAGCCCGACCTGGCGGCCTGCGAACACTAACAGCTATTAGCTCTCTGCGGCTTCTAGAAACAAATCAAGAACAAGAGAACTTTGCTGGATATGCATTCTATCGGCTAGCCGTAAGGGCTGACTCAGCCAAGCACCAGCCGCTGGAGCCTGTATGCTGTAACTTATCGTAGTCTTTTCAAATGTGAACAGCGCAGAAAATATTAGCCTTCTGATTGATTTTCCAACACGCGGATAGATAAAACGCATCTCACCAATCCATAAATGCAAACGGCTATTTCTTCCGCAGCGTACTCATAGATTCCGATATATGATGCCCGGATGGCAAGAACCATCGCCCCTCTCGGATGCGCCAGTGCTGTGATTTCCGGTGAAGCAAATCGTCGCGTCGCAGAAGGGCGCTGGCTCTTCCCACCGGACTCTTTTTGCTGGTACAGGGTCAAGCCGCCAATGGGTATTGCGTTACGGAGTAAGAAAGCCCTAGATTAACGACAAATAAGCCAATTTTATTCCACTATTATACGCCTATCGAGCTGTCAACTCTCTAGATTACTCACATGAGACTCCGAATCTGTCAACCCTGAATCCCCCGAGCCCTCATCTTCCATATTGAAACTATCAGGGAATGAACCGCAATGGGCGAAAGACTTCACACCATAATGCTTGCGCTCCATCTCAAAAACTGCTTTGACCGCCCTAAGATAGCTGTCCACTAATCTCTGGCGGACGCGTTGAACGTATTGCAGCGCACTGGTATCATTAGTTCCAAAGAGGATTCCCAATTCCTCAACTACCAGCGCGTCATCCCAGCGCCTAAGGCAGCTAATGGCATCTCCGATTGCGCTACTGCTTTCCAAAAGAACTCCGGCTGGGAACCTGATACCCGGACCCCCGTAAGCAAAGCCGAAGCCACTTGTGGAGAGTGTTGGCGCTTCCATGGTGCGATGGCAGTGGGAAAGCTGACCCCAGGTTTCGCATTCTTCGTTTTCCAGTTTGTCGTGGTCCGGAGAAACAGCTATGTAGCATGGTAGGATTGTGCGACGTCGGAGCCGGGAAACCGGTGTTGAGCCGTGTAAGATATCCGGCCTCGTGATTCTAATTCCACCTCGCGGGCAGGGAGTTGGAATAAAACAGCCAAAGTCCTCCTCATCTTCGCGAGTGTAGATTTTGGAAGCACACGTTGTGAGTCCGTTTGCCGCATTACCGCGATCCTCCACACGAGACCACCACTGGCGAATGTTTCTATGAAATCCGGGGACAACTATGGTGCAGCCATCCGACTCTTCGTTGTCAACCGAGACACTGCACTGAACGATGTTGATACCTCTACCCTCCGACAATAGGCGTGGAACGTTCAAATCCAAATGCTTAAAGCCGGTATTTTCTCCAGCGGTGGTGTCCTTGGTATAGTACGGATAGCTGATCAGCCGGAAATTCATATCAGGCCTGGAAGCCACATTAAGCGCATAGCAGACCGGGTCCTGCCTTACGACCTGTTGTATTACGGCATAAAACATCGTCCGTATCCAGCCATTACGCTTTTTCCCATGCATTCCCTCTCGCGTGTGATATTTGTAGAGATCAAACTCACGGTCAATAAGGGCAAAGATTTCGGGGCTGGACATTAGATAATGAAAAATGCCGTCAAGTATTACGGTGCCGTCCACAAGCCATCTGTCGTATGCACCGGGGGGCGCATGCCTCTCGAAGATTTTGCGCGGGTTGAATGTGATACTACCGCCTATGTCGTTGTCCGTCGGCTTAAATTTCCACATACCCAGTAACGCATGATCCTTGTTGTGCCTGCTACCACCCAAAAACCACCCAGGCATTCTTGTTCGCAGAGCGCGCTCAGTTCCACTCTTTCGTGCATGCAAATATTTCTGCATCCGGTCCTGAAGAACCTCATTACTGTGGTTCGTGCCCATACCGAGCAATTTGCCCATGACGCCGCGAAGATGGCGATGGCACAGTTGAGATCCCTGTTCTCTCAATATCCCACATATCCTATCCTTCTCTTCGCGATCGACATTTGACATACCTCCCAGGACTTCTGGAAGTAAATCTTTAGGACAAGAGCAGGCGCAAGAGTTACCGGCAGGTCTGGGATCGAATTCCGTACTTTCAGGCGCGACTGATGCTTCCAGTTCGGCAGTCCGGAGCTGAGCGGTTGTTCGCGCACCCAGTTCTTCAATCGCTTCCTTGAGGTCCGTCGGAATAAACTGGTGGGTATTGCGGCTTCTCCGGCGAAGCATTCGATTTTGGCGGGCACGCTGCAGGCATTCTAGGCCTTCGGCCTTCGTGCTCATACGGACTAATACCATGACGTTCTCCAAGAAGTGCTTGCTGAACTCCGGCTGCGCTTGATTCGGCGGGAAGACTGAGGCTAGGGAACAATCCCAGGAAGTGCGCAGGACAGTATCGGCCTGGGTAAGACGGCGCTCGTGGGCAATCGACCTTGCAACTATGCTCTCCAACTGCTCCCCATCTCCCAACACTAACTCCAGGGCTTCTAATGACTGAAATGATGCCCTCCACCTTTCGCCTTCTGTCAGCCGCTCCCAAACCACCCTAGCCAATGTGTCGCGCTGCCGTTGATGGTTCAGAACGTTCTGCAATATACTGGTAAGCGTTTCAACTTCTCCCTCCGCCGTCATTCCAGCAACATGCTTTTCCAATTCCTCTCGCACATCCGTGGCCGACAAAGCACCTTCAACCATCGTAGATACTAGGGCGGGTACTAGTCCAAATTTTGTTAGTCGCATGATCGACGAAGAAAGCAACGGGGTAGAAGTTACATTCTTCAGACATTAGAAAAGTAGTTGCCGACAGCGCCAATAGCTATATTGTAAATCGAGGTAAAACCTATAAATGCAGAGGTCAGTACAGGTTGTATCATCCCGCATCCCAGGAGTAAAATGCCAAGAATGCCAAGAATCCTCCGCTCCCATTTCACTCCCGGGAGTCAATTGGAAAGCCTCAGCCTCAATTGACTCCCGGGAGTGAACCTCTCGCGCCCCCCCCCCCTTTCACTCCCGGGAGTCAACTGCAAAGCCACCTGCCATATCAATTGACTCCCGGGAGTGAAATTCATGCGCCACCAATTGACTCCCGGGAGTCAATTGGAAAGCCTCAGCCTCAATTGACTCCCGGGAGTGAACCTCTCGCGCGCCCCCCTTTTACTCCCGGGTGTCAACTGCAAAGCCACCTGCCCTATCAATTGACTCCCGGGAGTGAACCCCTCGCGCCCCCCCCCTTTCACTCCCGGGAGTCAACTGCAAAGCCACCTGCCATATCAATTGACTCCCGGGAGTGAAATTCATGCGCCACCAATTGACTCCCGGGAGTCAATTGGAAAGCCTCAGCCTCAATTG
>Ga0307517_10004299_pt1 | contig 21948 bp, 26 predicted proteins | sample 23_EM_MG_FD_194515 | JGI IMG/M metagenome (GOLD analysis project Ga0307517, IMG submission 194515) | Populus trichocarpa ectomycorrhiza microbial communities from riparian zone in the Pacific Northwest, United States - 23_EM | ecosystem: Host-associated > Plants > Roots > Unclassified | place... | reverse complement strand
AGATGCTGAACATACCACATCCGACGTACCGAGCATCGAACGGATCTCGCCGCCTCCAGACGAAGAAGACGAGGGAGAAGACACTGAAACGGAACGAGACTATGACCGACCTCCAGCGTTTCCTGCCTTGAATAGTGTTCAGCGTGCAACATCGGCTACACCTTCTATCCTGACCGATTCGCAACTGATGCCTCCTCCACCTGTGCCCTCTCTCGCTGTGAGGCAACCTGGTGTACCGTTATCGAAAGGAAACTCGCTTGCAGTTCCGCTCAGGACCGAAAAGCCTCCTGTGAAACCGTCCAGAAAACGTGAAAAGGTCGCTCTTGCTCCCGGTTATGGTCCTTTAGATTGGGCTGCTCTAAAGTCTTCTGGAGCTGATCTGCGAGTATGTTTCATCGCTCTCTCTTTTTCAAGGATCTTTCGTTTATCAGTAGAATCTATAGGGCGTCGATACCCTAATGCGAATACCGCCTTCTGTGCTCAAGAAACATAATAAATCGGACGATGCTTGGTCGTCTTTCAATGGAAAGGTCTACAATATCACGCCGTATTTGAAGTTCCACCCAGGCGGGGAGAAAGAATTGATGAGGGTTGCAGGACGAGACGGGACGAAGCTTTTTGGTATGCCCAACTTTCTTCCGTGATCGAGTTACTGCTCATTTCATTTTTTGTTTTGTTTTGCAAAGCTCTCACTCATGCTTGGGTGAATGTGGACTTTATGCTTGATTCATGCCTTGTTGGCTTTCTTATTCCCGAACCAACATAGATGATTTGAGGGAAAGTTGCCCAGCCGTTCGTACGATCATAGACTAGTGTCGCATAAGCTAATGATACAACCAGAGCTTGATGTCAAAACCGCGCAGAGTTGGAAATAAACCACTTCTTGATCAGGTTACTACGCTCTCGCACTCCACTACCGAAATTCACTCACAAAGAACAATACATTTAATATGGTGGCCCGTTCAGCCAAGTCCGCCAGCCGCTGGATGAAAGCTTACAACATTAGCAGTCGTTTTCAAGACTGCGACTTTCTTCAAAACACCAGTCCTGCAGGATTCTGACTCCGACCGCTGATAGCTACACATTCCTCACCCACTTGGACCTTGTAATGCAATACCCTGGGCCCAAGGAATCAGCTGTTGACCAATTCGCATTGGAGCTCTTGCATGCGAATGCATACGCACACCCTCCTCGTGTCGTATGTACTCGGAGAGGAGGTATCCGTATTTTCATCTGTGGGAAGTACAGGTCTGCCATACCGAACCGTCTGCTATGATAATTGACAGAAGTAGAGACGATATCGTCTTTCTGGTACAAAAGGACGACGACTTCTGGGGTTCATTCCCTCAACTCGTTGCAAAGGTGCAACAGCCGTCGGGTGGCCTTGAGACTTGAGATCGTTTGAAGAACAAGGTGCGAGGTTCTTTCGACCCAACTCAAGTTTGCTGGTGTTGGATAAATCATCTTTGGGACGTCGCATTTCGTCAAAGTCCCCATCACGCCCGAACTTGTCCAATGCGTTCAACGTGGGGAATATCCAGCCATCCAGTTGTTCTGGCCCATCATTCTCAAGTCACAATCATGAGATGGAGAGGAATCACGGAAACCACCACTGCTTGGTCCACAAGCTTTGAGGGCCGACACTTGGGGTGGGTGGCTCAAACATGATTCAGACCATCTGAGATTAGAATGAAGGCTCAGAGGTAAGAGGGTGGATAAACGTACATATTCCGAGTAATGAAAACTTGCCAAGAAACAAAATAGATCAATAAACATTTTATTCCTTTGAAATAGTTGGTAATGCTTTCTGAAATGAAGTTCCACCGCTATCTGGAAGAAGAAAGTTCAACGTTGTATAATCATTTTGAATTCCATTTGCTGTAGCGAGAAGAACAAAAATGTTTGCTGATAGATCAGAGAGATGAATGAACTTGACGAGGTTAATGCCTTTATGGATAAATCCTTCAAGTTTAATGGACTCCTTTTGTCTCTGAAATGAGCTTGAGAATTGCGATCCTTAATATCAAACCGAGTCACCCACAAATGTATCAGGAAACCAGAACTTCTGGTTCTGGCTGTCTGCATTTATGGAAACGATCAAATGTCCTTGCAGAGGCCAGGTGTTCTTGAGTGAAGACAGAGCCTTCACAAGATCATGGGATTTGGCGTCTCGGGCCAGATTTTGCAGAGTCATCTGAACGTCGTTGAGAGAGAAACAAAACAGCTCCAGGGATGGCTGCAATCGAGATTGGTCGTTGGACAAGGATGCGACATCTTCCGGTGGACTGTTTATGAAGCAACATAAGCCAAGAATTAGAAAAATATGGGTTTCTGTACTTATTGGATTGGAGATTCCACTTTAAGGCTGTTTGATCATCGAATTCAAACTCGATCGTTGACATTCCAATTTCTTGAAAACCTTGAAATGCAAACCAAAGTCCAGGGACATTGAGATCCGCAACTGTTCTGTTTCCCTGTCGCAAGGATGGGATTCCGCGATGATTCTCAAGTAAATCATGCAATGTCATTGGACGTATGCCATCTCTATGCGCATGAGGCTCAGGCTCTTTGATACGATTTGGCACCGAATCGATGTATCTCGGAGGAATAGAATCACGGTTTGCTTTCTCAGAAGAACGAGGTATCCGTTCAGGAGAAAGAGGAGAACGTGGTCGTCGTCGATGAGGTAATGATGAACCATGATGAAATCGAGCAGGGGATGAATTCCGCCTCTTGGATGGCGAATAAGGTGTTCTACGTCGACTTGGCGAAATCGACCTGCGATAGCGGTCTGGATCTTTCTCCCTGTTCGAGGAGTCTTGTCTGTAATCGTAATGATCCAAGCTTCTCCGTTCCGTTCGGTGATCATATGATGTGAAGTCTTTGCTCATGCGCCGGAGTTCAGAAGACGAGTAACTTGGATCGCGTGGAGTGTGATTTGCGGGGGGCCTAAGAGGCAAAGGCGAAACGAATGACGAGTGTCGTCTCATTCCATGGTATTCTGGAGTTTGAGGGCGCACACTACGTAGAGGTTGTGGCGGTTCTTTTGTCCCCATATCAGAAGGTGTATGTGGGATCGTTCCTTCAAGGACAGGGTGGTTATCACCACCATTCAGAGAAAGTCCTGGTGCTCGACTCTCATTACCATCAGCGCCGGTAGTACCCTGGGCCTCCTCGATGGGGAACAAATATTCCGCATTGTCCTCGTTAAGCTGGTGCTGGTGCAATTCCTTGCTCAAGTTAATCAGCTGTTGGCTGAACTGAGCGAGAACTTCGGCAGTGATCACACTGGAATTGAGTGCAGCACCACTTGGAAGTTTACCGTCTTGGGAGTTTTCCATGCGACCATCAGCGATCCTCTGTGCGAGAGGTAAAAAGTGATCGAAAAATGCTTTCAATGTCACTGAAGACGCTTGATTATCTTGATGGATGCTGGCAGAACCTTGATTGGGAATGATGACGTTATCAACATGAGGAATCGGTGCGGCAGAAGAGCGCGAGCGGAGGTGGTTTCCGAGATCTTTTGAACTTTTTCGCAAATTATGTGGCTTGTATGCACTTGATTCCCGAGAATGTGATGTATTTTGTCGGTGTCCAAGTTTTCTTCTCTTTCGGTTGACGCCATGCTCCTGAGTATATCACAAATCTTGTCAAGAATGAATCGAAACAAGAGTTGGAAAACTGAATAGTGACATACAGGACTCGAAAACAGATTGTCATCATCGCTAAGCTTCCCGTTTATATTTTCACTTCCCGTATTCGAACCGGGTGTAGGGGTCGTAGATCGATATATTTGGCCATTCATATCATCTGGTGATACTTCAACTCGGTCAATCAGCGACCTCTCTGTCCGTGCAGGATTCCGAGGCGTCAATACTAGGTCATCGCATTCCATTTGGTCCATCTGTATCCGACGAAGCAGCGGAATAGGCCTCTTTCCAGACTTTCCTGGTGACCGCGTTGCGGAACGGTGTGATTTCACATGCACAGCGGCCGCATGGCTAAAAAACGAGATTTGAGAAATATGCAAGCACCGATTTAAAAAATCTCAAAACTTTGTTAATCTCCTCTCTTCATGTGATTGTTGGGGGGAGAGTCTTTCTAGACAAGGTCGTAACGTGGGTTGAGCCACGAATGATTCAGTAAAGGAGAACTTCAAATACCGATGCGAGACTGCAGGCCTGCCACCATGGTGTTAGTGAGTGGTAACCAGGATAACTGTGAAACCTCAAGAGACATTCTCGGTTGAATCAAAATGTGTGACATTGTGATCGTACTCCGTTCTGAGAAATTAGAGTTCCAAATATAAAAATAACTCTGAATAAATCGCCTATAATATGTATGTTGAGCCTCATAGAAGAGATATGTAGGGTTACAATCACTTTTATTTCTCGACTTTTAATTAGAAGTATTCGCCTTCCTCGTAATCCCAGTGTTCAAATTCCCCAACCACTTCCCGCTCTGTCTGGACAAGCACCTCCCGTCGATCCGCGTAGATAGCACTCACCGTCTCAGTTTCATGCCAACGTTCGTCTTTATCGTGGCCGAGCGGAGACAGCGTGTAGTGTATTGAGAGTGCAGAAAGGGCGCCACCATAGGCATGCGAGATTCCTAGGGACAAAGGAATGAAGACATATTAGAGAGCTGAATAAAGATCAGGCGCATCCAGTATTTACCTGTGTCGATGATTATAATTTTCCCATTGCATCTTGAAACGATATTCTTTCGTAAAAGCAGATCAGACACAGTTAGTGCGGATTCAATGGAAAGTCGTCTTACACGAAAGTCTGGTGTATGACCCATAATCATCCTCCTCGTCCCAGTCTTCTCTAATACTGCATCAACCTCGCTGCACACCTTTGTCTCATCTTGCATCGCCCATCCCCTATACCAAAGTGGTCCATTAGAGTCGTATAGTTCTGCTTCTTCGTCAGTTGTGTCATGTGGCAGGCCAGGGTATGAATTCGGTGGGTGAGGTGGTGGCTGTTCTCGATGTTGTAGTTTTGACAGCAATGAATGGCCAAGCTCGTTTATCTTTGTAGGGAATGGCGACAAATTTGAATAGGATGGTGATAGCCCGCCGTGAACGAAAGACAGAGCCGCATGTGATAGGTCATCCTCTGTTTCAGGATGGTGTTCTTTCTGAGAATGGTGTCCAAAGGGAAGGTAAGGTGCGTTGGGGAATCCTATTGATGGGTGCAGGGGAAGGCGCGCCGCCGTTGTATAGTTGTTGGCCCAAGATCGCCCAATGCTTCCTGTTGTAATCATGCGTTGGCGCGCAGAAATGCTGCCGAAAGTCTTGAGTTCGGATGGGTAAACATATCTTTTCAAGATGTATGTGAGTTCTTTTACACCCCTCAAATTGCCTAGTCACAATTACCTCCAATCCCCTATGAAAGGTTATCAACACATGCGGGGAGATAAATATTCGGACAGTAGTACCTATTGCATTCATCCATTCATGGTTACCAAGTATTGAAAGCATAGTTCCACCAGTTTCTTTAGCTTGAGCACGTAACTTGTCCATCCATGCAAAGAGGGGTATGGTATCATCGCCTCTGTTAATGATATTAGTTATGCAGACAGATGCCACCTCGTGCGTACCTATCAATAATGTCCCCGGTCTGTACAAAGAAATCAACATCCCCAGTCCAATCTCCCTCTTCGTCCACAACTCCCGAGAACTGCAGCACCTTCCTTGCATTCTCCATGTCGCCGTGCAGGTCTCCGACAGCTATAATGTGTCTTCTAAATCTAGTTCTATGATGAGAGTTCTCTAGTCCCTCCCTCAGCTTGTCGTGTTTGACAGTCCAGGGAAAGAGTCTGTGCCGTGTGTATGTGGCGAATTGGGACATAATCTGGTGTTGGGTTGGCCATGTTGCGACGGAGGGAATCAAATGGTGAAGTTTGAAGGTGAACATGAGATACAGGAATATGATTGGGACGAAAGCAGCGACTATTGCTAGTCGTCGTGTTGGATTGAACACCAACATGGTCGTAGCAGATCAACGTTCAACGAATGCGCCCACATCCCGACTGATCGGCCTCAACTGCCATTGATCCGGTTGCAGTTCGTACTGCCTCCGAGTCTGAATTTTTTGATATAAGGAATTTGTAAGGAACGTTACAAAATTTCAGAGTCTCCTTTCTGCAATACCGTTACAATAATAAGACTAGAATCGAACATCAGGCATCTTCCCTATTGGACTTGACCTACTAATTCATACAATTAGTCGCATGCGAGGGGACAAGAAGTGTCCACACCACCTTTGCTCCACGCGTAATTTTGATCTCTTTCTTCGTTTCTCTGATGACACGATTCGTCCCTTCCGTGTCAAGGGCCACCGTATCTTGTTCGAAAGTCATTTCCTCCTTTCCAACCCCTTTCAAGGGCCCGCTGACTTCGTCTCTGGAATAGGGAGCCGTCGTGTTTGAACCATTTTTTTCGGTTTCATCGCGTGCCCGCATATATTGCATCGTATTGGAGACCAACTGCTCTGTTGAGCCAGACGATCTGTCCGCCTAGAAAAGCACAATTATTCAAGCGGCTTGAGACGAGAATGTGTTCACAGACCTTGATAGCCGCTTCTGACGCACTAGCCAACTTTTCGTTCCAACCTGGAGCGTTCTCATGAGGCGAGTGCTTTCTCTGCATCTTCGATAGGTTTCTGAACTTCTCTCGCTCCAAAACCTGACATTGTGATCATGATTTATCAGCACCGAATACCGCGGGGGATATGAAATTTATACCTCTGGGTCGTTTTCGTGCATCGTGCTGAACGATAGACCGTCAACAAATGTCAGACTTCCGAGACTACTTGAACGATTACCTAGAGTAAAACCTTTTAACATGAATAACTGAAACGGTCAATAAGTATGTTTGAGTACCTTGTGGAAGCCAACCGGGTGCCCGAGACTTGCGCACCGCGTACAGCAGCACGGAGAACTGAGCGGGATGGAGTTGCGACAGTGAACATGATATGGGTGCTGACGACGAGGAATGTGGTTCGTGGCCATTCCGACGCTTTTATCTTGTTTCTCCACTCGGTGTGACGTCACTGCATCTTGATCAAGCTATGCATTGTCATGTTTGAATTTCCCGCCCAAGTCGCACTTTTTGCTATGCTTTGTCCAACGTATATACCCCTGTCAGTTTGGCGCTTATCCATATGTCGTGTAGTTAACATTGGCGCGACGCTGCCTCTGTTTCGAATTCCCGATCAGATTGCATGTAACATGAGGCAATTCGCTGATATCCTTTTGGCGACCCTTATCGATAAGAAAAACTGCGCTGGTACTGTGCTCACCACACTGGAGGATGTTGCTGGCTTCAAGGGAAGTAGCCCATAAATGGGAAAACAGAGACCAAACGGGGATCTCTCTTGCCAGCTGGCAATTTAATTGGGCCGATGGACATGATCCGTGCTCAGCAAACTTGTCTCCGTATCGGCAAAGGCTTGTAATTTGGTAAATTAAGTACATGATCATGATCCCTCTATTCGTCGGCTTGACCTGCCGTGATGACATCGTCTGCACAAGGTTGATTTGAAAAACTGGAAACAGAACTGATAGGCGCTTACCGATCTTTAGCACGGCACGGACAAGCTGCGTCGCGAGGAGATACTGCTGCCGTTTCGAGATAAGGGGATCATACACAAATTGTTTCCTCATGTCTACGAAAACAATTAGCATTGAGTATGCAAGGAAAAGGAAATGCTCACCGTTCTCCCCTCTTCCGTTACAATCAATGCCCAACTTTGAGTTCTTCTCATTCACATGTCGGGAACGAATCTCGGTAAGCGTTTCGATAGGGGATAAGCCGCTGTTTTCTGCGAGAGCAAGTGGGATAGCATCAAGAGCAGATGAGAATGCTCGCATTGCATATTGTTCAATTGTAGGGATCTTCAAAAGATGAAATTCAAAATCAGAGAATAAAGATTGTCGAGTTGGTATTACCTCGTCTGCGGCTTTTGAAACTGCAATCGAACAACTTATCTCCGCTGAGCCTCCCCCATAAACAACCCGGTTGTCAACGACAAGGTTACGAACTGCACAAATGGCATCGTGTAGGGAACGTTTGGCCTCATCAACAATCTATAGGGTGCGTTGGCTTTGGTGAGAAAAAAACGAAAGTAAAAAGAATTACCATCTTGTTACTTCCCCTGACAAATATGGTTACAGCTCGTGAGTTTGCACATTCCTCTATGACAAGCATCTTGTCACGAGTTGTACCAAAAGATACTTCGCGAACGATGCCGGCTTTCCCAAGCTTCTCTTTCGTTAAATCTTCAAAACGAGGCACGATGCGACCTTGTGTAGCAATTGCAATCAACTGTTCATCCCCGTTAATAGCATATCCTTAATGAAGTGCAGAAAAACTTTGTACCTCGATCTCAGGACCTCCGACCCATCGAACGGCAGGAAGCTCATTCTGCATGAGCAGATGATTTGCTTCATCGTCAAACCCCCATTGACAAATGACCAAATTTGCGCCAGTCTCTTTGATCATGTTGATCATATCCGCAAACTTCTGCTTCTCGTACAATTTCAGTTTGTTAAATTCCTCGACACTCGTGATATCCAACTTATGCTTCGTCTTCGGGCGGGGAGGTTCGAAAGCACAGGTCAAAATGGCCAATCTGGCGTCTCGAACGGTTCGGGGCATCTGAGGGTGGGACATGTCCTTATCAAGAAGTACTCCTCTGATGAGTGTGGTGTCTGCAAGAGAACCCCCGACTTTGCCATCGACTTTGATGAGATCGAACGGGACATCGCGTCTCTGTAGGTCAGCGACGGTCAATACGGCATCTACAGCAATCTGGGCGAATTGTGTGTGTTCTTTCGAAACACTGGCATTTGGGAGTCAATAATATATCGAAAGCCTTGATAAAGACCTACATTTTACTACCCAAACTCGTTTTTGCGGTTCTGAGAAGGTTTTCAGTGTTCTCGAGAGAGAATTCTATAGTTTCACAGATGCGGTTGAGGTGCTCCACTGCTACTCCGCACGCGCGGTCGAAACCATCTGCGATTCGAATGGGATGGATTCCCCGATCGAGAAGAGCTTCACTTTGTTCGAGAAGGGCACCAGCAAGCACTACAGGTCGCGTTTACAAAACGAATGTGATGAGGGAAAAAAATGGGCTCACCAACGACTCCAGTTGTGCCATCCCCGATCTCATCATCTTGACTTTTGGAAAGCTGCACAAGTAGTTTTGCGATCTGATGTTCAACTTCCATCTGCCCAAGAATCGTGGCACCGTCATTTGTTACCGTAATTTCTCCATCTGGTGAAATCAGGATTTTGTCCAGTCCTACAATGAGATGTAAGCAAACCGATTGCTTATTTAGATGGCGTACAGCGAGGCACCTCGAGGTCCAAGAGAAGTCCGGATGATGTTCGCAACAGTTCTAGCGGCAAGAATATGCGACTGGAATTTTTTTATGGAAAATAAATCGAGCAAACGATCCGAAGACAAACCTTAATCGCCTCTATGCCGTGCGTCCTGGTCTTCGTTGCTTGTTCACGAAGAATGATAAACGGTCGTCCATACTTTGGAACAAGTCAGCAACAATACTACCGCAAACAGCACAGCAAACCTCATCTGTCGTATATACAGCAGAATTGGGGTCGATAGCGAGTTGAGACATTATCGAGCGAGGCAAGTACGCGTTGTCGCGAAATTGTGAAAAGGGCGGTGTGACAGTGTGACAGTGTTGATTGACAAGGCAAAGGTTGGACAAGGGCTGCACATCTACCAATCACTCCACCACCTTGGTCCAACCACTGCAAGCTAATTTTTATCTTTCACACCTTAGAAAAGAGTGTAGTACTTATGGAGCATGAAATCGATGGATGGATCGAACAGCTTAGCCAATGTAAGCCATTGTCAGAGGGTGATGTTAAAAAGCTCTGCGACAAGGTACGTCCTGACCGAAGCATGCTTGCTCGGCTGTTCTGCTTTTCTATTCGTAAAGAACGGTGTCTAATTGCTATTTTTCTTTATAGACAAGAGAGATTCTAATGGATGAAGGGAACGTAAAACCGGTGAAATGTCCTGTCACGGTTTGTGGCGATATTCACGGCCAATTCGTGCGTTCTCCTCCTATCTCATGAATTTTCGGCGCTTATGGTCTCCTGATTTCTTTCCTTTCCTCCGTAAATCGCTTGGCCGTCCTCCTGCACCCCGGCACCGTCATCAGCACGATCTATCAGAGCTTTTCCGCATTGGAGGCAATTCGCCAGACACAAACTACCTCTTCATGGGTGACTACGTCGATAGAGGATACTATTCAGTGGAAACAGTGACACTACTTGTCGCCCTCAAACTTCGATACAGCGATCGTGTCACCATCTTGCGAGGCAATCACGAGTCGAGGCAGATCACCCAAGTTTATGGCTTCTATGACGAATGTCTTCGAAAATACGGGAATGCTAACGTTTGGCGTTTCTTCACCGACCTATTTGATTACCTGCCCCTCACAGCCCTTATTGACAATCAAGTAAGTGTTTTTGTTGCCCCTATGGCAAGATTGTTTCATCGTGTGATCATGCTGCCTTCCTTGCGTCATTCCGCTATTGGTACATTCTGCTGACAGAGATTTTAGATATTTTGTCTACACGGAGGCCTGTCACCTTCCATCGACACTCTCGATCATGTGCGTTCCATCGACCGCGTACAGGAAGTACCCCATGAGGGCCCGATGTGCGATTTGCTTTGGTCCGACCCCGATGATCGATGTGGCTGGGGTATTTCACCTCGCGGCGCTGGATACACTTTCGGACAGGACATTTCTGAGGCGTTTAATCATAATAATGGACTGACTCTTGTTGCAAGAGCGCATCAGTTAGTGATGGAAGGTAAGTCATGTTCGGTCATCCGCTCCTCAACGTCATCTTCATTTGCATCAATTAGGTTACAGCTGGGGTCAAGATAGAAATGTTGTTACAATCTTCAGTGCACCCAACTATTGTTATCGTTGTGGTAATCAGGCTGCGATTATGGAGATAGATGAAAAATTATCTTACAGCTTGTCGGTTATCCGTTTTTGCTGTTATCGGATTGGAAAATACTGATGTTCAATTCCTTCAGCCTACAATTCGATCCTGCCCCGCGGGCCGGGGAGCCATTGGTGACTCGACGTGTACCAGATTACTTCCTGGTGAGTTGCATGAATATTATTTCGTCCAAGAGGTGATGATGATCCCTCCCCTTCAAGTAGTGACGAAAACGACGTGCCACGTTTATGTTCGACCTAATGACTTACATCTTTCTAAACGTGTACACCATTCCAAGATATATACCTTTTTGTTCTTTGTGTCTTTCCTTCTGTACTTTTTTCCTCATCCAACGGACATCACGGTTTCCACTTCATAATCTGCGGGAAAACTTCTTAGAAGAATTCTTCTTGCATTTATGGGTTTCCTTCAATATCTTAGATCACGAAGGTCCTTTTTCAGAAATCCAAGTTGCATCGTCTTTATCAATTGCTCACAACAATATCAGAAGATGATGGGTTTTCAAAGTATAATGTACAGGTAGCTACTTATGTAGGTGGATCGCCTCGTTTGTCAATAGCAGTTTTTATAACGTCACAAGCGACAACCTTATGAGAATCACACGCCGACCTCCGTCTCTTGTTGGAAGCAGGTAAGCAAAGAAGGTACGTGGGTGGGTGCATGTGGCAGGCCATACTATTTACATAATTTGATCGACAACCGTGACAGTACGAGTCACTCATTCTTATAACCAAACCTCCATCTCGATTCCCCGTACTTGGCATTTTCTTCTATTTCTTTGGTCGACTCAGCTGTTATACATTGGGCTCTCAGGCTCCACAAGCTCGAGCTCGCCGTTGACTCTCATCACAGTTTCCTGCTGTTTGCGTATCTGCGACCGCGCACGAAAAAGGTTCTTGACGCTTTAGTCTCTGGCTATCAATTCTGCATCGCAGTTGGAACGACTGCTTCTCTGGTAGCTTATGGATTCCTGGGAACATCTCATGCAATTGTGGACGGGAGTCAACTTCATCCTCCTAAACTCAACTCAAGTCTTCAAACGCCATTAGTAATATTCGTCATATTCCTCATCTTCAAGTTCCTGTCGATGTCCCTTGTACAGTTCTGGACAGTGGAGAGATTCGCCCTCTCGTTTGGAATCATCTGCCAGTTCATCGTTTTTATTCGGCGTCACCGGTTTCATCCAAACACAGTAATGGCATACCTACCCCATTGACTTTTCCAAAACTAGACCCTGTGTCAACAGCAGTAGAAGATGCCTATTACTGCGACTGCGATGCCGGCTATCCGTTCTGTCCGAGTCAAGAGCAACACCACCAGGCCTCAAATAACCTTCCCACTCCTTTATGGCCTCTCTTTTGAGTGTAGGATCAGCCAAGGAGGCGTCTTTAGCGGTGATGAAATAATCACGACCTTCGAAATCTTTTTCTGATATTGTCCCTGATGGGTGGCAACCTGTCTATTGGAATCTCTACCGAACTACTACTCCAAATGATTATTGGCTTAAGTAGTCATTCCGCTCAGTCTCCAAATCAGCGGCACTGATTCAGACCTCTATTGTGTTGGATAATCCCTCCGATCCATACTTTTTCAGATGGGCACTCCTTTGCCCGTGCGCGGGGATAAATGATTGGAGTGAGAGAAGAATGGCAACATGAGGTTGATCATAAAACTTGAGTCGCACTCAAAGCTTAATTAAGCGCTAAGCCTTAGGGCGTACTTCCGAATTTATGGGTATGGCTAAGTTCTTTTTTTTTGCTTTTTTTGTTGAATCCTTACCATTCTCGCACTGTCGGAAATTAATTGATTATATCCGAATTTTCGTCTTCGGTTGCTGGGGCGATTGCCATTTATGTATTATTGTCGCTTTTTCTTTTAATATCTCCGTTGACCTCATTCTGATTGCAGAATTCGGATTTTGTATCAGTCTGATCAGTGAGCGGAGTGCATCGCCTGGGTGTTCTCAGATGCTTACCGCTGCTCACAGGTCTGGACTCTGACTATGAGCCGAATAGTTTGTGATTCACATCGACTGCGCCACGGAATGCAGATGACAATTGGTGACTACTTATGCTCCAAAGGTGAGTAAAGAAGACATGTTCAAAGACAATAGATAGTACTAATTCGGACCGGCCAATGTGCCAGATATAGCAATGATGAACCAAATCAGTGGATTCGGAACACAGTCGTCCGAATGGGAAGGTGATGACCCATTTTTAGACTGGTGTTTGTGCCAAATTTCGAAATCCTTTTCTGACACCCACAATAGGAAATTAGTTTGTCACTAAGTTTATAATGGTTAAAATGGACCTTGGCACACAATCATCCCTTCATCCCCCTAATGGACGTTTCGTCTCCTCCCCAGTACAGGCGATTCTCCAGGCCCGCCAGTGGCAACGAGCTTCCTCCTTACACTCGTGGCACCACCATCGCTCAGCCTCTCTCCTCACCTCGGGAGCCCACTGAACACGTCTTTCAGGCTGCAGATGGGAAGAGCAAGCCTTGGATCAAACTTACACTTCGGAGCAGCGCAAGGTCGGTCAAATCCCTACCCACCTTCTTCGAGAAGGAGAACATCAATGGTCAGCTTGAGGTTGACGCAGAACGAGGGGACTCGATACAGGCTATCATGGCTACAGTGGGTCCTATGGCCTCTTCTTTGATTTTCTCGTTCCTATCAGACCTTTGCAGGTTACTGGACGCATCATCACTGGTTCTTCCATTCACGATAGCTTTGTCTTTCTAAACGTATCAACGCCCATATGGGCAAAATCATTGGACACACCACGTATGGAATCGCCTTCGCAAGGTACAACATCCAACAAACTCTTTGGCCACTGCGTTTGGCCTCTGTCTATTCCACTACCTCGAACGGTCGTCGCACCTACAGGATCGGGAGAGATGCGCTCCTTTCGTCTTCCTGAGACTTTTCTTGAGCGGAGCACACGCGTGAGTGTGCAATACGACCTCACGATCAACATTTCAAGGGGTAGGCTGCGTTCGGACAACAGGTTTGCCCCGTCTAAATTGTCGTACTACCGCCATTCTCACATACTTCGGTAGGATCAGAACCGCGTTCGGGTACATTCCGAGTTCCAGGCCAGACCCCCCTTCACTAATCAGGCAATTGGCTTATCAGCAATTTCTACCAATACCCAATCCTACAATCGACCCTGACGGCTGGAAGGTCCTAAGACCAGTAATCGTCCGTGGTACTGTTTTTGGGTCACAGCGAGTCGAGGTCAAGTCCACGGTATGTTTTTCTCCATTGTGATACATCCTTGCCCCTAAAATCCGTTTCTATAGCTGGCAATCTCTAAGCCGGTTTGTCGGTGCTTTTTGGCTCATATCCCGTCTCGTCTGACATTGTTCTAGCTTTGTTTTGCGAGAGGCACGGCAATTCCCCTGTTCCTGACCCTGGAAGGCCGAGAACCGCAAACGATGGATCTCATCGCTGTTCCGAGCGCCATATCTGTTGCCCTCAGGCGCCGAGTGAGATTCTTTAACAGGACCTGCATCACAAGGGATGATGTTGCATGGAACGAAAACGTCAAAGACGTAATCACTGCTCTGTGGTGGCCATCAACGACGCAAGAGGTTAGATCGGATCCTACGACCCGATATTTGGAAGGAGAAATTAGGCTTCCGAAGGATTTGCGCCCTACGTCCGAGATGGGACACTTCAGTATTTCCGTAAGTCCCTTTCCAAGCCTTCGTTTCAGACTTGCTTTTTTTGCATCCACCTTCCAAAACGGGTTCAAATTTATCGTGACTGGAAGGTGGAAAGACAATAAGCAGACCATGAAACACCTGACTCGATGCACGGCTGACACCTCTCTTCTTTAGTACGCTGTCATACTTTCTCCATTCAAAGTCGAAGGGTTTGAATCGGAATCGCCGACCGTACTTCACGAACCTGTGAACATTGCAACCCTACATGCCAAGGGAATCCGGATGAATGCATATGCACCACCTGCGTATAATGTTGGAAGCAGAGACGATGACTTTTGAGTTGAGAGTCTGGCCACTCATGATCCGTTTCAATGCTTGTCAAAGGCATTCCATGGCATCGCCTCGACGAACCCGCACCTTCTTGTTCCAAGAGCGGCTTCGTCCTTGGATTCGTCGCGTAACGCGACGCCTCGCTCATGTCTCTACACTAAACCGACTCGACGAAGCAGGCACCCCTCACGACCTACTCTCACGACGACTGGACTCGCCCTATCTGTATTTTGTACCGCCACCTGAATCCCTTCGTTTAACTTTGCCACAAGTGTCTGCAGTATGGATTTCTGCACAATTATACGGCTACTCATTTTCCGATATCAACTTTGTGCTAGTCATAAAGCTGATTGGAATTGTACTCATTTTACGACTTCGAACTGTCATCATTCCACATGTAGCATATCCTAGCCCAAAATAATGTATACCCTAGTTTCATGCGTCATCTCCGTGTGTAGAAGAATAGAACAATAGCCAATTCCGACTGCTTACACGAGATATAATTTTAATGACTTCATGCAGGGCACGTTTCGCTGGGGTACACCATCTTATTGTTCTGTGGAATACTTTCGCCGAGATGTCAAATTTCCGGATGCGGATATGGGTGCTACTGCGGCAAGGTGGTACTATCACATTAAGTTGTGATAGTAAGAGTTAAATTCATGTACGCCTTGGTGACTCGGTCCATAGACGCAGAAGAGTCGGACTGGTAGTAAAAGCGAGGAGCCTGCCACTGTGAGTACGAGGTGTCGCAAGCACGGAGACACCAACACTGGTTGGACTCGGATTCATCTATCATCAGAGTGGGAAATTGGAACACCCACTCGTCCTTGCTAGAAGGGGTGATGACCCAGTGTGGCCACACAATAAGAATGTCACGGCGGCAGTTATGCAGAAAGACTCCAAGTTCCATGACCCCCATGTGCCTATTTCAATGGTAATGCGTTTCCCACTGGTATGGGTCTTTGATGGGTCTGTGGTATTTTAGAAGAGGGCTCAGGGAGCAGCACAACGGAGGTATAGATCTGGTCCTAAGGCACCAGCAAAGGATGACAGAGGGCTCCTCATGTCCTATTTTTTTTTTCCGGGTCAGTGAACCCAGTGGTCTGGTCTTCCGAACTGAAGAGGTCAGCAGACGAAGAACATTCGAAAAACTGAGGATCTACACGTCTCAACTCAGGAAAAGACAAATGAGGCGCAGTGACATTCATTTGGATTTCGATTCAAAGAGGAAGTAGCATCTTGGATCCTGTTCGGTAAAGTTTCATGACCTATTCGGAACAGTGTATTCCGAAGAACGTACTGATATTGATACAACGTGATCTGCGGTCGACTGCTTTGCATGCGGGTTTTCTTCGTGGAGGAATCAAGGGCCATTCGTAGCGCCGAAATGGACGGCTCTGTGGCCATCCATCTCCTACCTACGATTTATCAACAGTCGTCAAATGACGTCCATGGGTGGCGATGGGACCATCTTTCAGGAAGAAAAATGAACAAAGCACGATTGGATCAATGATTCGGCGCCTACTCAGAATGGAATGGTTTTATCAATCCCTAGCCGATGGTAGAACATACCTGACTACTCGTGTTCTAACGACAATATCATTAACAGGCTCTCGAAGGTATCATCGCTTTTTGGGAAGTCAGAACCGTTAACCCCAACTCCAGATAACAAGTCTTCGTCGAGGAGTGGAATAGTCCAAAGATAGGATTCTGGCCGTCGACGAGCGACAAAGAGAAATGTTGTATCATCGGAATTGATACCGAAGCATCTCCATTGATCTGAATTCGGTCCCAACTTCTCCCTAACAAGAACTGGACGAAATTCAAACCAAAGACCGAATGCAGCCCAAAACGCGCTTTCTTTCGTGAGGCTGCGCACTTTGTAAGACATGAAGATAAGGGGCCCTCCAGGGTTGTCGCTCAGCTCTGAAGTAAAAGGAGGCGACGTTAAGTCAAGCAGAGTGCGCAGAAGAGGAGCAAATAGATCCGGGAAATATATCTGGTAAGGAATCAGAGGGACGGCATAAGAGTTGGTGGATGAACATTACCAGATCACTACAAATAATATGAGTTAAATTTCGACAGGAGGAAGCGGAATGCTCCTTTCCAAGGAATGCAGAACACAAATGGATGGCATCGTTTCGATTTCCCCAGGACAGAGATTTTACAACAACGACGGGTAATTCCTTCAGATTTTGCTCTAGTAGAGAGCATACCTTCGAGAAATCAGCTATCAAGAGCTCAGGAATCGCACTTATTGTCCATACCTCAGGCAGATCTGAGGCAATAAAAATATCTTTTCCGGATTGCAGCATTCTAGCAACAACAGACGCCACCAGTCCGGAACCGGATCCAAGTTCGATGATAGAACACTGTGCAAGGCAGGGGATTGCATCAAAAAAGGGAGGGTCAAACTCCAAAGTGTCTGGCGGATGGATATATGAAATCATAGCATAGGCGGCCTCCCTGTTAATTGGAGATCTAAAGATTATGAACATGGCAAGAAGAGATCGTATACAATTACCAGACTCTGCCCGCGATGCCATACTCCCGAATTGCCAACTTCTGTTCATCAAAACCAAAAATTCCATCCAAGATTCCGAGATCAACGAGGCATGGATGAAATGAAGGGTGTATGTCTAGGTTCGTTGGAAAATTTTGCTGGTGCTGAAGGTGTGAAGTAGCCGACATAAACATGCTGGTTCTAAGTATGTTTCAGTAAACGATGGGCGGCATCGTACGGACCGCATTTCACATGTCGGTTATTACATGCTAACTGACCCGATCTTGCCACCAATTTCCTAACTCAAGAAATGCCAACACAGTCAAAACCCGTACAGCAACTTACGCCTTTCGGGGCAGCTTTGGCTGGTGCGCTTGGGGGTTGCTTCAGTACTGCGTACGTCTGATTACCCATCAAGCTTTGTGGAGATGAACCCACATTATTATTACCACCAGGCTGGTTTACCCTCTAGATGTGTATGTCCACGAATTCCCGTTGTGCGGCAATGTCGTAATTACGGATTTAGGGCAAAGACTCGCATTCAGGCCCTACCAAGGGGCAAGGACCGACACTCCATGATGACCTTATTATTGCGGATATACAAGAAAGAAGGTATAATGGGCTGGTACCAAGGATTTACTGCAACTATGATAAATACATTTTCCATGCGTAAGTTTTGGTTTCAATACTTGGACCTACTAACAACTCGTACATCAGAATACGCTTATTTCTTCTTTTACTCGCTCGTTCGATCATCCTATATCAAGCGGATTACAAGGAGGCTACCTGCGGGGTCCAAGCCTCCTACCCTTTCAACCCTGGCGGAACTCGTTCTCGGAGCAGTGGCTGGCGCACTCGCTCAGGTATTCACGATCCCAGTGTCAGTAATTGCAACGCGGCAACAGCTCGGACGAGCAGAAGAGCTAGGTGACACCGACAATTCGTTTATGAGCGTCGCTCGAGAGATAATCGAGGAGGACGGTGTTACTGGCCTTTGGTTGGGTCTCAACCCCGGGTTGGTACTGACTGTCAACCCAGCTATCACGTATGGTTTGTTCGAACGCATCAAATCCATGGTTCTGCAAACAAAGGGTATGTCTTCAACTAAAATGGGGCCTTGGCTGTCTTTTGTGGTTGGTGCCTTGAGTAAGACACTTGCCACAGTAGTGAGTGAAATTTATTATCCCCAATTCCCTTTCATTGACTTACCTCAGGTTACGTATCCTTACATTATGGCGAAAGTGAGAATACAGGCACGGACCACTGATTCTGAAGAAACCGAAAAACGGTCGGATACCCATCAGAATCATCACAAGGGCCGGAAACATCCTGGCGCTTTGAAGGTACTCATAGCTGTCTGGAAGCATGAAGGGTTCTTTGGATGGTATCAGGTTTGTGCTTCTATCAGAACCATCCCATTTGTAAAATGATAGAGCCGTATCCAGGGTATGCAAGCTCAGATAACAAAGGCCGTCCTCTCCCAAGCTCTCCTGTTTATGTCGAAAGAACAATTTGAGCACTGGGCCTTGGCAATTATGACTAGTTTCGCCATGCTAGTGGCTTCGAAACGGCGCCGTATTGTGAAAGGTCGTAATTAGCATTCAGGCCCGGGATTTTGTATCACTACAATTCATCAGTCATTCCATGTTCTTGAACGCGCTCGGGACGGTCTCAGTCCCTTGGCAAGTTTCGTGTCCAGTGGCTCCTGGAGCTAAGAGAAGGCATCCAGACACCATGAAATGATTTAATTTTAAGTAGTGGCCCTTCCGACTAAGTACCTTCCCATTCCCCTGTAGCTATGGCTGTCATTTTTTTCGTTATACGGGACGATCGGGAGCATTTGCTATACCTTTTGTTTCCCCAATGTTGGCACTAGCTCTGATCCCATTTATTCCTTTATAAGGTAATTTTAATTCCTAAAAATAAAAATAAAAATGGTTTTACAATCGAAAAAGGAAAGAGTGAAAAAGGAAAGCCAAGTGTTTCTATGGAAAAACCAAACGTACAGTGCAGATTGTTGCTTGTCCTTCTTGTTCTGCTACAGTGTAAGGCCTTGGACATGCTGTCTTGCAAGCTGTGCTCGCCGAGCTGCGCCAGGGCTTAGCGAGCGAGTCAGAACACACTCAGGACTGTCCGCGGAGAGTCTGGTTGGCTAATCGCACATTTTTTCGCCACTGGATTACATTGTTCCACAATTCCTGTAACACTGGCAAGTCAGACCCCTTCCTATATTAATTCAATTCAAGTACTGTATCAGACAGGGTGCACATTCGCGGGAGGTGCGCCTGGTGACAACGAAGACTTTGTCCAGTCCGGCAAAATACTTCTAGGTTTCTGAGGCGTTGTCACAGCTTCTTCGCCTCCGTCCTCGGTCACCTCCATACCCTCATCACCATCACGGTCCTGATCACCCATTTCGTCCCACTTTTCCCTGGCCACCTCGAGTCCACCAGTCTTGAGGGCACCTGCCAGGCTGCCTCCTACCCATGCCATGAGAGCAGGCACAAACGCAGGCGCTTTCCCTGCATTTGATTTTGCCCTATCTGATGTGGGTATCGCAGGTGGATTAGGGTCGTTGAGGATCGCAAAATAGGGCAGGAGCGGGCGAAGCGGGGAATATTTGTCGTAAGGTGGTAATGTTCGCTTCGTTTTGGTTGTCTGCGTTGAAACGGGATGTGTAGATACTGTGCGGATGATTTCTGTGTAGAGTCGGGGTATGAAGCCAGGTAGCATGGCAGTTCCGCCTGCCACTAATATGGATGACGCCATTGTCTTTCGCAAATCCCTAGGAACCTAGGAAGCCATAATTATCCTGAAACAGCCTACAAGGGGACACAGATACCTTTAGTAAAGTATCAAGAATCAATTCAGCCAAGCTGCTCTCGTCCACATCCCCACCTTCAAACAAAACTTCTGCTGAACGTTCCCTGATCCACCCGGGAATAACCAGCGTCCCTTGTCCAGTCCCAGTCTGTTGTGAAGGAGGAGGTGTTACTCGCATCTGAATATCTATAGCCGTTGAGTATCGTTTGTACATGCTAGCAATAGCCTGCAAGTGGTTTTCTGCTCCTGACGTGGGATCTCCACGCAATTGCGAACCTGTCCCGAGAGCAGAACCAGAATCCGGGTGCGACATAGATTGCGAGAAATCAGACTCGCCAGCTGAAACATCGCTACTCGGAGGGAGGTCCATATCTGAATCAAGGGTTTCGTCTACACTCGGTGTGTCTTCTCTTCTTGTATCTTTTCCTGAACCAAGGACACCTCCAACAAAACAACATCGTGTTTTGATTTCCTCTACAACCATGTCTGTCAGAACTTCTTGTGGTACACGCATGGCTCGATTCGCGGCTGGAACGCTAATGGCTGCGCTTAGAGAAGTGGGGGGTGGAAGGTAAGTGGCAAACATGAGGAGCAGAGCTCGAATATGGGACGTGAGACGCGAGCCTGCGATAGGCGTTGTTTGAATTTGAGGAAACATAGGTCTTGCGGCAAAGATCTAAGCAAAAATTGAAAGGTTGTAAGGAAACAGCAAGGATTTGGGCTTACAGGTACGGCAACAGACTCGAGATGGCCACTGTCTATGACAAGACCCGTTATTCGCCCCACTGCAAGTAATGACAAGAGGTGACTTGAAGCAAAAGAGATAGACGGAACCTATAACAAGTTTTAGCAAGGGGACACAAAAATTCATTTGCAAATTATGCACCTGATTCTCGAACAAAATCTTTGCAATGATCTCTTTTATATAGAGCGGTAGTAGAGGGTGTTCTACCACTATCACTTTACGAGCTTTAGGATCTGCGAGCAAGGAGCTCAATGCAATAGTTATTACTTGCAGGAAAACCCGATGTCGGGACACTCACTCATGAAATACTGATCTCAGAGAGTCCTGCAGATTCAATTCCAATGATTTATCTTCCTCCATCCTCTCAGTCGGGTCGACAGCGCGTTTTAGCCTCCATAATGAGGTACCGGTACGCCCAGCAGCATAAAAAATGTCCCTCGGTCTTCCTTCCCCACTGAAACCGACTTTCCAGATTCTAGAGCCCGGATCAATAATCACTCGGTCTTCCACGCCGTACAAGGAATGTCGCCTCGTAGTAGCATAGTGGGGTGAAGCATGAACAAGAGGAGACGACGAGAGGCGTACAGCAGCTGGTGTTGTCGGATTAGCAGATGCTTTTGCCCGGGGTGTGGCAGGCGTGGTCGACATTGAACCCACGGGCCGAGATTTGTACTCAATATCTTCCATTCAACACCTCTAATTCAATTCATTATTTATAATTGATTGATCCAGGTTGAAACTTACTAGGTACATGTTGTCCGTTCTGAACTTAATCCATCGTGGATCCTTTAAATCCCTCATTTGAGCACTGTACAAATGCATGAGGAATCTTTCCGATTCCTTGGTCAATTG
>Ga0307517_10004298_pt1 | contig 21956 bp, 27 predicted proteins | sample 23_EM_MG_FD_194515 | JGI IMG/M metagenome (GOLD analysis project Ga0307517, IMG submission 194515) | Populus trichocarpa ectomycorrhiza microbial communities from riparian zone in the Pacific Northwest, United States - 23_EM | ecosystem: Host-associated > Plants > Roots > Unclassified | place... | reverse complement strand
TGAAATAGGATACAACTAATTTAGGATAATCATAGCCTTACAGTCTGTAGGTGAAAATGATCCTACGACTCTTTGTTTTGTAGGGTAGGATGTATCCTATCAGCTGATATATGTGACCGTGCAGGAGCTTGTTGCGTCTGAGCCCGCATCAAAGCCAATTGCGGGGGGTTGAAGCTTGGGAATTAGACCTTGGTGAAACTGTGAAGCGAATTGGACGGGATATGGACAGCCCTGATGTTAAAAAGGGGGTTCAGAGATCGGGCGGAAAGCTGGCAAACGTCTGACTGGCCCCCACGGTGCTCGAGGAGTTCCAGATGTCTCGAAGCGGGGCCACGTACTAAGCTTGTTCGATCCTCCTCGCGACGATACAAATGTCTAAAAGTTCGGAAACGGCGGACTTGGAGGGAAAGAGGTTAGAGGAGGAAACACATTCGAGAGCAACATCTTTTCGATGTGGAGCAGACCATCACTGAGAGTGAACGGGTCATTTCTGAGAGAGAGAGCTGAATGTTAGCCGAAAATAGCAGGTCATAGCAGAGAGGGAGCACGCAATTCAACGTTGGGAGCTTGAGGTTGAGTGTCGTGAAGGGTGGTTACTGTTCAAGAGCGAGGTCTGAGCGACCGGCAAGTTCTTGAGGTGGGGCAATGGTCAGCAAAGCACAAGGTGAAGACCACCAACTTCTTCTACAAGCGAAGCAAAAGTCTTTGGAAGAAAGAATTGAGGGTAGAATTGAGATTGTGGGAGAAGCGAATTGAAGAAGAGTTGAGCGAGAAGATTAATGCTGCTGCCCTTGCAGCGTCGGAATCGACTTGGCCCATTCCTGTCAACATTCTGAGGAAGTGCTGGAGGATGTTGGACGCGACCGCCGATTCCACTATATCTGTGCACCAGACAAATCCTCGAACTATTCGACGTGATATATTATTTGGTTCTTCACGTTCGGGAGGTTATCTTGTCTTGATGAGTGTCGGAGTATACGGTGTCGTCGCTTTGAGGGTTCTCGGCAAAATTAGGTGAAGGTGATCTTTGTTACTCTGTATTTAAATAATGTTGTTTTATTTCGATATTTAGGACCTATCTATGGTTCGCTAACGGTAGGATTTGGACTGCACGATGACTTTCACGATCATGTACGACTGCTACGACTAGAGACGTCTTTTGTAAACTTGTTGTATCTTATGCTCTAGCTTCGCAGAGTAGGATATCTTCGCCCATCGAATTCACGTCCGGGCCCTTCCTGTTGGTGACTATAGACTCGCTGAGAGAAATTAATATTTTGTATAGTGCAGCTGGTCGGTGAACTCCATGTTCCTCATCACCGTGACTGTTTCAGTGGAAAACCAAAACTCCGGAAGGGGTAGTGCCAGAGAAGGTGTAGAACGATCGTCGTCAGAACCATAGCCAGCAAGTACTTAGACGAAGGGATCACTATGAAACCTGCTGCCTCCGAATATTTCAACCAAGGCCAGATGATGTGGTACACCAATCCCTTGCGGCTACAAAGGACCAAGTCGAAGGGGATATGGTAGATGTAGGAACAAATTCATCCACAGAGGGTACCGAAGTGCATTTGACGATCAGCACTGGTGGTGTTTCGAGACTAAGACATCTTTCGAGGAACTGATTGGATCCACGATAGCCCGAAGGTTGAGACGAGCCTTGGAATCTACAACTAAAAGCAAAGTTATCAAGATGTGTAGGTGCCAGAGCTCGAATTTCATAATCGCTAATTTTTTGAAACGGCGCCATGCATTCGCAATCATCTAGCTGGGGTCGGGACACGAGTCTGAGTCTGAAATTGGACCGAATAAGCGCTTTCAACCAGAACATTCAACTTTATCTCCTATCTCTCATTCCTCCTTCTCGGTTCATGTATCGCGTATATAAGCAGAGAGGCGCCAACGCCTGGTCTCGTGTGTCCCACGCAAATACATGATCAAATCGTAGATAAGTATCATCAAATAAATAAATGACCACGGGAACTAAGGAAACATTGATAAGATGATCTCGTTGAACCTTCTTCAGAATACTGTCAACCTTCTTGCAACATTTTAATACCCACAGCCGCCTTTCCCCAGGAATTTTTTGATTTGTCTTTTGGGAACTTTTGGTGCACGCTCCAGCCATCTTTCGAAGCCCAGTCATATAGTTTAAACTTGGTTTTGACCAACTTTATTCAGCTGAGCTACTTAGATCGGCATAGGAATGTTAGCCTAACAAATCGGATTTTCTTCTGTCTATTTTTGGCCATACCCTCCTTCATCAACGTTTCAAAATTTCAACCATGATCATGAGATGCCGAGAGGATCAAGAGTGACTAGTGAATGTCGAAATTCGCTTCCGGAGGCAGAATTCTTTCGCTATAAAAGCATCCCTGAAAATGTGAGTTACCTTGTACCACCGGCAGGATGGTTCCTCTTTACATCACGGCACTGGTATTTGCCCTTTTGATCTCATCCGTTAGCGGTCACTGCACCAACCCTCGGGTTAGAAGGGAATGGAGGAGCATCAGTGCAAACGAACGTGCTTGTTGGATCAACGCTGTCAAGGTCGTCTCCTTGTCTATATACTGTCGATCCTTTTTGACTTCGGAAACTCCAGTGTCTCGCCAAGTTACCGCACAACCCAAAGGTCGCCGCTACTGTCAATCCTGTGATTTCATTGATCCCACCTAAATCCTCGGATAGCTCTTACTTTGACGGTGGGAGTTTTCCTAGACAGGTCCTCCTCTTGCTAAGATTGAGCAGATTTTTCATATGTTCACATGGACCTCAATCCTTTGGTGAATGCAAATTACCCGAGTCACAGCTCTTGTAGCTAAATTTTCCCAGATCCACGGCACGGGCCTCTTTCTTCCCTGGCACAGGCTGTACGTTCAGATCTTTGAAGACGAATTACGATCGAAATGCAGATACGACGGTGCTCATCCATATTGGGACTGGACACAAGGTAGCGCCTTGTACAAAGCATGGATATCAACCCTGACCAAAAACCAGATACCGCGGACTTTTTTCACGCTACTATCCTTTCCGACTCCACTTTTGACGGTCTCGGGAGTTGGGGTGACCCAAATAACGACTTCCAGATTTCCACTGGTGGCCTAAAGGACATCATGGTTGCCTACCCAGTTCCCCACAAGATCCGCCGTAATTTTACCAATTACATTCCACCATCATTCCCCTCACCCCCGGGTGAACCACCCTTTCCCCCCACATTCATGATCAACAACACGTTCACACGTTCACTTACCGATTCCTTAGTGAACTCGTTCAAGGGGAATTTCACCCAATTCCAAGCGAATCTTGAGGGCTTTGCTGGACCTCATCCCGGACCGCATCTCATACTTGGAGGGGAAATGGGGGGAACTTGTCCGTTTGGGTTGGCACCTCCTGCGTGCAACCCTGGACCGGGGTGGTCTCCGAATGGTAAATAAACCTGCAGTTGACTGTTGTCCGGTTTACTGATTGATGCCCGATGCCCCTCACGCAGATCCTATGTTCTACCTTCACCATGCGGTTTGTCCTATCCTCAGTTTCATTGAGAAAGCCTAAAGGGAATTGATGTGTACGTTGTATAGATGATTGATAAGGTTTGGTATGATTGGCAACACCGGGACAAAAAGAACAAGAACGCGTTTGGAGGAGGCTCGGTTAGTTGGCAGGTGGACCCTAGCCTGTCGCTATCCCAGTATCCCACAGGGGGTCCTCCTTGGCTCAATGTACGTGGCAAGCCCTTCAGTCAATTCGCGATTGGGATGATGACACTAAACGTTCAACAGAAGAGTTCAGTGATCCCTAGTGATGGGTTGTGGAAGGACACCACCGTCAAGGACGTTATGGGCACGGTCGGTAGAAGACTTTGTTATGTCTATGAATGAGTCACAGTTGTATTTCGCCGACACTCACTGCTTTGATTAGACCTTTGCGGACAAAATTGTAGTTGTTTCATGCGTTTTGTATTCGTTTGGCGAGAAGGCCGTGACGGAATAATAGAGTGGATGGTCGTGCATGAAAGATTTGCAATCACTTTCAGTGAAGGATGAATTTGAATCGGATCAAAGAATTATTCTCAGTGGATCTATACCCGAAATCGCAATTTCCTTTTGGAACTATTAATATTAGGATCAATGTTCAAACCTCCACGTGTCCACGGTCACACTCACACACCTTTTAAATTTAACAATTTGAATCATGCAAGTGAGCCGCACCTTCCAGCACCATCCGTCACGCTCTCCATATTCAAGTTCATCAGGACCCTTCAAATGACGATTGCTTCAAGTTGACAACATCATGAACATCACAAAAGGTTTGATCCTTACACCATACCTCATTCTTAGCGATGGGACCAAATTCGATGCGACGGAGAGCCTTGAACCATATGGATATCGTGATATGTGCGAGATCATTAAAACCTGCGCCCTGACCATATTTGCGTGCACTTGGGCAACAATGCACCCAAACATTCCTTCCAAGTTTCGTTACAGGGCCCACCTCTGGATAGTAGACCTGATTATACCGGAATTGTTACTCCTATGGGCCGCGAGACAGTATTTCGCAGCCTGGAGTTTGGTGAAGAGTAAATGTGTGTCACCTTGCTGTTTTCCCCGTCTCTGCTCTCCCTAAAACATTTCTGACAGCACGTCACGGTACGGAGAATACTGGCGCAGGGGCCGAGAAGGAAGTGCCGACCTCCTCCCTGCTGAGTTTCTCCACAGCCTCTGATAAAGGAGGGAAGGATATCTCAGATCTGACGACGGCACTGGCACTCCTCGCCCTGCCGATGCACATCTTCACAGCCCGCGATAAAAGACAGAAGGATACTTCAGATTGGACAATGACACAGGCATTCTTCGCCCTGATGGGAGGATCTCAAGACGAGGCGGGCCACATTCTCTCGCCCTACCCCAGTCGCGACCGCATCAAAATGCCAACGGATGATGAAATCCTGGACAAAAGCAAGGCAGATATCTTCGTGAAGCTTCTCGCGCTCTTTCAAACATTGTGGTTCGCATTCGACACCATTTACCGAATGCAGTCGTCGATGCTATATGCCACAGAGGCTGAGGTCGTAACATTCACATTCGCTTGCCTCAGTGCCATCACAAAGTTCTTCTGGTGGAGTAAACCCCAAGACGTCAACCTCCCTCTTCCACACTATCCTAATCCTACCCCTTCGCGGAACCCCCAGGCATCCACAGACGATGCCATTCCACCAAATTGCTTCAAGTTAGCCATTGCCATACTCCGGTCTGACAGTGGCAACACGCACGACGAGTTCATCCCCAAATCTGATATATATGCATATAGCGGAGAGCTGACATGGGGCGAGATGATGATCGCGGTTTTGTGTGCAGGGATTTTTGGATCTCTATCTGGTATATGCCATCTCATAGCGGCCTCCTTAGGTAGTGGGCTTACTAGCACACGCGGCCGTATCTGGTTTTCGTTTGCCCTCGTAGGATCTGCCTTGCCATTCTACCTGCTGCTGGTAATACCCATCTCCTTTGTCGTGAAGGTAAGGGGTGGCACAGAAAAAGGGAAGGCTTTCCTACGACATGCATTAAATACGCCGTTTGGAACGGTGTCTCTGATTACTTCTATGGTTGGGCGGATCGCTTTGATCGCGGCGCTTATTTCTTTCATGTTCTTTCCTTACGCCTACACTGCTTTCCTTACTCCTGTATGGTCGCAGTACATTCCTCATCCTTTTTAGTTGTGATATGTGATATCAGCTACCACCCTTGATAGTTATTTTTGAAAAGCCTTTGTTATTTCCTTGAATCTTACAACTTTCCTCACTTACATGCTTTGTATGGTTGGTGATAATGTTTGAAATGCCTCATTCCGATCTGTGCGGAAGTCAGACAATCACTCAATTTTCGTATATGACCAAAATTTCGGGAAGGCTTATTGCCACAGCACAGCTCTTCCCAGGATAGCGAGACAGTAAACGGGATGAAAACCTTGGGTTAACTTGCACTCTTGTGGTTGGCGACAAGGGACACCTGTGTGGTATGCCACAGTACCACTTTCAGCAGGTTATAGTGACGAAATGTCGCCCTTTTATTTTGGAAGATTCGGTCGAAAAAAAAAGTCATCTAAGATGAGACGTAATGATGGAAAACCGGTACTCACGTTCTCCGAAACCAATCATGACCGCAATATTAACGAATACAAGTGCACATTGAGTGCACAGAACTTTCATATGGCAAGAATTTTTTATTTCCTCTTCTAGAACTCGGCATCCAAAGTATAAATTTTGGTATAAATGCGCAGATCTCATCAAGTTGGACGTTAGTTTATATTCAAGAAAGAGACAGGATTGGTTGCGTGGTAATTTTGAATTATTACCAATCGACACGGCTCCGATGGTACGTATAAGGGGTGTGCTGTTAAGCGACATGTTGAAGGTGTATTGGTAGCACGGATGCAAGACAACTATCCCTCAATGACTCAAACGCCGACGAAGTTCAGGAGCTGCTGCGGGAAATCTTTTGGGAAAATGTTACTCACATGGCCGATGATTATTAGTGTTTTACTGGTAATTTACCCGGTAATTTACCACCTTCCCAATACAGCAGGGATCTGGCACACGTTACAAAAGGAAACACGCGCCATGAGCGCAGTCATGCAGGTTACAAGATAAATTCCCTTGGGTCTGAATCAATATTTTAATTCTCATCTTCCAAGCTGAATGACGATCACCTTCATCCTCTCCCTCGCAACGCTCGCACTCTCCGCTGCTGTTCGGACGTCTCCTATTCCCACTCTCGTTCCAGCTACTGCTGTCCCCACTCCATTCGTTAGTAGCACCATGAGCCAGTGCATACGTTCCTGCGTAGCAGACACAGCCAACACTAAACACTGCGATGGTGCGTGAGTCGAGATCTGCATCCATCATCATCTGTACTTCTGAGCTTACAATGATCCAGATCCCAAATTCCAGCAGGCCGTCTCTGCATGCCTGCAGTCCAAGTGCTCATTTACTGAGCAGGAGGTAGCCCTTCACATACAACACGGCACCAAGTGCCAACGGGGGAGTGAGAGTGTTATCCCAATCTATCCCCCGGTTGACATACCATCATCGCATGTCATACGCAGTATGCAGCTTGTCGGTCCCGACCACGGTTTCCCGACCAACGCGGCCCTACCCAGTCCCACCTCCGGCGCCAGTCCCAAGGTGTCATCGTCAGCCCTGATCAGTCCCTGTCCCAGTCCCAGGATGTCGTCGTCAGTCCTGATCAGCCACAGTCCCACTCCCACTCCCACTCCCAAGGTGTCGTCGTCAGTCCTGTTAAGCCCCAGTCCCAGCCCCAGTCCCAAGGTGTCATCGTCATTCCTGGTCAGTCCCAGACCGAAGGTGTCATCGTCATTCCTGATTAGTCCGAGCCTCAGCCCCAGCCCCAACCCTAGCCCCAAGGTGTCATCGTCAATCATGAACAGTCCCAGCCCCAGTCTGAGTTCGCACTCTAATATGTCCCTCAGGCTCGAGGTCGGCAGTAGCTTTGTTGTTGTTGCTGCTCTCGTTAACATCCTTTGGGCCATCTGAGCAGTGAGGCTACATAATAATACAGTCAACTCTTGTAATCTGATCAATCAATCATACACTTGCTGCGTTTGTTTGAAATTGAAATTGTCAACGGAAATTCGCCTTGTATGAGATTGCGGTTCCCTTCGGAAGCTTGTGAGCAGGTAAAACTGAATTCGCAACGGTCGATTGATGACTCTAAAGCAGCGAATGATCTCCCTCCAGCCACAGATCGACTCGTCACTGCAAGGGTGGCCATGAGACGATGATCGTGCATAACGGGCATGCGGATCATCCACACGCAGGAGTCAAGTCCGCTTTTTGGGAGATGGGCTTTGCCTCAGCTTTAGGGAGAGGGTACGCTGCACGAGACGCTTCAAACATCCATGGACGGAGGAATCAATGGAACAATATCGCTCGTGAACGAGGTTCGCATGGGGCCAGGGAATTGAGAACATGAGTGTAGTCAGAGTTCTAGTTCGAAGAAAAATATAACACGAACAAATAAAAACACCAACGGCTTCCAACTTGGAAGTTAGTCGATTGAGCGAACTGCAACTAAGACTTGAAACGGGGGAAGGAGGAGAGCTCCTTTTTGTTTGTCCGCTTTGCTGCTCGGCAGTGTGTGTTGATACTTGTTCTGGACTCCTGGCGGCACTTTATCTCAAGTTTGACGATGTTCAAGTTAATCGATTACCACCTCTCGTTCATCTTTCGAGAAACTGCTCCACTGAATCCTGATCGATCGACGGCACTACAGCTTTTTTCTACGGCACCTTGATGCATCCAAAGATCCTGATGCGTGTCATCGGCAATGATGGCTCTCACCTCAGGTTATGCCAGTATGCTGACTATACTCCTTTACATGAAGTCTGAAAAACCATTCAAACGGGAATTAAATCGAGAAGAGAAATCAGTCCGTGGAATGCTTGTCACCGGCCTCACGAAAAGGGACATGAGACATCTCGAGGGCGATGTGAGTACTAGTAATTTTATCTCCTACCACTTTTCACATCTGTGCCTTCGAACCCGCGTATCAAGGAATATGCTAAACGAGAAGCATCGGTGCAATCGACGAAGAAACTCTACCTGAAGACGAAGATTTCGTTAGAGAAAATGGTATTGACCTCAAGATATTGCGAATTGTTGTATACTCGCTGGTGGGAAGATCTACGCCGCGGTTAATGGGTTTCGAACGCCATATATACCATTCCGACTGTGATAACATGGATTTTCAATGAAAACCTTTCTTGTAGGATCAGCCCGTAGTTAAAACACTTCTGCAATCCGACTTATCGTTGGGTTTCACTCCCGTAGTTCATCTAAGCCCCGTGCCTGATCATCTTGTTGGTTTGAGGGCTGGGCCTCATATTCTACGAAGTAGAGTCTACCTCTATTTCTTCTCGGGTTGGGCCCCGGACCCGAGAGCCAATACCGATAGGCAGTAGTAGGTTGAATGCCTCAGAGAATTGTGAATACAAATTGGAGGCCATGCTCGGTGATATTGGGAATCAGATGTAACGAGGGTGCAAAGCAGTCAAAGAAATTTTTCGTAGCGACAAGGCCACTTCATCCCAACTTGCTGATCGGGTGTCAGTGCAACAACAAGGTGCTAACAAGCACACTCACCATGTTCTCTGACATCCATGAACAACCCAGTCCCGTCACCTACACGCCAAAACAGGGCAATTGAGTAATCGACTATGAGGGGAGACGGACCGAAGAATGCTTACATCTCGAGAACCCTAAACACTCTTTTGATGTGCAGACAGGAAAAAATCACAAGCAACAATCAGTGCAACAACTCGAATGAATAACAGCCAACAATGTCTAGTATACAAATCACAACATGGAATGGACTTGTAAACAATCGAATACGTGGCCCAAATCGCCGTGCGCGCCCAGGCATCCCAGCACAATTCAACTGAACTTGGATTTGGATCGGTTACTGGCATGTGAATTCAAACCGATATTATCATTATTATTACAATAAACACTCACATTCGGGTGAGCTGTACCTCGGCAAGGTCATAGATGCAAGCGGTATAGGCTCTTCTACATTCAAAGATTTTCAAAATTTGTAAGCCACCATGCTTACCAGTGAGTATAGCGTCCCGCTTCCACCGGATCGTCAACATTTGCCGCATCCCTTACTCCGCTGTTCCATCGTAGAATCCGTGTGTTGGGTCCAACAGTTGTTGTGTCAGTGTTGCCTTGGGACATGATCTCCCATTGGACATCGTCTGGAACCAGTGGGGGGTGGTTTGGGCCGGGAATAACTTGAGGACAAGCCATTGCCTCGAGATTAATTCGAGCCGCTGCCGTCGTAGTTTGGATCTATAAAGAATTGAATAAATAAATAAACGAATTTACTGAGGACTTGTGCGACGAGCCAGATAGGTATCCACGAAGAAACGCAGTTCCTTTTCGAGATCAAGGATGGTCCGCTTTGTTCGTGACGCATGCCAGAACTTAACGCTCTCGATCATTGCGAGCCGTCTTCCTCGGCTCGCTATATGTATTGCTCTCTGTACTGCCATGGATTTGGCCAGATATCGACTTTGGAAATAGAAATAGTTGCCAGTCACTCATCAAACCATTACCCTTTCCAGCGACAACGTTCTCCTTCTGATCCGTTTCGCTTCAACTATTCCAGGGTAGTTCGTCGAGTTGTGGAACCAAAATGAGATCGAATATTTGAAGAGTTTCGTCACCGTTTTGATGCTACCTATCCACAGGAGGGAAACAGGGCTCAGGCGTGTCAAGTGTAGGCACGACTGCAAAGACAGGCAATTAGCAGAGGAGTGATCGATCTTTGGAGATTGAGGGCTGACAAAAAAGAGTCGACATGTTGTACAGTGCGAAACTAAGTTCGGAGGATCGCCTTGAATGGGGATGATGAGTCAATTCCTTCAGGTTGTCGTTTTTGGAGAGAGACCGACTTCGAGTTATTTGTCAGCGAAAATAAGGCATTGTCGGTTAGGATGAATACCTCAAATCCGACTCCTTCCAGACGTCGTACTCGGAGAGAAGCCAACTCTATTTGAGTTGTTTGCCGACATTGTTTGTCAGGGGGAATGCCTTAGTTGAAATGAGGCATTGCATTTTGAATGCAACGAAGAGTCGACCCTTTTGGATGTCGTAGTCATTGCTGGCAAAACTGAAGGTGGTTAGTCAGGGCAAGCCACAAATCCCTGCGAGTCGAGGAGTCAACACCTTATGGGTGCCGCAGTCGGAGGGAGTCCGAACATCCTGAGTTGCTTGCTGGTAGAAAATATATATTGGTCGAAAGGAATGAACTTGCAGGGAACAACCAGAAGAGTCGACTCAAATTGGATGGTGTAGCCAAAAAGACTGGGCCATCCTTGAGTATTGTACGAACGCCACAGAACATTAATGAGGAGTCAACCCTTCTGGATGTTGAATTCGGGGAGAGAGTCATCATCTTCGAGTTATGAACGGTGGAGAAAATCACGGTGCAAAGGGGTGTGAGTTCAATACGGGGAGTACGACACGGAGTGCAATCTTGCTGGATGGTGTGGGCGGAAGGAGAGTCGAGAAGTAAGCTATCGAACGAAATTACCACGTTGCGTATAACAGGCTAGAGTGTGTGGCTATCCTCGTTTCCCGAAGGAAATAAGGCGTCGTTAATGCTGCAGATTCTCGATCCGGAGGACGTTGGAGCTTCGACTATCCTTGAGTGGGGGTCACAGTCTAATTCGGTCATCTATTAAACATCCAGAGGGAGACTGCCTATGCGGGATTTGTGATTAACGGAGGGAGCGCCAGGGGACGTTGACGACCTAACACCTGGAATCAGAAAAAGTAGAGTGGAACGGATCAACAAAGGCTCACCGGTGGCAGCCTCACCGATACCTCCTGCTTAGAGTCTGGAATCGTGCCACCTGAGACTCGCTGTAGGACAGTCCCACCCCAGTAAAGGTAAGCCCATTGAAGCCCATTGATTGTGCCCAGCTCGTTTTCCTCTTCAAAATCGTCGTCCTCAACGTTATTGGCAAAATTGGAGTGACCCTCAACAACTCTCCTGACGATCGAGATCCATGGAATGTTCCCCTTCATGAACGTTGCTTTCTCTACCAGATTCGGAGGACGTGCCCGAAGTTCCAACCCTGGGATAGTGTGTGGATGGGAGGGGTACAGGTAGGATCAGAGACGGTGTTTGGCCCAGAACCTTCTTGCGAACATGAAATATGGCGGCGACGGACTCTGCAACTGTACGAGCAAAATGCACGAGAGCAGGACTGCTGACTGATCCCACGATGTTCTGGAGTTTTGAATTCGCGTTAACCAACACGGCAAAGACCGATGGGGACTCTTGCGGTTGACACAGAGTGAGCTACCGGATGAGGTCCATGATGGGGAAGGCCAACTGGGATTGGGAATATAAGGGGATCAAGAAGATCTCTCGAATTGATTTGGTTTAAGCCCACCAGAGTCTCTGAGTGCACGGACAGTGTTGATCAAAGACAGTCGGCTGTCAGGAACATGTCGGGACGAAGCACCAGAAGGGAATTTTTTTGGAAAACGTAAGGGTCACTTGTCGCCTGGAAAGAATGTAGGACCTCAAATCATTTAAGGGAATGGTAGTTGGCGCACATCTGAATTGCGCAAAGCCCGACTGGGCTCGTGCATCTTACTGGTGTTCGGTGCTGAGATAATTGACTGATCGGGAGGATAACCTTATACGCCTGGTGCCTTCTTCCTCTGACTACAGACCGTTCATGGCCCCGTCATTGTGTTTGTCGTGTCATGTTGCTGCCAAAGAACCTCTTGAAAACCGATTTCTCGATGACCCAAATCTCGTATGTATCCTATACGCAACCAGGCAGGGTGTTAGTAACATTCAAGTTAATGATGAGGTCCCCATAGATGTCGTTTTCGCGCTCACAGAGCTGGACCAGGAGATTATTCAGCGTTTTCGCATGCGAATTGGAAAAGGTGGTCGGTTTGAAAAGGCATGCAGTACGAAGGGTGAAGCATCCGTGCATCATGCATCATCATGTTCTGCGTCTTCTAACCTGACTGGGATGTCATCTGTTTGGAGGGGGATACATATGATCGTCGTCCACAGGGCATTACGACGTGGGGATATTCTGATGGAGAGCATGGGCTGCGTTCCCGCTACCTCCCAGCAAAAATTCCAGCTACCAAATAAAACCACAGGAAGTTGTAGTAGACCGAAAACAGGTTCTATTGAGGGTTAAAAAGTTAGTAAAAGTGAAAACTGACGGAGAGATGACGAGTTCTTATCGTATATCCCATGACCTCAAAGACATCCCAGCAAAAATTCCGGCTCCCAAATAAGACCACAGGAAGTTGTAGCAGACAAATAACAAATTCTAATGAGGGTTAGAAAGTTAGAAAAGGTGGAGAATTGACTGAGAGATGGAGGAGCGAGAGAGCGAGGGACACTCGTGTTATGTATGTGACGGATGTGACTGATGTGATTCCAACATGATTACAAGTGACTGATACTAATTTACAACCAAAATGGACCAGCCTGAGGATCCTGAAAAAAGCAAACATGGTGGAAAAGGGTTTTCCTTCCCGACGAGTCTCAGAGGGTTTCCGTCGTTCAAACAAAGAGACCGTCCAAGCTCTATCGCCGATCCAGGGCCCTCTTCGCATGCACCCAAGATGTCCTCCCTATGTTGCGTACTCGAGGATGAAGACATCGTTTTTCCGGTTGATGTCTTAGCCCAGGACCGTGTTTCCGATTTGAAAAAGTCGATTCGGCATGAGAGAGAGCTGGATACTCTCAAAGGTGTTGGTCCTCATATCTTGGAATTGTGGAAGGTATGCTTCTCGAATAAATAGCAACTCGAAGTGATGGTTATACCTTACCACCTATTTAGGTCCGAGATATAGACGCGATTGTCGCCCAACCAGCCAACACTCTGCTTGAACGGATCAGGTCAATGGGAGCTCTTTCGGAGTTCGCGGAAATGTTGGAACCTATGGCCAGCCTGTCGAAAATCTTTCCGACCCAACCCTCCATGGAACATATCCAGATAGTAGTGAAGATCAAGGGTACGTAAACCAGTCGAATTCATTTGTTCCAAGCATTTCTCATGACAACCCGAATTTCTCTCTGGTCGCCGGAATACCATCTTGTTTTGTACTGACCTGTTCGCTTTACTTTGTCCTCCTGGCCTTTCTCCGTTGTCGCAACTTTGTGCTGTTGAGTAGGAAAGAGAAAGCGTGAGGCTTCGGGTGTGTCTTACAGGGCTTCTTTTGGATGTTCACTTAGAGTTGTTCAAATTTCAGATGACGTTAGCGATATAATCGGGCGTTGGCAGTCCAAGCGTTTGAGGGGACAACTCCCATCGATAGAGGAACTGAAGCTTCTCGTGGATCAGCCACTCGCGGCTAACGAAAAAATACCCCTTGGTTCCGATCGCTTTCTGGGACTGATCAATACGACAACCCCAGTAGCTTGGTGTAGCCGTACAGACGTCGAATCTCTGTTTCGTTCTGAAAGTGACTTGGGCTATTCAGCCTTAGATAAGATTTTCTTCGTTGTCTCCGAGCCCCCTCCTCAGTCGGGAACCGAGGCCTCGTTTCATTCATTCTGGGATTCAAACGTGCGCTCTATTCTAGAGATTTTGATCCCAGTTGGGAGGAGTATACGCGATAGTAGCCGGCACACTGCCACAGGCTCTTTGCGCCCAGACTACGGATTCCTCCTACGCAAGTTATGCACGTTCCGAGGGGAGGAGAAACCACCTGATAGTAATGAAGACCCAAAGGCAGGGCTCTCAAATAAACTTGCATGGGCGTATGATCCTGCGCCTTATGTTCTTGGTCAGTTGATGTCGACCACGTCCTTGATAAATTTCTGATGACCTCTTGCAGGGTACTACGCCATTGGAACAATTTTCACTCTAGTGGCAATTGCCCCTCCGTCTGAACCCGGCGGTAAGCCAGTGGTGCACGACATTGCCACTGCAGACCTAAGTCTTACCAAAGACCGAATTCGGAATATACGCCGTTTGATTAACATAGCGGGACTCCTTCAACAGCTGGCTGATCTCGTTCGACCCCCTGACGCTGAGTTTGAAGTGTTCCAAAGGTTTTCGCCGTCTGTTATCCTGGTGTTCCAAAGTCTGATATATGTTTTGTAACAGAGATCGTAACACTGTAGAGATTGCAGGTCATTGCATTATCAAAACCTGTATCGGTCCAGACAGGGTCCAACGTGTAGAAAGACTTGCGAATACCTACCGCCTTCTCACCGAAAAGAAGGTCCCACATACCGATTCTCTTCTTCATAAATTCGATACAACGGTTGTCCTTCACCCACGAGGAATTTCGGCGCCACCTGGAACAGAAGACGAGCTTTTGGCTGCCGTAGTATGTGTGCTGGAAATGCTGGAGGCAAGTAGCCAGTGGCCACTGAGGGTTTGTGAACCAGTCACTGAATTTAGAACAGGTTCTTCATAAGGAACCTTCGGTTTTTCATAGAGATCTTCGTTGGCCCAACATTGTCCACCGCCTTGATGACCAACACCGGTGGTTTGTCATTGACTGGGAAGATGCATCTGCTGCTCCTACGCAAGCTCAATCTCACTTCGACCACGAAACTCACTCTCCCAAAGTTTACAGTGATGGTCATGGTCCGGAAGTTGATATCTGGGGTGTCGGCAGACTGATTTCGCAGTGTGGGTCCTTGTATATTTCAGAAAAGTTGCGAAGCTTGGGCGAACAGATGCGGAGTGATACGCCGCCTTCTGCACAAGTGGCGTTGATAGACATCAGAAATCTTATTCATGGTTAGAGTGCCTGCATGTAGTTTGATGGTTAATAATTGAACTTTGTCATATTAATACTAGATTAGTACTCCATAGATATGGGATGAAAAATGTAATAGGTTATTCATCTTCTGTGTTACCTGCGCTGATGGGCCCGCGGGAGAAATATAGTTCCCGGAATTTTACTCGCATGTGCCTTAGAGAGTGGAGGTTCACCATATTCAATGTTGCGGACATATCCCTCAAGGTAATTTTCCTTACGAATTTTGGGAGAGTGAGTGACACCAGAAATCTCTAAGGGCTAGGAATTCGCGTCGTCGTCTGAAACGAGGGGGAATACAATGAGGAACTGTAGAGCATTAATCGCCAACAAGGTAAATTTCATTCTTGTAGAACATGCTCTGGAACGGGTCAGGAGGGAAGGGTAAAAGGCATTTATTTTTTGTTCCCAGTTTTTCTTTCGTGAGGAGGTTGATGTATTCTGTAGATGTGGAGCATGCACAGTTGGATTCTTAATATCCGAAACCCTCTTCATGATCGTCTCCACGTCGCACTCAATACTGTCGACCCCACCAAATTCGACAAAAAGATCACTCTTTTGTCATTCATCATCGATCCTTCAACACATCCCCTTGAAGGCCTAGGATATTGGGATGATCGGGCCGAGGACCGACGTCGTAACGCCTTCATTTTTGCACCGTAACTGACTTTCTTTTCCGCAGTTTGTGCCATTCGTGCTTGGTTTCAAGGTCCCACAGTTTGATTTGGCCCGTCAAATTTTTCCAAGGTTTTGTATGCAGACATGGAGTGCCAGGTGAGAAGTCGTCGTAACGCCTTCATTTTTGCACCATAATTGACTCCCGCAAATCATTCGATTTACGAGGCCCAAAACTCGCTTGACACCGCTCTCAAAACCACTGATCTCCGTCAATTTATGCACGCAATCCTACGGACGGGAAGCAACGCGGAAATACTTGAGGTGTTGCAAGTCAAGTGAAAGGAAATACCCGACGCTATCAAAGCTCGTCAGCGTGCCCTTGATAGACTTTCTGAGAGAGGAGGAGTAGATCAACCGTTGGGAAAGGGTGTAGTCGTTGGCAAGGACTTCAGGAGGACCAGCACGACCGCATTCTCGCCATTATTGTAGACAAATTTTCTTTCCCTTTCTCTCGAGTCTCTTGCAATTTAATTTATTGAATCTAACATTCGCGCCGTACACAACTCGGGAAAGTGAGCCAACTCCTACTAGTAATGATTGTCATAAACAGACAACGTGAAGACACGGTGTTGAGGGATGGGCAAGGAGGGCCCTCGAAAGAGATGTGACGAGGAGGTTGTGCCCTCCTCGTCGCGCTGCACAACCTGGGGTTAGCAACAAAACATAAAAGGGAAGTTGCCGGTCGTACCAGGTAGGCCCACTTCCGTGTTACCCACCCTCGTCTTCGGGGCAGCAGCTGCTGTCGTTGTGGTTGTGGTTGTCGCCGTTGGTTGCTGGCAGATGCAGAAGTCTCCGTTGACCGACAATAGGTGAGTGTGTTGGTGGTGGTGGTGGGAGTCGACATTGACGAGGTCGAGCAATGGAGGGTGATGGTGGCAATCAAGCCCCTCCGTCTCGCGTTCGAGCGAGAGAGGGTTGCGGGTGCCGAGAGGGGGTGGAGGAAGTGTCGGCCGCGTCAAACGAAAAGGACAAGACGATGTAGGTCCCTCCTCACGATCACCCTTCTGGTCGTGTCGTACCAGTAAAGCAGTATCAATAAAAAGAAAAAAAGTGGGCCTACCCAGTCCTGTCTTTTTCCACATTCCTCTTCGTTCATGCGTGCTCTGGTGGTGATCGTGTCCCACCAGGTCCAAATTCCGGGATCACAACCTCCTCATGTCAAAATCGAACGGAACCCGCGTCGAAATCGGAGATAACGGAGGTGGAGGAGTACATTCCTCCTTGTTGTTTTGAGTGGAGGGGTCAAGGCATCGAAATCGAGAGGAATTGGAATGGGGGTCGTCCCAACTCCTTGAGTCAAAATTGAGGTGAACGACGGGGAAGCGAGGAGGTTGAAGGTTATTGTGGTGGTGATGGTGCTGTTGAGGGGAAATAGAGAATGGTTAACGGGTGTTGAGCACGGCATTGTGGTGTAGCGTTGAGAGCGATAGGAAGTGAGCGCTAGTGAGCACTGATGCTCGATTTCGGGGATTGTAGTTCCGAAGACTTTCACCTTATCACAACAGACGATCTTGGTCTTCCTCCTGAATCATCAGCCAGTGGTCCAGTCCCGATAACTGTCGACACTTCACAGGCCACCCCTCTTCCCCCTCTCGTTATCCCAGACAACGCTGCCAATCGCATTTCGAATTATACCTCTGAATCTCTGACACCTACACTAACGCGGTAGACAAATCACAACGAGGGTTCGAGCTCAAATTTTGCGTCAGGCTGTCTTGTTGTGCCATTCCACGTTGGAAGGCAACCATTTCGACAAGGACGCTCTCGTAGTTTCGTTCGAGGTTCCGTATCCGGCCTCGCAAGTCATCCCTTTCTTCCCTGAGCTGAATCTCAGCTTGGAGCTCTGGAGAACTTGGGTATGGATTGCCATGGAACGCGGCAAGGTGGGGTGGGAGAGCCCCAAGTGACGAGGGTGACACAGACCGACTGTGACTGGAGGAATAAGGATGTGAGGAGAGTGGAAGGGTGGAAGCTGCTTGCCGGGATTTCCGTGCAGCGGGAACTTTTCGTTTGATATTTTCCAGTGCGCCGCGTCTATCAGCGTGGAAGCCTGGATGTCGAAAGGTCCAACTCTATTCGATGATATGAGTACAAGTCGATATGGAGCAAAAGGCAAGACATACATGCTCCCCAAACGGGTTGTCGTCGGTATTTTTGACCTTGCGGAAATCGTACTTGTTCAGTTGTTGGACAAAACTGGCAAAGTTTGAATGCTTGAACATGCGAGGTAGAATGGACTTGGTGAACTTGTTGATGTCCTACGAAATAAGGGTAAGAGTGGAGGTGCCAGCCCTATTGACGACATGGACATGCCTTTACGACAAAGCAGTCGCCTTGTGGAACCCAGGGTCCTCGAGCATTCTGGGAGATGAGTAGGTTGGTAAATTGTAAGGAAAGACGAGACGTACTTGTACAACTTCTTGACCAAATTGCTTGTAGAAGGCATCGGGTCGTCCGACCTTGGTGTGCCGATGAGTCGTGGGGTGTGCACGTTAGACCAGTGACTTGTCACATATGTCACAGTGTATGTAGACTGGCTACTAGGTGTCTCAATGACTGGTGAATGACTGTAAGTACCTGTATTCAAGATAACAGAGAGAAAGCACACCTTTTCCACACCCAACAGGGGCGGACTCTGTGCTCGAAGTGTGCGGAGGGGCAATAAACACAAACGCATACCCATTGCAGTTAGTTTTCGTGCTCGGCATGTGTTTTCTGCTGTACAATAGTGGGTTGGTACCAATATTCAAGGCAACAAAGAGAAAACATGCCTTTCCACATCTAACTTGGGTGCTAAAAGCTTGCGGAGGAGCTATGAATATGAAAGGATACCCAACGTGTACATTTTCTAACACTCTTACATACCGAATACAAAGTGGATTCGACCGTTCGACTGGCAGTAATGAAGTTAGGCTTATTCCTACTCAGATGGCTCCCATTGACAAGAACCCCTAGAAAAGTTTTCTCTGGAGTCTCTTGCGATTCAATTTATTTAATTTAACATTTGCGCCATACATACACACCTCGAGAAAGTGAAACGACTCCTCATAAAGAGACACGGGTTATATTTCGAGAATCACTTTGAGAAGGTGGTCAATATACATTCCAACTTTTTGCATCAATTTGAGTATTCGAGAAATCGTAGGGATTTGTCGTGGCCGTGTTCAACCTAAAAGTCTCCGAACATCAGATACGACAATGCACCATAATTCAAACCTACCCAATCGCGCAATATACCGAGAATCAATTCTAGGTTCACAGTCGGGTTGTGACGCTCTCCGAGCGGAATTGCCTCCAACCAGTATACAATTTTGCCTCGACCATTTTCAGGGTTCTCCGCATTGTAGATAAAAAATACCCATCGCTTGCCACTAGTGACACAACCTCGAAATGTTTTCAATCTAGATGGTTGATTTTGTGAGGTCATAAATTCCTGAGATAAGATTCAACGCACTGCAGTTGCTGTGCCTTAATGATAGCGGCCATCGCAGCTTGAGGGAGAGATGTTGTAGGAGTAAAAAGCTCTTCGGGTTTTGCTTCGTAGATGTTGCACTTGAGCAATTTGTATATTTCGGAGTCGTTGAAGGCGAATGCTTTCGATTTAACAATCCGATCTAGGTATAAAGTTAGTTAGAAGGTCGGGTAGTCGTAACACGGGGTCACCTCGCACAGGCCTGTCACCATAAATGAGCATATAATCCACCACCCCTCCAAATGAATGCTCAGTACATCCAAGCAAGACGTCGTTAACACGGAATTCTGGGGCAATCACCACACCGGATGTCTCTGTCTCGAGATTGGAGGCAACATGTATCAAGAGGGTATTGATCAGGATACGACAGCCTGCTTCCGACTGCGTCGCGATGAGCAATTTGCTTACAAAGAGACAGAAATCACACCTCAAGCGACACATACTTGAGAACATCGAGAATCTTCTTCTTTGTATCCTCGACAGTCAAGCTTCCAGGTGATGTCGCGCTTCCGTATTTCTTAGCTTCCGTCTCCCCGTCGAGGCGCCATTCCATCGGTTGAATCTTAATGCCCATTTTGCCGAAAGTAAGGATATTGACATCAGAAAACGACATATGCTTTAAGACTGTCATTCTGCGGCAATTATTCAGATGGCCAGATCTATCACACCTTCGTATTTGTCAACTTCTCGATAATGCGATTCAGTTCTTTCACATCATCTTCGTTTTGGTCAATGCCAAGTTGGTCGCATTCTTCGCGGCATGAAAGGAGAATTTCCCTGATTCGAGAAGTTTGCTCAGTAGTTAGGTCTGAGAACTTTCGTTTTTTGGGTGCCATGCAAGGAGATATGCTGACTGGATTTGTGCTTGTTTGATCAACGACGAGAGGCCCCAAACAACGCAAGGCCGTTGATCAGCTGTTACGCTCTTGTTCCCTTAAGCACTCGCTCTATGTCCTATATCGCTCACTTCTTGCCTGCGTAGGCTCTAACCTAACCTCCGCACATGCAAGATATGCGGTTCGAGACACTGGAGAACGGATCTATCCTTCGGATGCTTTTCTTTAGTAAGGTTGGATTGTCGAGCACCATTTAAGGGAATTTGCAGTCAGCAGGAAAGTTACCTGCTGATGGTAAACATAAGGTTACTAATCGACTCCTTCGCTGTACCATCTTGCTGATCCTGAACTGCACAGTTATCGTTTATGATAACGGTCGCTCTGGCTTCCTCGGCGAACGCTGCTACATGGACGGAACGCCGAACTTTCGAATGAATGAATTTGTCCTCGCTTCTCTGGCATTCCACAAAGTCGACCTCGAGCCTTCGATTATCTCTGGCCCACTATCCCTTTCCCCGTCACCGAGCTCATCTTCGACACTGATGCCGAAGTCATCTCTCTCATACAGCGGTCCGCTAAACGGTTCGACGACCTGATCGGTGCCCACCACCTCCACGTTCTGCACTACGAAGGATTCGGAATGCATTTTACCAAGAAACACACGTCCCCCCTTCACCTTTGGTGGGCAATATGGAGATTGATTCAGACAGAGAGGTTACCCACGACACGAACATTGCACCTCTCACGACAGCTGCCCAATCAGAACCCTCTACGACCACCACTACGATATCCTACCTGCTCCACAGGACCTCGACGAACACCTTGATTCTAGCCCTACGCAAGATATACAAACGTCCTCGACTTCTCCTGCATTGGCCGTCACCCCACTCCGACAAGTCTGGAAAGAAGGCACCCCCAGTCGACCTTTGCATCAATCCCTTCCGCCTCCTGTCCATCATTGCTCAGCAACAGGGGCTGTATTTCCCACCCCGAATGGCCCGCCAGAGAGAGACCCGACGGCGATGAATGTCATTGCTGAGAGTCCATCCGAGCTGCGGCATTTTATCAAGTCGGATTCGCAAAATACTGCTGATTCCACGTCTTGTCATCGCCACCAAAAGGCCTTGGCATCCTTCAGCCGGACCAAAACGGTTCACGTTTGTCTCTCTCTGGTATTGGGCTGCCGCATCTGAATCAAAGGGAGTAAACGTCCTTACATTTATTACTTCTCGGGTTCGCTAGCGAACCCAGACGTAAATAGTGGGTTTCTGCCCACCACCTCGTACAAGTGACAACATATGTGCGCCCCATTCAAACTAAACTTACCAGCCTCAGGCGTTCTGCTACATAAAAACTATTTTTGTGGTATTGTATACATTAATTGTGAATTAAAATAATTAATATGGAGTGCTCACTGCTGCGCTGCAGTTTTCGGGGTACCTCATTCTGGTGATGCACAATCCCCGGTTACGGCGCGGCCGCGTCACATCACGTCACATCACAAAATCCGTCACATTTGTGATATTTGATTGAGACAATGCAATTCCACAACAACTGCACCATTTTCTGCCATTCTTTTTGTGTAATAAATTTTATTTTATGTATGTCATGCATTAAATCAACTATATAT